>Ga0302119_10001190_pt1 | contig 11756 bp, 11 predicted proteins | sample AG5_Tmax_MG_FD_203114 | JGI IMG/M metagenome (GOLD analysis project Ga0302119, IMG submission 203114) | Marine microbial communities from Western Arctic Ocean, Canada - AG5_Tmax | ecosystem: Environmental > Aquatic > Marine > Oceanic | place: Canada: Western Arctic Ocean | collected 2017-10-01
ACCATTGGTCAAACTCCTCTGTTGAAGTGCCCAATTTGGGTATTAACGTACCAACATTCACGCTCGGAATTCAGGGGTATTTTGGTGATCTTTTGCTTGAACTGGAGAAACAGGAGGTTGTGGACCTGCCGCGAGAAATAGAATTTATCGTATTTGGAGCTCCTGGAATTCGTGAAATACACCCAGTGGACGGGCAACTTTATGGCGTGGCCCATGCATTTGCTGAAGTGGTCAGAAGAATGGACAACAAACGTAAAGTCGGAATTGGGTTGGATCTTTTTTATGATGCTTCTGACCTTGAGGTGAACAATCGGGATACCTCCAATGTATTCCTGGACAATGGAAGCGAATTCGTCAAACTTGGCATTCATGCCAGCCATGAACTGGTTTTTGGCAGGTTCAGTGCGGTGGTTCAGATGGGGATTTACCTAAGAAACAATTTTGCCATGGATGGCCCTTTGTACCACCGTATGTCATATAGATACTATGTAGGTGAACGCCTGTTTATCGATGGAGGCTTTAAGTCACATTGGGCGGTAGCAGAAAATTTTGAAATAGGTGTTGGTTATAAGTTTAAGTAGATAATGAGGACAGTAAGGTATATGTGTTTATTTATAGTACTGATTACCTTGTGGGCAGGTTGCAGTAAGGATAAGAATGACTGCCTAAAAACTACAGGCGAGATAGTATTTGAAGAGAGAACTGCGCAGCCGTTCACACAGATTGAGATTCATAATAACGTTAATGTAATTATAACCCAGGATACATTTATATCGATCACTATTGAGGCAGGTAAAAACCTTATTGGCAAGGTTACCACTGTGGTCCAGGGGGACAGTTTGGTGATACGAAATGAGAACAAGTGTAATTGGGTGCGATCCTATAAGTATGATGTTAATGTGTATGTAACGGTATTAGAGCTTTTGAAAATAGATCATAGGGGTTTTGGAAAGGTCAGTACTTCCAACACGTTAAGTGCAACAAGGTTTTATATCTCTAATAATCATAACGGAGATGTTGTGTTGGATCTGGATGTGGGTTATTTGTATACAAGTATGCATAAAACAGGAGACGTGGTTCTTGGTGGATACGCTGGAGGACATGAGATTTATGCTTCTGGAAATAACTGGTTAAGATGTGCATCGTTGCAAACTGGTTATACGTCCCTGCATAGCGCTACCACGGGTGATTGTTATGTTCAAGTCAGTGATTCTCTTGTAGCTGGTATATACTCAGTGGGTAGCATTTACTACTCTGGTAATACGCAAACAATAACGAGCACTATTGAGGGATCAGGAGAGTTGATCGAAAACTAGAGCATCAATCCACTTCACTCTCGCTCTTTAGCACAACGATCTTTATTAGCCGGCCATTCTCCTTCGTTTCGTACCTATCAATTTCTTTCAATTGTTGATTGCTCTTCAGATTTTCAAGTGCCACACCATTTTCAACCACTGAGAACCAATTATCCCAGATGATTAGAGATTCATTCGGGATATCAACACCTTTGTTATAGCTGATTAAATCTTCGTGCAAAGTTTTATCAAAGTGGTCCAGGTCAAGAGCCATACTGATATATGGATGTGAATAATAGAGCTTGTAGTCAGCAAAATCCTCTTTTACTAATGAGGCAATCTTATTAATTATATCCTGATCAGCTCCAAGGGAGAGATCCTTTTTCCAATTAACGGCCGCGGGATTGGGAGTAAAGGGGAAAACAATGACGTAAGCAGCCAGAATAAACTTTAGAGCGTAGTTAACCATTTTGGGTTTGGTCAATTTCTCGTGGGTTATCAGGTTATATCCATTCAATGCAATAATGGCCATTAAAGGCATGATGGCTATTAGCACCCGCTTCAGGCCCATCGAGTTGAATATTCCGAAATACCAAAAAATCGAATGCGCCACAAAGACAGCCGCGAAGGAACCGTATATCAAGATCAACTCTTGTTGATAAGTGGATTCATTATTCTTGATTTTGCCGGTAAATAATGTGATTAGGATGAATCCAATACCCAGCACCAGTAACAGGTACAAGGGGATTCCTACCGTGTAGTTCATCTTTATAAAGAAGTCGTACCAGTCCCCTGAACCATAAGGGCTACTCATGGAAGCATAGGGGATTTTATTGACTGTCCATAACAGATCCTGATAATATATGAAGCCTGCTATGCCATATAAAATGTGACCTGATAACAACACTGGCAAGTACTTGTAGCTGTGTTTGACAATAAAATAGAAAGCAACCACTCCAAGGATAATGAGGCCTTCTGATCTAACAAAAGGGAGTAAGGAAATGACTAAAGCTGCAAACATGGGTTTGTCTAGTAGTATTAAATAGATCCCAAGAATCAGTACAAGGGCAAACAGTGGTTCCGTTAGCCCAGAAAAAATCAATAAGAAATAGAGCGGGGCAAAGAACAAGAATACAAGCGCGAGCAACGAATACCGAATACGTAATAATTTGGCAGTTCTATAAGTGAAATATCCGGTGAGAACAGCTATCAGGCAATTGAAAATTTTCATTCCTATAAAACCAAGCTGGGCAAATGGCGCACTCAACAGCACAAATATTGGTTTGGCCCAATGATCTAAAAAGAGCTCCGGATGTTTAAATGCGTATTTGGAAAACAGATAGTGTTGTACGCTGTCTCCGGTATCGCCCGTTCCATTTGTGAGAATGGCGACCAGGCATAGCAGAACGAACCAGGCTCCCATTATGAAGGTCACCAGTTTGATGTCACTAACATTCTTTAAAACCAGCATAAATTTTTTCTAAATTTGCAATAAATCCCGGTTTTATGAAAGTTATAATCTTATCCATAGTGCTCCTCGGACTTGCATTCGCTGGGATAGCGATCAAGATTTTGCTGAAAAAAAATGGGAAGTTTGCCGGAACCTGTAGCAGTAACAACCCAATGTTACAAGAAGAGGGTGCCGTCTGCGGCATCTGTGGAGCTGCTCCAGAAGAGCAGTGTGAAAAGCCTGATTGAGGGCTTATTAGCAAACGCTAAAGGTCTTCGTTCAGCAGCAATTTCAGGCCTGGGGTTGTGTAGGTCAGATGCTTCCCGTTTTCGTCAGCATATATGAAATACGCTTCCAGTCCCAATTCCTTATGTTGCTCCAGGAATCGTCTTGATGCCTTGAGCCCCATGACCATGAATGCTGTTGCATAAGCATCCGCGCTCATACATTCTTCAGTCATCACTGTTGCGCTGAGCAGAGAATGTTTTACAGGGTAGCCAGTAGATGGGTCAATAGTATGAGAGTACTTGGTGCCATTTAGTTTATAGAACTTTCTATAGCTGCCTGATGTAGCAATCGCATTATCCATAAGTGCGACCGTTGCTTGCAAGGGCCTTGCCCTGACATGATCTTCTGGCTTGTCAATTCCGATCAACCATCTCTGGCCTACTGAATTGGTGCCCTTTCCCTTGATTTCTCCACCTACTTCAATAAGGTAATTCTCCACCTTCTTATTTTCGAGGTATGATGCGAGAACATCTACGCTATAACCCTGAGCGATTCCATTGAAATCCAACAGTAATTCATTATGTGTTTTTATAAGGTAACTGGTGTCCACCTTTATGTTTCGTGGATTCTTCCACATGGAAAAGTAGATGCCAAATCTGGAGAGGCCTATCAGGGATTTCAGAGAATCTATAAGGGTGGTATCTATCTTGGGTACTTCAGCTGGTCCAAATCCCCATGCTGACACCAGGGGCATCACAGATGGATCAAAGGCACCTTCGGTAATTTTATTGATCTCCACGGAGCGTGTGAAGACATCTCTGAAGAACGCATCCACCACTGTTGACTTTTGAGCGTTTACCTGGGAGATGACGGAACCTGGCAGGTAAGTTGACAGGGAGGTGTCGATCTCAAGAAGTAGAGAATCAATGCCGCTTTGATAGTTTACAAGATTATTGCCCCAATATTTGATGCGATACGTTGTGCCTTGTGTATTGCCAACCATTACATAGGTTGTTGCTTCATCAGGAAGGTTGCAGGAAAGAGTAAGAAGTGTAAGTAGTGAGACTATGCTGAGTTTAGAACTCATCATACCTGATCATTTCAGGTTCTACACCAAGATTCTCAAGCATATTCATCACTGCTGAGAGCATCATCGGAGGACCGCAGAGATAATATTCAATATCCTCAGGTGCGGGGTGATTTTTTAAGTATTCATTGAATGCTACATCATGGATAAATCCAACGGGACCTGTCCAGTTGTCTTCCTCCAATGGATCTGATAGGCCTACGATGTAGTTAAAATTGTCGAAATCATTTTCGATTGCCTTAAATTCATCGTCATAGAACATTTCTCTTGCTGACCTGGCACCATAGAAGAAGCTGGCTTTACGTTTTGTCTTTTCTGTGTGGAACAGGTGAAAAATGTGTGAACGCATCGGTGCCATTCCCGCACCGCCGCCGAGGAAGAGCATTTCCCGTTCTGTCTCCTGGATGAAGAACTCGCCATAGGGCCCTGCTATAGTTACCTTGTCTCCTGGCTTAAGCGAATATATGTAGGTGGATGCCAATCCTGGCAGGACGTCCATAAAGCGTCCCATAGATCGATCAAATGGTGGCGTAGCAATTCTTACATTCAGTCTAACCCGTGACCCTTCTGCCGGGTGGTTCGCCATAGAATAAGCCCTGAAAATACCTTCGCTGTTTTTGCCATTCAGGTCCCATAGCTTCATGTTGTCCCAATCGCCTCGATATTGATCTTCAACCCCTGGCTTAATGTCTTGTTCAAAGTTTATATCGTATTTTGGTATGTCAATCTGAATATATCCTCCGTTTTGAAAATCCAGGACCTCCCCTTCAGGAAGTGCCAGGTCTAGCTCCTTGATGAAAGTAGCGACACTGTTGTTGGATGTTACGGTACACTCCCATTTCTTGATACCAAATATTTCATCTGGAATCTGAATATTCATGTCCTCCTTTACCTTAACCTGACAGCCCAACCTCCATTTTTGCTGAATCTCCTTCCGGGTGAAATAAGGCGCTTCAGTAGGCAGTATTTCTCCACCTCCCTCTAGAACTTGGCATTTGCACATGGCGCAGGTTCCTCCACCTCCGCATGCGGATGGCAAGAATATTTTGCTGCCTCCTAAGGTAGAGAGTATAGTATCTCCGGCGTTGACCTCCAGCGTTTTCTCTCCGTTAATGGTCAGTTTAACCAATCCTGAAGAAGTCAGTTTTGATTTAGCGTATAAAATCACCATCAACAGTGCCAACAAGAAGATCAGAAAGACCACTATGCTGGCTGCTATAGTTATTCCTAAAGATGAAGACAGTACGATCATATTAAAGCTCAATTCCCATAAAGCTCATGAATGCCATTCCCATGAGTCCGGTTATAATAAAAGTAATACCTAGTCCCCGAAGAGGAGCAGGGACATTCGAATACCTGATTTTTTCCCGGATAGCCGCTATAGCAACAATAGCCAGGAACCAACCGACACCAGACCCAAGCCCAAATGTCGTGGCTTCTGCAAGACCCGCATACTGGCGCTCCTGCATAAATAAAGCACCACCCAGAATCGAGCAGTTTACCGCGATTAATGGCAGGAAGATTCCCAATGCCCCATAAAGAGCAGGAGAGAATTTCTCAACGATCATTTCTACAAGTTGAACAATTGCTGCTATGATCGCGATGAACATAATAAATCCCAGGAAGCTCAGATCGATCGTAGCAAAATCAGCAGATACCCATACCAGTGCACCTTCTTGCAACACGTACTTGTCCAACATGTAATTCACTGGCACAGTCACTCCAAGCACAAAGATCACGGCAAACCCAAGTCCTACGCCGGTCTTCACCGTTTTTGAAACCGCCAGATATGAGCACATGCCCAGAAAGTAGGCGAAGATCATGTTGTCCACGAAGATGCTCTTTACAAATATATTTGCCAGCTCCTGCATATCTCCTAATTATCCTCTATTAGTTTTTCGTTTCTACTCCTCTGCCACCAAATGATCAGTCCCACTACAATGAGTGCCATCGGTGGCAGGATCATCAAATTATTGTTCATATAACCGGCTTCATAAACCGCGTCGGGGATCAACTGGACACCCCATAATTTGCCAGAACCGAAAAACTCACGGCACACAGCAACTACCACCAGAATCACACCGTAGGCTGCTCCATTTCCCAACCCATCGAGCAATGCAGGCCATGGTTTGTTAGCCAGGGCAAAGGCTTCCAGTCTCCCCATAATAATGCAGTTGGTAATAATGAGCCCCACGAAGACAGACAGCTTCTTGCTTACATCGTAAGCGAAAGCTTGCAATACCTGATCAACGAGTATAACGAGAGATGCCACAATTACGAGCTGAACGATAATCCTGATGCGTCCGGGAATTATGTTTCTCATTACAGACACCAGTACATTGCCAATGGCAAGCACCGCAATAACAGAAAGCGACATAACTACGGCCTGTTCCACCTGAACGGTGATGGCTAAAGCAGAGCAGATACCAAGAACCTGAACGGTAATTGGGTTGCTGTCATCCATGGGATCTGACAGCAGCTTCTTGTTCTTTTTCGAGAACAAGGGTTCCTTTTTCTCCTGAACCTTCGGTTCTACCGCTTCTTCAACTGTAGCTTCTTCACTCATTACTGTTGCAAATAAGGTTGATAAACTCTCAGTGTATTTTCAAGCATTTTGGTAACACCGTTACTGGTGATCGTCCCGCCCGTTATGGCATCTACACCATGCTCAAACCCGTCAGGTGCTCCACCTTTCATAACTTCAATAGATACAAATTCTCCGTCGGTGTCAAATAGTCTTTTCCCTGGAAACTGATCCTGGAAATCAGCCGTATTGATCTCAGCTCCAAGTCCAGGTGTTTCGGACTTGTGATCAAAGCTGGCTCCATAGACGGTATTATGGTCATCTGACAGGGCAACGAACCCCCATATTGGGCCCCATAACCCTTTTCCAACCATAGGCATCACCATGTACTGCTCACCGTCTTTTTCACAAAGATAAAGAGGGTATGCTCTGTCTTCCCAGCTTTTCCCCTTATATTGTTTTTGCATATCGATATTAAATGCATCTTCCTTATCTAATGGGTCGATCGAGCCCTCCTTAGGTTCCTGCGCATTTGCTGAGTAGTCCAGAATAATTCTTTGCTTTACATAGTCTCCAAAAACCTTAGTGGCTTCATCCCGGGTTACATTTACCCCAATAGTTTTCAGGATATTTTGCATTTTCTCAGCAGACTTGTTTTTCTGCTGATATGGCTTAAGGCTGATCGCAGCAATAGCCAGCAGCGTAGCTACAATTACTACCATAACTGTAGCAAAGCCAAATGTAAAACCATTCCCGTCTTTATCGAATTTCATCTACGCTGTTTTGACTCTGCTGAGCCTTCGTTTAATATTAGCCTGAACAACATAATGGTCAATGAGGGGAGCCATTACATTCATGAAAAGAATGGCCAGCATCATGCCCTCAGGGTAAGCTGGGTTAAATACACGGATCATAATTGCTAAAAATCCAATTAGAAAGCCATATACATACTTGCCTGTATTGGTTTGTGCTGCCGTTACCGGGTCGGTTGCCATAAAGACAGCACCAAAAGCAAACCCTCCCATCACCAGTTGGGTCATTGCATGCACCTCCATAAATGGGTTGACCGCCAGGGCATTAAAGATCATGGCCATTACAGCACCTCCTGCAAACACGGATAACATGATTCTCCAGCTCCCTATACCTGTTATGAGCAGGATTAATGCACCTATCAAGCAAGCCAATGTTGATGTCTCTCCTATAGACCCTGGCATGAATCCCAGGAACATGTCCATCACTGTTAGCGGGTCTTGATTTATTGTTGTTACATCATTGCCTGTTTCTATTGCCTGTGCTAAGGGCGTTGCCCCCGAGTATACGTCAACTACCGCCTCGCCTGCTTGTGGAGTTGCATCTACCCATACGTTGTCACCGGACATCTTAGTAGGATAGGCAAAGAATAGAAAGGCTCTTGCTGTCAGTGCCGGATTCATTATGTTCATTCCTGTACCACCAAATACTTCTTTGCCAATAATCACTGCAAAGATTGTCGCTATAGCTACCATCCATAAAGGCACATCTATTGGCATCACCAATGGGATAAGCATACCAGAAACCAGGAAGCCTTCATTTACTTGTTCTTTTCTGATGATTGCTGCGATAAATTCTACTGTCAACCCTGCTCCATAGGCTACAACTACAATGGGAAGCACTTTCCCTAAACCAAAGATGATTTTTTCTGAAAGGCCTTCAGCAGGATCTAGAAACTGCCCCAATGCCAGGAAGTGCTGGTGACCAGCATTCCAGATGCCAAATAACAAACAAGGGATCATAGCAAGCACCACGGTGATCATCGTTCTTTTCATATCGATACCATCACGAATGTGGGCGCCACTCTTGGCTGCATGCCCAGGCACAAACATAAATGTTTCCATGGCATCAAATGCCGGCAGATACTTCTCGAGCTTACCGCCCTTTTCAAAGTTTGGCCTTAACTTATCTAATGTGTTCCTTAAGAATTCCAATTTCCTAACAGTTTAACATTCTTTCTTAACCATATCCAGGCCTTCTCTTATGAGATGCTGAACATCCACCTTTGACGTACAAACATATTCACAAAGAGCAAGGTCCTCTTCCGCCACCTCATATATTCCCAGATTCTCCAGCTGCTCCACATCCCCTATCATTATTGCCTTCAACATCTGAACAGGATAAATATCCATGGGTAATACCTGCTCATACTGCCCGGTAACTACATAAGCGCGTGCTTCACCATTCATATTGGAGTTAAGGGCGTATTCTTTTTCGGGAGTTAACCAGGAGAAAAAAGTTCTTGACAGACTAAATTTATCGAAGCCAGGTGCCAGCCATCCCAGAAATGTAGGTTGGTTGCCTTCTGGAATCACCGTGACCTGGGTATCGTAGAAGCCTAGGTAACCATCGGCGTCAATTTGGGTCCCGGTTAGCACATTGCCACTTATATATCGTACGTCTTCCCCTTCCAGGTTGTTAGCAATCATGTTCTTAATTGAGGCGCCAATAATTGTCTTATGGTATCTGGTTTTCTTTACTTGTGAGCCAGTTAAGGCAACCACCCGGGAAGCATCGTATTTACCCTCCATAAAAAGTCGGCCAATCATCAATACGTCCTGTGGAGAAAGATGCCATACGACCTCTCCCTTATTCACCGCATCCAGGTGATGAATCTGAACGCCTACATTACCCGACGGATGGGGCCCTGAAATCTTATTGATCTGTACACCAGTAGAATTTGTAAAGACTTTGGAAGCTGTAGCATTGGCATTGATGTTCAAATGCACCTTGCCTCCTGATAGCTTAGCTACTGCATCCAGTCCAGTTTGGAATGCTTCACCATGTCCATGAAGAATAAAGTCATTGTCCCCCGCTAAAGGAGCGGAATTAAATGCTGAAATGAAGATGGCCTTAGGTGTATCTTCAGGGTTGGCAATTATTTCAAAAGGACGTTGGCGAATCAAAGGCCATACTCCACTTTTGCATAGCCATTCAATTAGTTCTTCTCTTGAAAGATCAGCTGGGTTGGCTTGCTTAAAAGCTTCATAGGTAATCTCTTTATCAGCAAGAATCTTGACCTCTAAAATTTTTCTCTTGGCACCTCGTTTAATCTCTACAACCTCTCCACTAACTGGTGACGTAAAAACCACCCTTTCATTGTCTTTGTCACTGAATAATGCTGTGCCTGATTTAACTTCGTCACCAACTTTACACAGCAATTTAACCCTTACATTGGTGAAGTCCGCCGGCTTCAGCGCTATCGTTTCTGAAATCGGAACATCCACGTAAACTTTCTCAGCTTTTCCCTTAAGCTTGATGTTCAGTCCCTTTCTAATTTTCACGCTTTCTGCCATACAAAATGGATCGGGAACCTTGGTTTGTGAGGCAAAAGTATACATTTTTTCAGTTTTAGATTAGTAAAGTCAACTTTTTAGATAAACCTTTTGTTTATATCTACGGGCATGTGCCAGAACGTATATCTTTGCCATTTCAGAAACTACGTGCACCATCTGTATAAATACCGTTATTCAGCTTTGATCATTTTGGTTGGCTGGGCCACAGGAATTGGCATTATAGGATGCAAAACTTCTGGCAGCATCCAGGAAGTTGAATCTAGCAATGTGGATTTGGATAGTGAGGCGGGTGATCTTTACGCACTGGCAGATAGCACTGAAGATTATTTTGAGGATGTCTTTTTGAGGTATGAAGACCATATTTATGATGATAATATTAAAACGGTACAGCTACACAAGACTAGATTTCCACTAACTGCACCCATACTGGAGTTGAACTCCGGTGAATCAATAAAGTTGAGTTTTGACGACCTCGGGGAAGATCAGGTTAACTACTATTACACGATTATCCATTGTACCGCAAGGTGGGAGAATTCAGAGCTATCGCCATCAGATTATATCAATGGATTTACAGACAATCAAATTACTGAATACGCATATTCATTCAATACACTGACCTCGTTCACCCACTTCAATCTGGATATTCCCAATGAAGAGTTGAAATTGACCCTGTCTGGCAATTATTTGCTTAAGGTATATGAAGAAGACAAACCAGACGAGCCAGTAATTACCAAGCGCTTTATGGTGGTGGAGTCAAGAGTTAGTGTATTGCCTCGTGTAAGAAAGGCCACCCTCCTCAATGATAAAAATTACAAGCAAGAAGTTGATTTTACTATTAAGCATGAAGGGTATCCAATTTTCAATCCTTATGGTGAGATATATGTTGTCATTCAGCAAAATGGAAGGTGGGACAACCTGGTAAAAGGGTTGGCTCCCGTATTTGTCCGTGATGATGAGTTGATATATGATTATGACCAGGACAATGTATTTAACGGTTGTAATGAGTTTCGCAATTTTGAATTTAAGAGCTTTAGGTTTCAGTCGGAGTTCATCAAAGCCTACGACTTTGATTCGGCAGGGAACCATGTATACCTCTATAGCGAGAAGCCTCGTCCATTTCTTAGATATGCTTCTCATTCTGATATCAATGGGCGGATGTTCATCAGAAATGATGAAGGCAAGGATAGTGAGGTAGAGGCAGATTATGCCCTCGTTCACTTTACACTGCCTTATGAGGCACCTATGATTAACGGTAATATATATGTTTATGGAGGCTTGACAAATTGGGAGTATTCGACTGTGTCACAGCTAAAGTACAATTACAAAAAGTTCGCCTATGAACTGACATTGCCACTAAAACAAGGATATTATGAATACATGTATGTGTATCTGGAGGATGGACAGGAGGGTGGTGATGCGACACTGATTGAAGGGAGTCATTTTGATACAGAAAATGAATACACTATTTATGTTTACAATACTTCATCAAGCGATAACTACCATCGTTTGATTGCTGTTAAGAAGTTTGATTCTCGTTATTGATTTTTCACTAATTTTGTCCCTTGAAATTACACACATTCAGTTTTTAGTGGCAATGACTACAGAAGTTACAGAGGGGATTAAAATTTCGGTTGATACGGCTTATGAGCCCAGTCATTCCAAACCTTTGAAGTCGGTGTTTCTGTTTTCTTACAAGATCAGTATTGAGAATTGTGGGAGCGAAACCGTACGATTGCTAAGGCGTCATTGGCATATTTTTGATGCCAACGGTGAAATAGAAGAAGTAGAAGGAAAGGGAGTAGTAGGTGAGCAGCCTATCCTTGACCCGGGAGCTTCACATGAGTAT
>Ga0302119_10001191_pt1 | contig 11753 bp, 8 predicted proteins | sample AG5_Tmax_MG_FD_203114 | JGI IMG/M metagenome (GOLD analysis project Ga0302119, IMG submission 203114) | Marine microbial communities from Western Arctic Ocean, Canada - AG5_Tmax | ecosystem: Environmental > Aquatic > Marine > Oceanic | place: Canada: Western Arctic Ocean | collected 2017-10-01
AGGAACGCTGGCACACTAACCTAGGCATGTGCATTACGCATGTAGATTGGGCTAGAAATAGCGCTGGAGGGTCTTGTGCGGGCTTTCGTAAAACGCAGACACTGCGGGCCTTTACTTAACATTGAGACGCCTTAATATAGAAGTGTCTTGCCCTCGATGAAAGCCAATGGCACTTAGATTTGGTTAGCGTGGAACTGAAGTAGTCAACAAGGCTGTCTACTTGGCTATCACCCTCTCAGTGAGCTTGCTTGCTATAATGAAGTGAACCTAAGGTGCTTATAGTTAGTATTCAAGTGATGATACTTAATGTAAACGACAAAGCTGATACTATATATTTGAATCTTTATTAGCAGGAAAAATCAACTAGGTATCATCCATTGGAAAGTAAAAAACGTAGCATATTAAAAGCAACTAGCTGGAGAATCACCGCTACAATCGCTACAACAATCATAGCCTTTCTTATTACAGGAAATATTGAATCAGCGGTTACCATAGGTTCTATAGAATTCTTTGTGAAGTTTGCAATCTATTATTACCACGAACGTATATGGGCAAACATCAAATTAAAATAATTTAACTCAAACGTATAAAATTAAGCCACTAGAGGCAGTTATGTTGAAATCCTGTATCCGCATTGTCTGTTTACTCTCCGCATCCTTAATGGCAACACACACGCTGTCTCAAGAGTTATCAGGCTGGTCTGATAAGACTGTGTGTAGGCTAGCCTCTAGCCAACAGGACGACCCTCAGTATCTTCAAGAAGCTACAGAGAGAGGGTTAAGCTGTGGAAGTGCGGCGACACAAAGCACTAGTAAGGCATCTAAAAACTCCACTAAACAACAAGCTAGCAAGAGCATATTTATTTCAGACAAAACTTATAATGATTTTCTCAATCTGCCCAAAGAAAGCAAAATCAACTCATGTGGCTTTGATGGATATGAGCCAAACTGGCAAGTCATAAATAAAGACTTAGCGCCTAGAATCAAAGGATACAACTCAAAAATGGATAATTGGAGAGAAGTAGAAGGTCAATATAGTAGAGAAGTACTCTCTAAATATTTGGAAGCAACGACCTTCGCTATGGTGTCCGATGATTTAGAATTAAAAGAAAAGCTATTTAATAAGTTGTACGGCTGGGCATCTAAAGATGCACTGTCGGCCACAATGCAGTGCTACTCTAATGGCCCTCAAGGTATTCGCCCAGCCTGTGAAGGCGAATGGAGTGACCCAGAAGGGCAAGATTTAGCCCCAATAAAAGATGCAACTGTAGCTGTAGAAACAGTCTTCTCTTTAAACTATGTTTATAAGCTTTATTTTTCTGACTACCAACCTGAAGATAAGAGGCACGAGGTCATTAAACGGTGGTTTAAAAGCTTCAATCATCGTATTAAAAAAGCTAAGGATTTTTATTTTGGCAACTCTGTAGGATGGCACTTTCCAAATATCTCGATCCAGCACGGCCAAAACAAAAATTATAAATCCATAATTAAGAACATGGTCAAGGGTTTAGATGAATGGACGCTTGCCGACGGAAGTATGAAAAACAGAACAACAAGAGGCAACAGGGCACTTTGGTATCACTATAGTGCTTTAGGAGAAGCTTTTATCATAATAGAGATAGCGAGGGCAGCAAATGTTGAGATTCCAACTACCCTTGAAAAGAAATTACTCAAGGCTGTAGAGCTGTTCCACGATGCTTATTTAGACCATTCTGTAATTGAGCCATGGGCTAAAAAGAGACACAACAGTCAAGCAAGCAATGGTCATCAAGAATTTAGCTCTAGTCTAGACATTCTTGCGTTTCATGCATCATGGCTCCAAATTTTTCAACTTCGTTACCCGGAGCATAGAACAGCTAAATGGCTCAATCAAGAACTTACAAGTAAATCACGCTCTTTGAAGAGCAACCCAAATATTGGCGTAACACTAGGCTGTATCCATAAGGCATTAGCAGACAACTCGCCTGAAGGGCTAGCAAAAAACGAGGCAAATAAAATCAAACTCGCTTCACAACTATCTATCTTTAAAATTGATGGTGAAACACTCAACTTAACACTGGATAAGGCAGATTTTATTGAAACCAGACCTTTTGAATTAGAGCGTTCAGCGGAATATTTTAGACCCTATCAGTTGCATAAATCCAAGATACAGGGAGCTCTAAGGTTGACTAGTAATAAAAAAGTCAGTTTTAGTACTTTGGTGTTTAAACAAGCAGGTGACCAAGAGCAAAGGCTTGTGATTAACCTAGGACACCCGACATTAAGATCTCTTGAACGGCACATTGACTCTCTTCAAAAGAAATGTGGAACGGGTCTAATGGAATGGGACTGGCTAAGTTTTATTAGTGAAACTAACGATGTTAAAAGTGCTACTAATCAACAATGTCATTTTGACTATTTTGCAACTGCAAATGACAAGCCAGCTTGGGAGTTGTTCCAAGCAGTCTTAGGTGGCACAGACTCTATATTAGGCTATCTGCAAACAAATGTTGAAAGGTAAGTTGATCAAAGGTTAACGCAAGAGCCAGTTATAACACCCCGTAAAGCTACACCCAAAACATCTAGCCATACTTGAGTTCAACTTGAGTAAGGCTATTTTTTTAAGTTCGATTTAGTGTTCTCTTATTTTTGAGAATTGGCTTCTGATGTGTGACTGAAGTAGCCTCAGTTAAAGCTCAGTAACTCCACGGCCCCACCCCCTGTTTTTGCTCAGATACAGCGAAATCCTTACACAAAACCTTACACAGAAGTGGTCTATATGCTCTAAGACCTAGTCACCCCAGTACCTAGCAGCATGACGTGTAGCCTTGATAAGGTTGTCAACAATACCTGGCTCTTGTTGTGAGTGGCCGGCGTCTCGCACTATATGCAATTCGCACTCTTGCCAGGCTTCCTGAATTTCAAAAGCCTGCTCTGCTGGGCAAATCATGTCATAACGACCATGCACAACGATGCCTGGTAAGTGACTGATTTTATGCATATTTTCTAACAATTGATTAGGCTCGAAAAAACACTGGTTAACAAAGTAATGGCACTCAATTCGAGCTAACGCTATGGCAAAATGTCTGTCGGCAAAGTCATCTACAAAATGAGGATTAAGGTCTAAAGTTGCTATACTGCCTTCCCAGGTGGCCCATGCTTTTGCTGCAGCAAAACGTTTCAATTCATCAGCGCCGCATAACAATTCATAATAGTGGTTAACCATTTGCCCGGTGGCTTCAGCATTTGAATTGAGAAGTGGCTTTTGAAATACTTTCCAATAATCTGCAAACATTCGGCTCGCGCCACCCGTTTCGTATATCCAGTCCACATCTTTTTGTCGGCCTAAGAAGATACCCCTCAATATCAAACCCAAGACCCGATCTGGATTCGCCTGCGCATATGCTAAAGCCAGTGTACTACCCCAAGAACCACCAAATAATAGCCACTTAGAAATCCCCAACTCACAACGCAGCACTTCAAAATCACTAATTAAATGCTGTGTTGTATTAGCCTCCAAACTGGCGTGTGGCAAGGAGAGTCCTGCGCCACGCTGGTCCATTAGAATAATATGGTAGTCATTGGGATCAAAGAAACGGCGAGATGATGGCCCACAACCACCACCTGGTCCACCGTGCATAACCACTACTGGGATGCCTTGAGGGTTGCCACACAGTTCGACATAAAGTCTGTGGCCGTGAGTGACGGAGAGAAAAAATTCTCGATAGGGTTTGAGTTCTGGATAAAGTTGTTGCATGGTGTCGACTCAATAAAAAAATATGTTTAGCAATAATGACCCAATTTACACCTTACTGGTGGCAAGATCAGCCCCAATATCGTAACACTGAAACGCCACCAGCCAAAGTCGATTGCGTTGTTGTAGGTGCAGGTTTTACCGGTTTAAGTGCGGCACTCACCTTAGCAGAAGCAGGCCGTCAGGTTGTTGTGCTAGATAGTGAAGCCATCGGTTTTGGTGCTAGCACTCGCAATGGAGGCATGTTGGGGTCTGGCCATAAAGTGTCTGTGGCCGATGCAAAGAAGCACTACGGCCCAAGCATCGCGGCTCAATTACATTGCGAAGCCAATGCTTCCCTAGAATTCACCAAAAGCCTTATCATTGATCAAAATATTGACTGTGAATTACAAGCTTGTGGTCGTTTGCGTACCGCATGGACACCACAAGATTATACAGCCATGGCCGGTGCCAATGCTGGTTTACAAAAAATTGAACCGTTTGCTGCACGGATGGTGCCGCCAGATGAAATGGCTCAGCATATTGATACGGAGTTGTATTTTGGTGGCTTACTATATGAAAGTCATTCCTCGGTACAACCTAGGAAATTACACCACGGGCTGCTGCAGCTGGCATTACAAGCGGGTGTAAAGGTATTTGGTGAGCAACCTGTCCATTCAGTTAAGGCTAAACCTGATGGTTTTAACATAAGCACCCAGAACCAACAGATGCAGCACCAGAACATACATTGCCAACAGGTACTCATGGCAACCAACGGCTACACTCAAGCTAGTGTTTCTATGTTTCTTGGCAAACGTGTTATGCCAGTACCCAGTTTCATTATTGTCACCGAAGAACTAGGAGAAGATGTGGTGCAAGCACTATTGCCTGGCGGCCACTGTATGGTTGAAACCCGCCAGCGCTTTTGTTACTACCGAGCCACGCCGTGTGGCAAGCGCATAATGCTCGGCTCCCGTGCGGCCTTGCACGCTATCACGCCGCAACAGGCATTGCCCACTCTTACAGCCAAACTAACGGAAATATTTCCCAGCTTAAAAGACGCCAAAATTAGCCATTGTTGGACCGGTTTTACCGGCTTTAGCTTCAGTAAGTTGCCTAACATAGGTTGCCATAATGGTATTTATCACGCCATGGGATACTGTGGTAATGGTGTTGCTATGGCACCTTACTTAGGACACAAAGCTGCCCTTAAAATGCTCCAGCCAGAACAGCAACACTCAGTATTTGAACAAACGCCATTACAAAGCCGTATTTATCATCACGGTAACCCGTGGTACATGCCTGTGGCTAGCGCTTGGTATCGAACAAGAGATTGGTGGGATAATAAGCAACGCACTAAGGCGCTTGGTGCACTTAAACAGAAAAACGACGAGCTATAATTTGTATTGGCCATGCTATGTGCTTATACATTGTAGAGACAACGTAAACCAATAGCCCAGTACATATATTTACATGTTATTAAGGAATTATAAATGAGTAAAATACTAACAAGCCACGTAGGGTCACTACCAAGAACTCAAGAAGTTGTTGATTACATTTTTTCAAAAGAAAATGAGCAACACTACGATGAGGCTGGGTTTGATAACTGTATGACAAGCAATGTTTTGGGCACTGTAGAGAAGCAAAAACTTGCAGGTATAGACATTGTTAGCGATGGAGAAACATCAAAAATATCATACGCGACCTATGTGAAAGATAGATATACAGGATTTTCAGGTGATAGCCCTCGAAACCCCCCAGAAGATTTGAAGCTTTTCCCAGGCTTTCTTAAACGGCTATCGGATGATGGTGGTACACCGCAATATGCTAGACCAATGTGCACTGGAGAGGTTAAGTCAAAAGGTCAGGGAGAGCTGCAAAAAGACATCTCTAACTTAAAAGCCGCCATGGCTACAAATGGGATCGAGAGAGGCTTTATGAACGCTGCATCACCCGGCGTTATTTCTCTATTTTTACAAAATGACCATTACTCAACCAGGGACGCTTATCTAGCAGCTCTTGCAGACGCTATGCGTGATGAATACGAAACTATCGTGGCTTCAGGATTAGATTTGCAGCTAGACTGCCCTGACTTGGCTCTTTCTAGGCATATGTTATTTAATCATTTGTCAGACTCAGAGTTTATAAAGATTGCAGAATCACACGTGGAAGCACTCAACCATGCGCTAAAGAATATCCCAGAAGAAAAAGTAAGAATACATATCTGTTGGGGAAATTATGAAGGCCCTCATTGTTGTGATATTGATATGAACAAGGTGTTTGGGACTTTAATGAAGGCTAAAGCTCGATATACTTTATTTGAAACGTCGAACCCACGTCATGCCCATGAGTGGACAGTTTTTCGGGATCGTAAGAACGAAATACCAGACAATAAAATACTTGTTCCTGGAGTGGTGGACACTACTACAAATTTTGTCGAACACCCTGAATTAGTTGCAGAGCGTATTCAAAAATTTGTCGATATTGTTGGTTCCGATAGAGTAATTGCCGGTTCTGATTGTGGGTTTGGTACCTTTGCGGGTTTTGGAGCGGTAGATCCAGACATTGCTTTTGCCAAATTAAAGTCGCTGTCTGAGGGCGCTGCACTGGTAAGTAATCGACTTAGAGGCTTTTAGTTTTAGTGCTTTTCCGCTTCTTACCTTGCCTAGCTATTTTGACTAGGCAAGGTAAGAAAAAATAGTGCCGGACACTACGTTATAGTGGTGCCTAATCATTAGGATAAAGGTGTAAGAATACGGCTTTTTAGGCGGCCTTTGCAGCAGATTTACACATTAGTTAAAACCATGACGAGATTGAATACGCCTAGGCCGCACCTAATACATTAGTCGCCTTGTAAACGTATTATTCTTCGCCATATAAGCCTACAATAGTAGGATATGAGTGGTTCTGCTTGGCGAACAGGCAGTTAAATGGGAAGCGTGGACGAGATTACGGCAAACCGGTCTTGAGCCAACACTGCCCCCGCAACGGTTAATCGTTAAGCGATTTAGTCCGATACCAGCCCCTCAAAATGTAATCAGACTCCTAGTTCTCATACTGGGTTTCACATTAGTCGTGCGGTGGGTACGATGGATACTGTTATGCTCAAATCAAACTTCCCGTTTACCGCCGTTGTTGGCCAAGCTCCAGTTAAGCTGGCTTTAACTCTACTAGCTATTGATCCTGCGATCGGTGGCGTACTTGTTAGCGGCCCCCGCGGAAGTGCAAAATCCACCTTGGCTCGTAGTTTGGCCGACCTCAATATTGCTAACCTAAGCCAATTGGTTACTCTACCCTTAGGTGCCAGCGAAGAAATGGTAACTGGCACTATAGACCTACAAAAAGTTCTTGGTGAACAACAGGTTACCTTTGCACCAGGTCTTTTAAGTAAAGCTCATAAAGGCTTACTTTACGTAGACGAAGTGAACCTTTTGCCAGACGCCTTAGTAGACTTATTGCTAGACGCTGCCGCCAGCGGTGTGAACCATATAGAACGTGACGGCATTAGCCACCAGCATGAAGCCGAATTTACCCTGATGGGCACCATGAACCCAGATGAAGGGGAATTACGCCCACAGTTGTTGGATCGATTTGGCTTTGGTGTGGCTCTTGAGAATACTTACAGCGCCCATGAACGAGTGGAAATTGTGCGTCGCCGCCAAGACTTTGATGCCAATCCCGTAGCCTTCTTGGCAGACTATGCTGAGCCACAACAGGCTTTGCAAACACGCATTCAAAAGGCACAAGAACAGCTCAGCCTGATTACAGCAAGTGACGCAATGCGTTTGCAGATAGCCGAACGTTGTGTCGCATCGCAAGTAGATGGGGTACGGGGTGATTTAGTTTGGCTTCGCGCTGCTCAAGCCAATGCTGCACTTCACCAAGGCGACACCGTGACCATAGCAGACATTGATGCCGTTGAAGAACTCGTACTGATGCATCGCCGTAACGAGAGTGACACGCCTAACCATAAGCCACCGCAAAGCCCGCCACCTTTTGAGCGCCCAAACGATAGTAAACCGAAAACTGAAAACCACAAATTTGAAGAAGACTGGGGACAAATGCCCCCAACTAAGCAAACCACCGGCCAACTGCGCCATATTGGTGATAGTGAAGTCACCCCTAAGGCAGCTCCAAACGTAATGGTTAGCGCCAGTAAAGGTTTACAAGGCCAAGGCAACGGCAGAGCCACTAAGCAGTGGTCTAAACGCATTAATTGGTTTTCTAGTTTAATCGCAGGCCGTAATAAAGTGGCAGGAATCGACTTACGATATCGTCGTCAGCGCGGAGCTGATCCGGTCATGCACATAGTGCTGCTTGATACATCTGCATCTACCTTAATTGGTGATGGCCAGAGCCAGGCTAAAGGTTTAGTTGCAGGTATTGCTCAACAAGCCTATTTAGCCCGCCAACACCTTGTGTTGTTGGATTTTGGTAATGACCAGGTGTCCGAGCTATACAGCCAAGGGCGCGCACCTAAAGCCATGTCGCCTTTACTCAACAACCTTGGGGCAGGTGGTGGCACACCATTAAAACAAGCGATTCAACACGCCAGCGCCTTCGCAACACGGTTACTTAGACGTAACCCAGCAACGCGCATCATTAATACCATTATTACCGACGGCCGTGTACAGCAACAATTATATGGTCTGAAATTGCATGGCGAATCTATCCTAGTCGACACCGAACAAAGCCAAATAAAGCGTGGCCGTGGTCAACAAATCGCACGCACCTTGAAAGCACAGTATTTAACCTTATCCCAAGCGAGGCTTGTTTAATGAGTAAAACCCATGAAGAACGTATGACTGCTAAAAAAGCCGTCATTGATGCTCGCATTGCTAAAGCCACAGAAGAACGTGGCGTTACCATTTTATTACGAGGCAACGGCAAGGGTAAAAGCAGCTCGGCATTTGGCACCATGATGCGCACCTTAGGCCACGGTAAAAAGGCCGCTGTTGTTCAGTTTGTAAAAGGCCGCATTGAAACTGGCGAGTATAAGTTTTTCAAAGAGTACCCGGGCCTAGATTGGCACGTTATGGGGCACGGTTTTACTTGGGAAACTAAAGACAAGGCCAACGACATTGCGGCTGCAGAACAAGCTTGGGGAATTACCCAAGGCTTATTACAAGACCCTAGCATCGACATGCTTGTGCTCGACGAGATGGCCTACGTATTTAAGTACAACTACTTGCCACTGGAGCCTGTATTAGAAGCCTTAGCTAACCGACCACACCACCAAACGGTAATTATCACTGGTCGCGTAATGCCTGAAGCGCTAGTTGAATATGCCGACACGATAAGCACTGTTAAAGATGATGGTCACGCCTTCCGCATAGGCGTTAAGGCCCAAGCTGGTATTGAGTTTTAATGACCAGCATGACCTCTACAGCCGCCCTATCATCTGACGTAGCCAATTGCCCTGCATTATTTTTAGCAGCGCCAGCTTCAGGCCAAGGCAAAACCACCATCACTGCCGCCCTAGCTCGCTATCATCGTGACCTTGGCCGTAAGGTGAGGGTGTTTAAAATGGGCCCAGATTACCTAGACCCACAGATCCTAGAGCAGGCGTCAGGCCAGCCAGTGATTCAGTTAGATTTATGGATGGCAGGTGCAGAGTATTGCCGTCATCAGTTTTATTTAGCTGCTCAAGATGCCGACCTTATTTTGGTAGAGGGTGCCATGGGGTTGTTTGATGGGGAACCTTCTAGTGGAGATCTAGCCGCCACCTTTAACATTCCCGTAGCGTTGGTTATGGACGTTAAAGGTATGGCACAAACTGCAGCAGCGGTTGCTTTAGGTTTGGCCAACTTTCGAGACGATGTTGAATTTTACGGACTTATTGCCAACAATTGCGGCACAGAACGCCATGCTCAACTCATTCGTGATGCCCTTGACGGCCGTATGCCGTTATTGGCCAACCTAGCACGAGACCCTGAAGTATCGCTGCCAGAGCGCCATTTAGGTTTAGTACAAGCCCATGAAGTGCGTGACGAATTAGAACAACGATTCAACCTAGGCAAAGTATGGTTAGGCGAGCAAGCTATTTGTGACTTACCACCACCGGTGGCGTTTGCTAGTCAAGACATTGCACCGCCCGAAAAGCTTTTGGCGGGGATCAAGATCGGCATTGCCCGTGATGCTGCATTTAGCTTTATTTATAGTGCCAATACCCGCTTATTGGAAGCTATGGGGGCCGAATTAAGTTATTTTTCACCGATCAACGATAAGAGGTTACCCGCGGTGGATGCCCTTTGGTTTGCCGGCGGATATCCAGAACTGCATGCCAAGAAGTTATCTGAAAATAGCAGCATGTTAAAAGACGTTAGTGACTTCAATACTGATAATAGGCCTATTTTGGCCGAATGTGGCGGATTTTTGTATTGCCTAGAAAGCTTAACCGACCTGAATGAAGTCAGCCACACCATGACTGGCATCCTAGCAGGCCAAGGCGCAATGCGGGGAAAACGTGGTTGCCAAGGCATGCAAGCGGCAATGTTGCCAGAAGGCGAAGTTCGGGCCCATGCTCACCACCGCTCCCGCAGCCAAAACACACCTGAACCTATTGCACATGGCAAACGTCAGCGCCATCCGGCTCCTGGAGAATCTATTTATCGCCAACAGGGTTTAACTGCCAGCTATTTACATTTGTTCTTCCCATCTAATCCAGAAGCTGTGGCCCAGTTGTTTACCAAGCCTCTTATGTCAGCATCAGCACCCACGAAGCAACAGGGTTAATCTGAATTATGTGGCCAGAATCAAGCGAACAACCACAGCCCCTGCGTACCGGTTTAACTACCGGCACTTGCGCTACGGCTTGCTGTTTAGCTGCGGGCCACTTACTACTAGGCAATATTCATAACACCTGCGTTAGCGTTACCTTACCTAATAAAAAGCCTGACAAAGAGGCCAGCAAGCAGGTAGATCTACACCTGACCCTAGTGGAAAACCGGGACGAAAAAAGCGCTTATGCCGCCACTATAAAGGATGCCGGTGATGACCCGGATGCTACCCATGGCGCAACCGTTTGGGTGTCTCTTAAGCTAGTACCACAACAGGGCACCGGCTTCGTGGCAGGCCTCGGTGTAGGTACGGTCACACGCTCTGGCTTGCTTTTGGAAGTAGGCCAAGCAGCCATTAACCCAACACCCCGGCAAATGATGAGTGAACACCTTATTCGCCTTGCAGAAACTTACCAGTACGAAGGCGGCTTTGAAGTGACCATCGGGGTAATCAACGGCGTAGAGATTGCCAAGAAAACCATGAATGGCCGTTTGGGCATTATGGGTGGATTATCGATTTTAGGCACCACCGGCATCGTACGCCCATACTCATGTAGTGCGTGGATCGCGTCCATTCATCAAGGGCTAGATGTTGCAGTAGCAAACGACTTTGCTCATGTTGCAGCCGCCACAGGCAATGCCAGCGAGGCCTTTATTAGCGAATATTACGCCTTAGACGACATGCAACTGATAGAAATGGGCGACTTTGCAGGTGCTGTGCTCAAACACCTTAAAAAGTCTCCCGTGAAGCGCTTAAGTATTTGCGGTGGTTTTGGGAAAATTAGTAAATTGGCCGATGGCCATTTGGACTTACATAGCGATAGATCATCCATCAATTTGTCGAAATTAGCCGACATTGCCTGCAACTTAGGCGCAGATAGCGACCTAGTGATGGCTATTAAGGCGTGTAATACCAGCCTAGAGGCTTTGGGCCTGTGTCAGCAACAAAACATTGATTTAGCCAGCGCTGTGTGCCAAAACGCCCTGGCCTTTGCTCAACAAACTGTTCCAAACACAGTGCAGCTAGAAGTATTTGCTGTGGATAGACAAGGTGCACTATTAGGCAGTGCTCTAGGGAGCGCTGCATGAAACTACTGATCTTAGGTGGCACTGCAGACGCTAGGCATTTAGCTACGGCCTTGCACCAAGCCCAGCCATGTTTGGAATTAGTCTACAGCGTGGCTGGCCTTGTACGTCAGCCACAGGTGCCTGCTACTGTGGTGAGTGGTGGATTCAGCCAGTTTGGTGGCTTAAGCGCTTACT
>Ga0302119_10001192_pt1 | contig 11748 bp, 7 predicted proteins | sample AG5_Tmax_MG_FD_203114 | JGI IMG/M metagenome (GOLD analysis project Ga0302119, IMG submission 203114) | Marine microbial communities from Western Arctic Ocean, Canada - AG5_Tmax | ecosystem: Environmental > Aquatic > Marine > Oceanic | place: Canada: Western Arctic Ocean | collected 2017-10-01
GTGCGCCCATAGAAAGCCTCCTTCTCCTGCAATTCTCTCCTTAAATTCATTATAGGAATCAACCTCTACCGTGTTTTCTTCCCTATGCTTCAATGCTCTATCAAACAGATTCTGCTGAATCTCATCCATCAAATTGAATATCGTGTCACCAGCAGATGTCATTTCAGAGGTACACTTCTCCTTGGTGTCCCTTCTGGCAATTTCCACGGTCCCGTTTTTCAGATCACGAGGACCAATAGCCACTCGCACAGGAACTCCTTTAAATTCATACTCAGCAAACTTCCATCCTGGCTTTTGCGTATCCCGACTATCATACTTAACAGATACCCCTCTGTCCTCAAGATCCTTCTTCAACTTCTCTACTTCAACTGTGATTGCGTCAAGTTCCTCTGCACTTTTATAAATAGGCACGATCACCACCTGTATCGGTGCAAGCTTTGGCGGCAAGACCAACCCGTCATCATCTGAATGCGACATGATCAACGCACCCACCAATCTGGTAGATACCCCCCATGAAGATGCCCATACATGAGAAAGAGATCCATCCTTATCGGCAAATTTTACATCGAACGCTTTTGCAAAATTCTGTCCCAAAAAATGTGAGGTTCCAGCCTGTAGCGCCTTACCATCCTGCATCAGTGCTTCTATACAATACGTCTCCTCCGCTCCGGCAAAGCGCTCATTGGCTGTCTTCAACCCCTTTAGCACAGGTACAGCCATAAAATTCTCTGCAAAATCTGCGTAAACTCCCAACATCCTCTCTGTCTCCTCTTCGGCCTCTTCCCGGGTAGCGTGTGCTGTATGTCCCTCCTGCCATAAGAACTCTGTAGTTCTTAGAAACAGGCGTGTTCGCATTTCCCAGCGCACCACATTTGCCCACTGATTTATTAACAGGGGTAGGTCACGGTAAGACTTAATCCATTTCTTATAGCTGTTCCAGATGATGGTTTCTGAGGTAGGCCGGATAATCAACTCCTCCTCCAATTTGGCCGTTTCGTCAACTACTACGCCTCCTTTCGGGTCACTTTTTAACCTATAGTGAGTAACCACGGCACATTCTTTGGCAAAACCCTCTACATGATCTGCTTCTTTACTCAAAAACGACTTGGGAATAAGTAAAGGAAAATAGGCATTCTCGTGCCCCGTATCCTTGAACATCTTGTCCAAAGCCCCTTGCATTTTCTCCCAAATCGCGTATCCATACGGCTTAATAACCATACAACCACGAACGGCAGAATTCTCAGCAAGATCTGCTTTTATTACAATGTCATTATACCATTTCGGAAAATCGTCTTTTCTACTGGAAAAATCTTTGGGCATAATTTTTTGGCATGGTGCTTGTGTAAGGTTAATCGAAGCAATAAAAATAAAGGCTTCATCAGAACCAAAATTTTATCAAGCAACAAATTTAGCAAATAAACCAATTACCAAAAGAATAGGAGGACCAAGTCATGAAAATAAAAACTAAAATCACTACAGCGATAATGATGCTCATGAGCCTGAGCGTTTTAGCACAGTCTGGCAACACCGACGACGTTTATTATTCGCCCCAGGAAGACCCATATTACGTTAACGAAGCTGACGATACTTCGCCAGTAACAGATGAGGAATACAGAACGATATATGATGATTCTGATGACTCACAGAACAGAACAGCTCCTGACTATTCAACAAATGAACACTATGTTGATGAGAATGGCAACAACTATACCACCACCAATTACTACTACGATGATGATTTCGTGTATGATGATTATTATGACTATTCATACACAACGAGAATCAGAAGGTTTCACAGACCAGTGTATTCATACGGATATTACGATCCTTACTACACCAACTCGTACTGGTATTCAGGAAGCTATTCTGACTACGGAACGAGTGTATATGTTAGCTACCCATGGTGGGGCTCTGGCGCTAGCTGGTGGTTAGGTCTTGGATGGTTAGGTTTCGGATGGGGCAGTGGTTACGGTTACCGTCAGAGCTATGGAAACTATGGTCATGGATACGGATATGGTGGCTGGGGACATCTGGGCTACGGCTACAATGGCTATGGATACGGTGGATTTAACACCTGGTACGGATATGGTGGCGGCTGCGGTTACGGTTACGGTTCAAACTACGGTTACATGGGCTATGGAAGTAGCTACTGGAACGGATACCAAGATGGCTACTACGATGGCATAAGCAATTCAAATGGCTATAATAATGGCTATAATAATGGCTACTACAACAGCTATGACGGTAACAGTTACTACTACGGACCGCGTTACTCTACGGCTGGAAACGGAGCAACTGCGTCAACCAACAACGTTAGCGTTGCAGGTGCGTACCAAGAAATGTATACGCCTACTACCAACTGGTATGCTGGTATTGATGCGCCATCAGGGGTTTCTAAGCTTCCGACTTCAAGTACCATTAAGGCTACCAATGCTGCTTCTGGGTCTGAAATAGGCCAAGTTAAGAAAACGAATACTGCAGCTGCACCTGTAAAAACAAGTGTATCCTCTCCGGTCAAACAGGGAAGCAAGTCTTCCCCGGGAGATTTTTCTACCCGGCCTAAGACGGTAAAGTCTGACCCGGTGAAAGCCTCTGCAACAGGCGTTGAACGGCCAAAGAGTGCAACGTCTGCTGGATCTATTTCCAAACCCAAGACCTACACTTACACGGGTCCAGGAAGAGTCAGTAGTAGTCCGGCAAGTGGAAAAGCTGCACCAGTAAAGAAGTATGAGTACCAAAAGCCTAAGACGTACACTAGACCCAGCAATACCCGTCCTGGATCAAGTACTGCTCCCAGTTCCAGCAGGCCTAAAACGTCTCAGCCTGCTTACTCAAAGCCAAAACAAAGTACAAGGCCATCATACACCAGCCCAGGCAGTTCCACGCCTAAAAGGAGTAAGCCGGCAAGTACAGGTACTAAAGCACCCTCTTATAGCAGTCCGAAATCAGCACCTGCAGGACGTAGTACAAAGCCTGCACGGACCTATACTAAGCCAAGTACTGCGCCAACAAGGAGGCGTGGTGGAACCGCCAGTGAAGCTGGGGCAAAAAGGCCAAACAGTGCATCAACCCGAAGCACTTCCCGCCCAAGCAGTAGGGCAAGCTCTCCAAGCAGGTCAAGCAGTAGGGCAAGCTCTCCAAGCCGATCAAGCAGTAGGGCAAGCTCTCCAAGCCGATCAAGCAGTAGGGCAAGCTCTCCAAGCAGGTCAAGCAGTAGGGCAAGCTCTCCAAGCAGGTCAAGCAGTAGGGCAAGCTCTCCAAGCCGATCAAGCAGTAGGGCAAGCTCTCCAAGCCGATCAAGCAGTAGGGCAAGCTCTCCAAGCAGGTCAAGTGGATCACGGGGAGGAAGTTCCAGAGGTAGCTCCAGACGTTAATTGATATCACATAATAAACTGCCTAATCACATGTCATTCAAAACACAAGTAATCGCAATTCTTATAACTGCCAGCCTAAGTGCTACAGGACAAAATGAAGTTGACGCTCTACGATATTCACAGGTTACATTCGGCGGCACTGCCAGGTTCAACAGCCTTGGTGGTGCCTTCGGGGCTCTGGGAGGAGATCTCTCCGTCACCAGTGTTAATCCAGCGGGCCTATCTATATACAGAGCGTCTGAATTTTCTTTCACCCCTGCTATTTACACGCACACTACAAGTTCAACACACTATGGAAACACAGCTGAAGACGGGAAGATCAATATGAATTTAGGCAATATTGGGGTGGTATTCACCGATATGAAACTGGGGGGATTTTCTGGTTGGGAGGGAACATCATTCGCTATAACTTACAACAGTCATAATAATTTTCACAATAGAAGAAGCATAAGCGGAGTCAATTCAACCAGCTCTCTACTTGATCACTATGCGCGTCAGGTGAATGGGTTGAATCCTACTGATGTATATGATACTGACCCTTTCGGATCAAGCCTGGCCTGGAATACTTTCCTGCTCAACCCTATTAATTCAGTCGATACAACTACCTATATCGGTGTCGTTGGGAACGGTGGCGCAGAACAACGTAAATACACTTTACAGCGCGGAGGGTTGAGCGAATTTGATATCGCTCTTTCAGGGAACTATAATAATAAATTTTACATTGGTGGCACACTGGGATTTCCCCTGCTAGATTATACCGAAGAATCCTCTTACACCGAAACTGATATTTCCGATACTATAAGTTATTTCAAATCCTTTACCCTGAATGAAAGCTTGCACACATCAGGATCTGGATTCAATTTCAAGCTGGGCATGATCTTCAGGCCAATAGACTGGATGCGAATAGGCGGTGCCGTGCACACTCCTACTTACTGGAAACTCCATGACAACTACAATTCAGATATGTCTGCGCAATTCGATTCAGTTCCAATATGGTCAACAACAAATGACAAGAATTACAGTGCCTCATCCCCCCAAGGTGCCTACGATTACAGGCTGTATACTCCCTGGAGGTTAATAGGGAGTATGGCATTTATTATTAAAAAACAAGGACTGTTCAGTGTTGACTATGAACTGGTGGACTATTCATCAGCTCGCTTGAGAGGAGAGCTAGGAGGCTTTGACCTACAGAATGCTGCGATTGATCAAAAATACATCCACGCCACTAATATTAAATTGGGTACAGAGTGGCGATTTCAACCATTTAGCATCAGGGGTGGATATGCTTTATACGGATCCCCATATAGCAATGAACTTAATGATGGGTCGCGGGAAAACTACTCTCTTGGGTTTGGAATAAGGGACGAGGGATTCTATATAGATTTCGCCTATATCCTGTCTAAGGTATCAGAAGATTACTACCTGTATAGTGGAGACCTGACTGAGGCAACACAGACGACATTAACAGCGCATGCCTTCCAAACTACACTAGGATTCCGATTCTAATAATGTGGCTTAAAGCTAGATAGCCAACATTACTCCACCTGATTGCAAGCCACTAAAGGGTAACTTGTTCTATTTCAGGGTCCACGAGTATTCGGCCACAGTGCTCACACACTATAATCTTCTTGTGAAGGCGAATGTCTAGCTGGCGCTGGGGTGGAATCTTGTTAAAACAGCCACCACATGAACTTCGCTCAACAGGCACAACCGCCAAACCATTCTTGACATTCTCTCGCTTCTTCTGGTAACCCGTCAATAAACGCTCTTCAATAATTTTGGCTGCGCTACTGGATTTTTTCTGCAATTTCTTCTCTTCCTTCTCTGTCTCTGTAATGATCTCGTCTAGTTCCATTTTCTTATGCTTCAGATCATCCTTGCGCTCCTTGAGGTCAGTTTTAGCCTGACCAATAACATCACCTTTTGATTCAATGGTTGCCTTATACTCACCAATCTTCTTTTCACAAAGTTGGATTTCCAGATTCTGAAACTCAATCTCTTTGGTGAGCGAATCATACTCTCGGTTGTTTCGCACATTCTTCTGCTGCTTCTCGTATTTCTTTATGATCGAGGCGGCATCCTTCATCTCTAACTTCTTGGCAGCAATGAAATCATCCAGGCCTTTGATCTCCGTGTTGAAGTTCTTCACTCTGGTTGCCAATCCTTCAATCTCATCTTCCAGATCCTCTACCTCCAAGGGAAGCTCACCCCGCACAATCTTAATATTGTCTATCGCAGAATCAAAGTTCTGCAAATCAAACAGGGCCCTGAGTTTTTGTTCCACTGAAAATTTATCCGGGGATATACTCTTTGCTGTTGCCTTTTTCGCCTTGGGCGCTGCACTTGCCTTAGCTGGTGCACTTACCTTAGCTGGTGCACTTACCTTAGCTGCTGCCTTAGGCTTAACTGCTGCCTTAGACTTAGCTGCTGCCTTAGACTTAGCTGCTGCCTTAGGCTTAGCTGCTGCCTTAGGCTTAGCTGCTTTCTTCGCTACTTTTTTTGCTGTTGCCATTGTAATTTATGAATAATATTGAACCGGATTTGTGTTTACTTCAGATAAACGGAGGGCAAATTTAGCGAATTTTTTGTTAATTATTTCACTGATAAGCCCTTTGGTGAATGCTTCGCTTTCGTAGTGGCCAATATCAGCAATTACCAATCTGTCTTCTGCATCAAAAAACTCGTGGTACTTAAAATCTCCAGTAATGAATATATCAGCACGCTGAGCTATTGCATCCTTTAAGAGAAAACTTCCTGCGCCACCGCAAACTGCCACCTTTTTTATTTTACCTTTAAGCAACTCCGTGTGGCGAATGGTCCCACACTTCATGGATGATTTTAGCTTCTTAATAAAAGTCCTTGGTGCCATGCCCTCTCTTAACTCTCCGATAAGGCCAGAACCTATATCCCGGCGGGTATTGCCCAGCGAAACAATATCGTAAGGCACTTCTTCATAAGGATGGGCCACTAGTAACGCACCAATCATATTGCTCATCAAATGGCTTGGGCATAACATCTCTATTTTTACTTCGTCCTCATAATGCCGCTCACCTTTGGTCCCAACATATGGCGTGGCTAATACTCCTGGATTAAAGGAGCCTTTACCCATGATGTTAAAGCTGCACTCCTGATAATCACCTACGTTACCCCCACCCGCCTTAAACATTGCGTTTCTAACCTTATCTGCCGCGTGCATCGGACAGAAGGTATATATCTTCTTCAATGTTTCTGTCTTCGGTGAAAGAACCGTACAATTCTCTAATTTAAGGCGTTCGGCAATTTTCCAATTTACACCACCCCTGATATTGTCCAAATTAGTATGCATAGCATAGATTGCGACCTTGTTTCTGACCGCTTTTAGGATGGTGCGCTCCACATAAGTTGCACCGGTAATCGACTTCAGCCCCCGAAAAATCAACGGATGATGTGCGATAACCAAATCACACTTGTACTTCACCGCTTCATCAATCACCGCTTCTGTACAGTCCAGGGTGACCAGGGCTTTATTGACTTGTTGAGAAAATCCACCGATCTGCATGCCGGAATTGTCATAGCTTTCCTGATAGTGCAGAGGGGCATATTCTTCCAAATAATTTGTAAGGTCAAGTAGCTTCATTTTGCTCTGTTTATTTTACGCTAAAAATAGTTAATTCTAATGGTTATCTTTGATGTCTCATTGCAAATTTTATGGTTTCCACCCGATTGAAATATTCCTCTTTTTCACTTTTTTTTAGGAATTATCTGCTCGGCTGGGTATGTCTCGCTTTGCTGCTGCAATCCTGTAAGACAACTTCTGAAACCGGAGCTACTGCTGACATTGCAGCCAACCTGAATGAAATACATATCACGCCGAAGTATTATCAGACTTATCGAGCTGCAGCAACAAGGAAGCTGGACCTATTACACACTAAACTCAAGGTCCGATTCGACTGGCCCAACGCTTACCTGAATGGCAAAGCGACACTTACATTGAAACCTTACTTTTATGAAACTGACCACGCTATTTTAGATGCACAGGGGTTTGATTTTCACCGTGTGGCACTTGTAACAGATTCTGGAAAAATAGACCTGGAATATACCTACGAGGACAGTAAAATTACCATCGTGCTTGATCGAGTGTACAAGGCCACTGAAGAATTTAGCGTCTTTATGGATTATACGGCCAAACCCAATGAACTTGATGTGGAAGGGGCAAAGGCTATTACAGATGCCAAAGGCCTGTATTTCATCAATAACAAAAATGAAGAAAAAGACAAGCCACAACAGATTTGGACTCAGGGAGAAACAGAATCAAACTCTTGCTGGTTTCCAACGATTGACAAGCCAAATGAGCGGATGTCACAGGAAATATACATCACAGTTGATAACAAGTTCATTACTTTATCCAATGGCCTGCTGCTATATTCAACGGATAACGGGGATGGCACAAGAACAGATTACTGGAAGCAGGATCAGGAGCATGCACCGTACCTGGCGATGATGGGAGTTGGAGAATTCTCGGTGGTGAGAGACCAGTGGCGTGATATAGAAGTCAACTACTATGTTGAGAAAGAGTATGAACAATATGCGAAAGCGATTTTTGGCAACACGCCTGAAATGCTGCAATTCTACTCAGACCTGCTAGGGGTAGAATATCCCTGGGCCAAATACTCACAAATCGTGGTTAGGGATTATGTTTCAGGAGCGATGGAAAATACTACCGCGGTAATTCACGGAGAATTTTTACAACAAGATGATAGAGAATTATTGGACAAAACGCATGAGGATATTATCGCTCACGAGCTGTTTCACCACTGGTTCGGTGATCTGGTAACTTGTGAATCCTGGGCCAACTTGCCACTAAATGAGTCCTTTGCAACCTACGGAGAATACCTCTGGATCGATTATAAGTATGGAAGAGATGAAGCTGATTATTCCTTAAATAACGATCTGAACAACTATCTGTGGTCTTCAAAGAAGAATCAAGTGGACATCATACGCTATAGTTATCAGGATAAAGATGATATGTTTGACAGCCACTCTTATGCAAAGGGTGGACGTGTGCTGCACATGCTCAGGAAGTATGTGGGAGATGATGCCTTCTTTGCCTCTTTGAAACTCTATTTAGACAGGCATAAGTATAAGGCCGTAGAGATTCATGAGTTACGGCTGGCATTTGAAGAAATTACGGGTGAAGACCTCAATTGGTTCTTCAATCAGTGGTTTTTGAGCTCAGGTCATCCCACTCTATTGATTTCGCATGATTATGTTGATTCGCTACAACAGATCAGATTGTCTATCACGCAAAGCCAGAATATGGAAAATACTCCGTTGTACAAGCTACCCATTGAGGTAGATGTTTACGCAGGTGGTGAAGTAACCCGCCATTCAATAATGTGTGATTCTATCAGGCAGGTATTCGCCCTACCCTCTGCAACGAAGCCTGACCTGGTCAATGCAGATGCTGAGAAGATGCTCTTGTGCTCTAAGAAAGACTACAAGACCAAGGAGGCCTGGATTTTTATGTATAGGAATGCACCAAGGTATTTAGATAGACTGGAGGCGATAGTTCAACTGAGCACTTACAACGATGATACTCAGGCAATGATAGTTTTAGAGGAAGCCCTGAATGACCTGCACTGGAAAATCAGGCTGGATGCCACACAATATTTGAAAAGTGCAGTGAAACGAAGTAATAGTACGGCAAGGGATAAACTCATTTCATTGGCCAAAGAAGATCAAAAGGCAAACGTGAGATCCGGGGCCATCAAAGCTCTAAATTCTTACTACCATCCTGATAGCACAGGAACAAAGGATGATCAGCTCCGAAGTTTATATGAAGATGCCATGAGTGACCCATCCTACTCTGTCAATAGGGCAGCGCTAATTGCACTGGCTGCCTACGATTTCGACGCAATCGTAAATTTATCTCACCGGTTTGATGAAAAAACTGATGAGAAATTGAGGGTTACAGTTGCACAGATTTACGGGGAGCACGGAACGGAGGAGCAAAACGAATATTTCAAAAATCTATTCCCAAAATTATCAGATTACGAGAAGTACAATTTTTTGGAATATTATAATTCTTACCTGATGAGGCAGGATGACAACATCATAACAGAAGGGGTTGAACTGATGGAAAAAGCGGCTTATGAAGAAGATTCCTGGTGGTCAAGGCTCACTACCGTCTATAGAATTAGGTCATTTGCTAATCTGTATGCAGAGAGGCACCAGGCACTTACTCTTGCTCTTAATGACAAAAAGAACACTGAAGAACAGATCTTGAACCTGTCAATAGAACAAGATGAGGTCCTCAGAATGATGGACAATATCCGGGAGACACTTGCGCGAATTAAAAACAGGGAAACTGACGAGAAAGTCCTTCAGTTTTGGGAAGGCGTTCCACAATAGCGCTGTCAGAACAATGCGGGAGCTCCAGGGTCATCTGGTTTATATCCTTCATCAGGAATCAGGTCACCCCCTTCTGCAGCTTCAACAGCCAGCTGATCACAGCGCTCATTCCCCGGTAATCCGGCATGGCCCTTCACCCAGTGAAATTTTACGGTGTGCTTCGGATAAATCTTGAGGAATCGCTTCCACAAATCCGAATTCTTCTTTTTTTTGAATCCTTTTTTTTCCCATCCGAACACCCATCGTTTTTCAACGGAATCCACCACATATTTGGAGTCCGAATAGATTGCGACTTCTGAACCTGAACCTTTTAGTGATTCCAGGGCGACAATCACAGCCAACAACTCCATGCGGTTGTTGGTAGTCAGCTCAAATCCTTGAGAAAGCTCTTTGCGATGCTTGGCGGCCTGCAAAACAACACCATAGCCACCTGGGCCAGGATTGCCCAATGCTGAGCCATCTGTATAGATGGTTATTCTATGCGGCAAAGGAGTCAAATGGATGATTTATTAGTAGGATAGTTTAGCAATAATACAAAAGATCAGAACAATTGACCCGGGTTAAAATCAGTGCCAGATGCAATCATCCGCATAGCTAATTTCTTTGATGGAAGATTGGACCGCTAAAAGTCTTGGGCAAATTTACAGAAGGCAAGATCAATTACTAAGAGCATCTGCTCCACTCACAATTTCTATCAGCTCGTTGGTAATAGACGCCTGTCGTGCCTTATTGTATCTGATCTTCAGCTCCTTTAGCATATCAGAAGCATTTTCAGTCGCTTTATGCATAGCCGTCATCCGTGCCCCATGTTCGGCAGCATAAGACTCCAGGATTGCACGATACAGCTGTACTTTCAAGGACTTGGGGATGAGTTCCTCCACAATTTCCTCCTTGGCAGGTTCAAAAATATAATCGTGTACCATCCCTTGCTCTCCTCTATCCTCAGGAGAAAGTACAGGGAGGTACTGTTCTGTTACCAAATTCTGTACTGCGGCATTCTTAAACTCATTGTAGATCAGTTCCACCTTATCAAACTGGCCAATCACATAATTTGACATTATGCTTTCTGCAACAGGAGCAATGTTATCATAGGCGAGGTCATCAAAAAGCACATGGAGTCGCTTCGGCAGATCTGATCCGATCACATGCAGCTCGGTTCCCTTAAAAGCATCGTCAGCTTTCTTCCCAATGGCCAACACGCTTACTTTACGGTCCTTGTATTTGCCATACGCTAGGGCCTTGGTTCTCTTGATCACATTAGAGTTAAAAGCACCACACAAGCCACGGTTGGAAGTGATAGCCACTAACAGCACAATCTGCACATCCCTGCCTCCTGAGTATACCGCTTGAGAGGAATCCGTTATACTAACCAGGTGCTGAAGGATTTCATTGAGCTTGTTCGCATATGGCCGCAATGAAACCACAGAATCCTGGGCACGCCTCAACTTCGCTGCAGATACCATCTTCATCGCAGAAGTGATCTGTTGTGTCGAGGTTACCGAAGCAATTCGGTTGCGAACTTCTTTAAGATTTGCCATTTTACCTTACAGGTTTACAACTATTCAGCACTTTCTGATTCCAATACTGACTCTGTTTCATATTTGGCGGTTAGTGACCCAATAACTTTTTCCAAGACCGCAGTAACATCGTCCGTGAGTAACCCTTTCCCCAGAGATTCTAAGACATCACTGTGTTTTGTTTCCAACACACTGAGAAGATTCGCTTCAAAGTCTCTCACCTCATTTACTGGAACATTCCCCAGAAGTCCTTTCACCCCACAATATATAATAGCCTGTTGTTGGGCAACTGTTAGCGGTTGATACTGACCCTGCTTGAGTATCTCTACGTTTCGAACCCCTTTATCAATTACCGCTTTGGTAGCGGCATCGAGATCTGATCCAAATTTAGCAAAGGCCTCTAGTTCCCGGTACTGAGCCTGATCAAGTTTCAATGTACCTGCAATCTTCTTCATTGACTTAATCTG
>Ga0302119_10001194_pt1 | contig 11710 bp, 6 predicted proteins | sample AG5_Tmax_MG_FD_203114 | JGI IMG/M metagenome (GOLD analysis project Ga0302119, IMG submission 203114) | Marine microbial communities from Western Arctic Ocean, Canada - AG5_Tmax | ecosystem: Environmental > Aquatic > Marine > Oceanic | place: Canada: Western Arctic Ocean | collected 2017-10-01
GCACGGGGAGGTGGTGAAGGGAGTTCTTTCCTAGGTAGATTCAGGGGTCTTGTTTCACCTTGAGCCCACCGTCGATGACGATGACGGCAGTTCTTGGTGAATTTTGCCTTTATCCGACTACGGGCTTCAAGCCTCTGTGTTAATCTGCGATAATTTTGAAACCCCAGCCCTGAATCTACGGTACAGGAATTAACATGGGCCAGCTCCTGATTTATTTGCCTCGTCATTGTGCCGCGCTTATGGGAGGTTTAGCTTTCAACAACCGCCAACTACTGCAGTTCTCATCATGAAACATACACTCTCTCTTTTGATTCGGTGCACACTGGTGCTGGGCGCCTGTTCGGCTCTGTTGGTGGGCTGTAAGAAGGCTCCTGAAAAAAGCAGAGGAGGATCGGAGGACAAGCCAGAGGCGTCAGAGACGCAGCGGGGCGTTCAGGAGCCGAAACCGAACGTCCCTGATCCGGCGGAGCTACCGAACGTCCCCGATCCGGCGGAGCTACCGAACGTCCCTGACCCCACTGAAATCGACCAATAGGCACAACATCAGGTTGTGAGGGGATAGATCCGAAGCTGTGAGCACGACCGTGGATTACCCACTTGGATGGGAAGGGCCTCTCGATACGGCCATCATGTTTGTGGACTTGGTGGATTCTTCAGCTTTCGCCAGCGTTCTCGGGCTCAAGGAATATGCCGATTACGTCGATTCGTTCCACAAGGTGGTCCGGGTTCAGTGCGAGTTTTTCTTTGAGAACTACTTGGGTGGGAAGTACGAACGAGGCCGCGACTACGAGTACTTTGTGTTGGGTGACGAGTTGGGTTTCTTCATGCATACCGCCAAGCCTGCCAACGATGTTTATCTTCTCGCGACTCTCGGAATTACGCTCAAGGCGGCCTGGATCGCGTCGCCATTCAACCGGGAGCGGGTAAAACGACGTTCGGGTAGCGCCGAAATTGCGATTGGAATCAATTTTGGGCCGGTTTGGGCGAAGCGGCTGGAAAACGGATTCGAGCGGCAGGGTTATGCGATCAACCTGGCGAAACGGATTGAGTCTCACTCCCGGGTGGGCCAGCACTTCCGGATTTTTCTGTCCGATGCCGCCTACAAGTTGATCCACCTGCGGATGCGCAACCTATTATTCAGCGACAGGGAGTTCGCATCGGGCAAGGGGATCCTGGGGCAGTTTGGCCTCTATGAGATCGTTGATGCCTTCGTCGATTCGGTGGGACGCCTCGACCCTGGAATCGCTGAATTGTTTCAAGAAATGATGGGAGCTGCCATCGACAGTAATAGTCGCGGCCTTTGGATCCACAGCGCTTACCAGATTTCGAGCGAAAACAAGCACGGGGCGGTCACTGAGGAAGCCGCGGACCGCTGTCGGAGTGTGCTCAACTACCAACCCGATAATTCGGTGGCCCTCTACTATCTCGCTCAGTTTCACCAGGAACAGGGAGATCTCGAACTTGCCGAGATTTCCTATCGGCAGCTCTTGCGCGCCTGGCCGTATTTCGGGGACGCCCACCTGGAATTCGGGAAGTGCCTCGTTGATTTGGGGAAGACCCAAGAGGCCCGGACCGCGTATCTTCACGCAGAACGACTGGGGCTCGCGGAAGCCATCGAGGGGCGTAAGGACGCCTCGCGGGAAGGCCCTGAAGGGACGCCGGATCTTCGTCCCGGCTCTTCTTGATAGATTCTCAGTCCGAGTTTCCGGGAGGTCGGGGAACTGTCGGCGGTGGCTTTCAAGAACCACCCGAGTCTCATGACGGCGCTGGCCCACAACGGTGGCCTCGGGAGCCCAAAGCAACAATTGCATTCGGCCTCTGAGCCGAGGTCGGGCCATTGCTCTTGCGTTGCTATCTTGCCGTGGCCCGGGCGCGAACAAAGAGGAAGTCTTCGAGGAGTGCAGGGTGTTTGAAGGTCAGGGTGGTCGTTCCGTCCCCGTTGTTGGTGCGAGCGATCAGGGCGAAGGCTGGACCCGCTGAATTCCAGTTCACCAGGTCGGGCGATGTTTCCAAGCCCAGGATCACGTCGTCTGCGGAGAGATTCTGTTGCAGCGAGAGATGTGGCACCCCCTCGAGGAGAAAAATGCCGAAGGCATTCATCCCGGAATTTTGATCCGAATCACTCGTTCCAAAGGCATGTTCGAGGAAGGCATTCACGCCATCTTGGTCGAGGTCAGCGGCAGGATTACCCGCAAAGGGCACGGCATCATCTCCGACCGGGGTGCCATCTAGATCCACACTGCTGCGCCAGTTGAGGGGGTTGTCATGATCGGGATCAGAGAAGGGTGCGATCAGGACCAGGCTGTATCCAGGGCCATCCGCACTCTCCGGCCACGGGTGCTTGTCGTTGTAGGTGAACTCGCGAATGGTCGAACCGTCGGCGCCGAGGAGAACGATCCGTTCGCCATCATTTTCGAGGTCTCCGTGGAACATGCCTGTCACGGAAACGCCGAGATCTCCATGGAGGGTGGCAAATTCGACTGGTCGCCCGACGATGACAACCCGTTCCCCGGGGGCGAGAGCGGCCAGTTCATAATTCACGTTGGCAGCGAACTCGAATTCGATGCCATCGGCAAACTTCACTCCGCGCAGGTCGAGAGGGCTGTTCCCGATGTTCATCAACTCCACGTATTCCTCGGCGTTATTTCCGTTCGCCGGATGGTAGTGAAGCTCGCTGATGGCTAGGTTGGTCGAGTCGGCCGGAACGGTTCCGACATAAAAGGGGGCGGTTGTCATGGCACTCCACACCCCGTTGTTGAAGACCCGCGCGCGTGGTTGGACCGGCTTGCTCAGGGTGATTGGGGTGGTGTATTCCTGTGCGCCTGGTGAAATTTCCGATGGGGCCGATGGGGCCGCAACCAATTGCGGCATGGCCAGAATGTCGCTGCTGCCCTTGCCATTGTTCAGGAGATGGATTGCGAGGAGATTGGGTCCGATCTGCAGGGCGTCGATCCCGGACTGGGCGACCGGAAAGGGAACGAAGTTTACCGCGCTGCTGTCCGGATGACCGGTCGTGGCGCCGGACTCCCAGTCGAGAGCGACGGGATCGTTTTGCGAGGCGACCCGCACGCCGTTGAGATAGGCCACGAACCCGTCGTCATACTTCATGTTCAGGGTAAGAATGCCAATGGCATCGAGCGAAGCCTGGTCCGGAATCGTGAAGGGCACCCGTGCAAAGACAGTCGCATTGGCAGTATTGGCGCCTACGACGTCGAGACCGTTGAGGGGGATGTAGTTTCCAGGATTTGTTTCGTAGACGATGCCCGTCACCCCTGAAATCCAACCGGAGTCGTCGAAGACAATTTGCTGCCAAGTGTCGCCCAAGGAACCATCGGACGGAACGAAGGCGGTGGCGGGAGCGCCCTGTTCCAAGTAGGTGGTGGTCTCTCCCACCACGACCGGAGCACGGGGATCGGAGCCGTCCATGGTGTAGTAGATCACCCCGGTTGGCGAGGTCATCTCGAGATCGAATCCCGCCCCAACTTCGCCTCCGTGCTGGTTGAACAAGGGGGCTTCGAGATCGGGATAAAGCGCTTGGGCAATCAACTGAGCGAGGACGGTGGCCGAGCGACCCGGCATGTAGGTGTTGTTCTGAAAATTGACCTCGGCCTGCCAGTTATTGGAGACCGTGTAGGGATTGCCGGCCCGTTGGGCGTCTCCCCAGCGGGCTGATTCCGCCACGAGCGGGACACGGAGAAAATCTACCCAATGGTTGAAGATGGCCGCGACGCGGGGTGGGGTCAGCACTCCTCCATTGAAGAAGTGCTTGTGGATCCGGTCGGCGAAGAGAAGTCGGTACTCGGGGTTCGACCTGAGGGCATGGTGCACCGCGGTGGCGCGGCCGGGCTGGTTCTTCGTGACGGAATTTGCGGTGGGTCCCAGGAGGGTTCGCTCGGAGTCCCAGGTGAAAAACTTGAAAGTTTCGCCTGGCTTGCGGAGCCGTCCGGCCTGCCAGTTGTTGTGATCCCAATCGCTGTTGCCGTTGTAATAGTTGACGAGGAGCCAATCGATCATGTTCTCGAGATCGAGGTAGTCCTGGATCGCGGCGTAGTCGGCCGGATTGCTCACTCCCGCGGCCGCCATGTCCACCACCGTGGACCATGGATCGGTGGTCCCATCCACTGCCACCATCCCCGGACTGATTTGCGATTTGATGACGTCCCAATCGAGTTCGTTGCCGCCAAAGGCTTCCACCATTGAGTCATCCTCGATGCGTTCGATGATGTTGAAGACCCCCCAGTAGAGGCCATTGAGGTAGAGGTGGGCATGATCCTGCTTGGTGGCGGGCTGTCCCATTTCGATTTGGAGGCTGCGAGCAAACTGATCGCGGATGTAGAGCGCTTCGTTGCGCTGGCTGGCGCTCGGGTGGAACCAGGAATCGCCGTTCTGCCCCCGCAGCAGGAGGCTATTGACCGAGTCTGTCTCGGCATCCTTACCGAAGAGGGGGAAGCTCAACTTGGACGGCCCATAGCTGCTGCGGAAGACAAGACGCATGTTGTGTTTGGCACGAGAGGTCGCGCGGCTGGCATTGCCAAAAATCCGCATTCCCGTGTCGACCTGGATTTCCTGGCCATGGGGGAAGTCGAAGAATTCCGCGGAGACCTTGCGCTCCCACGCCGAGCCCCGGGCGATCGTGGAGTTGGAGTAGATTCCGCCCACTGCCGGGTTGGTGCTGTTGTTGAACCAGTCATCGATCTCCATCACCAGGGAAATGGTGGGGAGCGCCCGCAAGGCGGTCTTGATCTGGGCGAGGGATCCGATCTGTGGACTGGTGTCCATGGCATAGTCCGCGGTGACCGACGGTTGCCAGACCCTCGGATAGCCCGGCGGGTTGGCCGGTTGCTGGAGGACATGGTCGAGAAAGATATAGGTGTGAGTGGTGATTCGGAGCGGTGCTTCATTTGGGCGGAAGGCCCCGGCCCGCAGGGTGGTGGTGGTCGTGATCGGGATGGGTGCGGTGGACAACGTTCCGGTGGTGGGCGAGGGTTCGCTCCCATCGGTCGTGAAATAAATTTCAGCGCCCGCAGCTGCGGTGGAGAGGGTCACGTTGAAGGGGGCCTCGAAGTATCCGCGCTCCACATCCGCGACCACGGGCTCGGTGATAAAGGACGCCACGGTGGTCGCGTTGTTTTCCGCCCCCGGAGTGGGATTGTTGAAATAGCCAAGGCTCCCGCCGCCCGGAATCGTGCCATAGGAAATTGCGGTCACCTGTGTGGGGTAACTCGGCGCGAACTGATGATGAATCGTGAGCCCGTCGGGTTCCACCAGCGCGAGAAACTCACCGATCCCGCTGAGCTTGAAATTGGTGTGGAGTTCCTGGCCGGAAAGAGCTCGATCCTTGCCGCTGGCAAAGACGAGGAGATACCCTCCGCCCATCATGAGGGTCTCCGGGAACTTCCACTTGGTCAGGTCGGCGGGATCGTCGGTGAGATGCCAGCCATCCAGGTTTGCAAGCGAGACTCCGAGATTCAGCATTTCGATCCAGTCTTCCTCTTCGCCATCTTCATCGACCATGGGGCCGGCATTGATGGCGAGAAACTCGTTGATGTGAAACTGCCCACCGGATCCCACCGCCACTGCGACCGCTGCGGTCTGGAACTCGGAGCCATTCGATGCGCTCAAGGTGTAGGTGGATCCCGCCGTGGGGGAGACCGTGATGGATCCAGTACCGCCCACCGTGAGGGGAAGGACGTTGCCGATGCCCTGGCCCATGCTCAGGGTCGTCACCGATGACTGGACCGACCATGAGAGCTGAGTGGATCCTCCCACCGGGATTCCGGCCGGATTGGCGTTGAAGGATGTGATCAGGGGCGCAGTGGTGATTGCGTCGTAGTGAGCGCCGATGCGCGCAGCGGGCAGCGCGCTGGTGTAGTATGCCACCTCGTCCACCACGCCGTCGAAGTAACTTCCGCTCAGTCCCTTGTTGATTCCAACCAGGAAGGTTCCCAAGCAGGTTTCAATGCCATTCTCTCCGGAGTAAGTTCCCGAGGCGGTCGCGAGTCCGTTGACGTACCAGGTCCATCCTCCGAGTCCTTCTCCGTCCGGACTTCCGCCACTGCGCTGGAACACGAAGGCGGAGTGGGTGACCTCCTCTGCCATCACCGTGAAGTCTGCATTACGGGTGGACCCTCCGGCGAAGTTGGTGAGTTGTCCGGCGCCCGAGATTTGCGTGAGCGTTCGTCCGGTTCCCGCGGAGTCGCGCTGCTGGAGGATGGTTTGCGCGCTCCCGATCCCGTCAGAGCGAAAGAGCACTTCCACGGTCCAACTCGTGGTGGCGGGATTGAACAAGTTTGGAATATCGACCCGGGAATTGTCTTCGGCGTTCCCGGTGAATTCGAGCGCCCGCCCTCCTTCACTGGTGAGCCCAGCCACCTCAAGGGTCGGCGGGGTGGCCCCAGCGTAGGCGGCATGGTTGCCATGGCCGGATGAATCGAGGGCATTGGAGGATCCCGTGATCTCTTCGAAGCGGTAGTAGGCGATTGGCGAATCGCTAAGAATCTCGGCGGAGTAGGGCGCAGCCCAGGCGGGGACAGCGGCCCACCCTAAGATGAAGGAAGCGGCTAGGAGGAACTTCATGGGGGCTGGGGGGGTGAGTGTCAGGAGGGAAGGGTAGGACGCACCAGAGTGAAGAGTCTGCAGGTCAGTTCAACTCCGGATTTCTGGAGGATTGGAGTGAGGGAAGATTGCGCTAGGGTGTTCGAAACACGCTTTGAGAATGTTGAGTTCCATGGCCTCCCGGAGCACCCCACTCCTCACGGTCTTGGGGTTCGCATCCCAGCCCTCCAACTTTTTCTGCGTGCCCAATCGGAAGACCAGCCCGATCTCGCGAGGCTCGCTTCGCCGGTATTTCACGCCGAGGCGGAGGATCCTCCCCTCCTCATTCTACACGGAGATCAGGACCCGCAAGTTCCCATCAACCAGTCGCATGAATTGCACGCCGCTTTCAAGACGGGCGGGTTGTCCGAGCACGTTTCCCTCGATGTCGTGCAGGGCTCCGCCCACGGAGGGAAGGCCTTCTACCTTCAAGGGCCTCCTGCGCTACCAGCGCCGAGCTCCGAGGCAAGGAAGCCGATGATCGGGCACTCTCCTAATATCGAGAAAGAAGAGTAAGAAAGCGCTCGGGAGATCCGAATTCATGCTGCTTGAAGCGCGCCTGGGGGTCAATTTGAAGCGTTTGAGTGACAAGTGCCTCGATCCCGGGTAGTGCCGTCTCTGCTGAGGACGGGAACCCGAAGAGATTTGCCCGTTTGAGCCTCCCATGAGGGAGAATCGAGCGCCGACGACCTAAGACAAACGATGACAGAACTCAGAGGATGGCAGCCTATTGCCCGGACCATGATTGCGGCGGCCATGATGACGGTCACCACACTCGAGACAGAAGCAGGAGACTGGCCTATGTGGCGCTACGATTCCGCGCGGGGAGCTACGACCCCCGATGGCTTGCCCGGCTCGATGAATCCTCTCTGGTCCCGCCCTCTTCAGCCTGCCCGCACGGCGTGGCCGGACACGCAGAACAAGTTGCAATTTGACGCCGTCCCGCAACCAATCGTGGTGGGGGGGCGGCTCTTTGTTCCCTCCACGGTGAATGACAGCCTCTCGGCCTACGACACGGAGAGCGGGAGATTGCAGTGGCAATTCTTCACGGACGGACCGGTGCGGTTTGCGCCGGTTGCGGAGGGAGATCGTATCTATTTTGTATCGGACGACGGGCATTTATACTGCGTTGATGGCGCGACCGGGAACCTGCATTGGAAAATCAATGGTGGCCCGGCGGAGCGCAAGGTGATTGGGAATCACCGGCTCGTTTCGAGTTGGCCGGCGCGGGGTGGTCCGGTCGTGCATGAAGGGAAAGTCTATTTCTCGGCCAGTATCTGGCCCTTCATGGGCATCTTCATTCATGCAGTGGATGGCGAGAGTGGCGAGATCCTCTGGACCAACAGTGGGGATGGGACGAATTACACGGTCCAACCACACGGTGCGCCGTCCTTCGCGGCGGTGGTGCCGCAAGGTCACCTGGCCGTTTCGGGTCAAAACCTGGTGGTCCCCGGGGGACGATCAACCCCTGCGGTCTTTGATCTGAGGAGCGGAAAGCTGAAACACTTTCTCTTCGACAAGAAGAACGGAGGACATCACGTGATGGCCGGGACGGATTTCTACTTCGTGGCCAACGGAGCGTACAGCATGACGAGTGGGAAGCGGATCTCGAGCGAGAACCCCCGCTTGGCAGACAGCAAGACCTTCGTGTTTGAAGAGGAGGGGTCGATTTACGGTCGGAGCACTCAAGCCGAGGTCATCACGAAGGTCACCAAGGACAAGAAGGGGAAGGAGCAGACCCGCACGGAGTACCAGCGGGAGACCCACTTTGCGATCGGACCCTGTGAGGGTCCCAGCAAGGTTTTCCTAAAAGCAGGCAATCGCGTTTATGCTGCCGACGATGGCAAGGTGGCTGCCTACGAAGTGACCGGAGCGCAGGGAGGAGGGAAGCCGTCCTGGATGGCGGAGATTGAGGGGAAGGTGCACCACATGCTCGCGGCGGACGAGAAGCTCTTCGTCGTGACGGCGGAACCCCGGATCTATTGTTTTGGCATTCGGGGAGCCCGCCAAACCGGAGCGGAGAACCATGCCTTGCTCAAGGCGGAACCACTGCAACTTTCCCCGGAGGGAAGTCGTTATGCCTCCGTCGTTGCGGAGGTGGTGGCGGATTCCCAGCTTGGGGAGGGATACGGACTGGCCCTCGGAATCCGCTCGGGAAAGCTCATCGGTGGGGTCCTGGAGGAGTGTAAGATCCACCTCGTGGTGCTGGATCGATCTGCCGAGAAGGTGGACCTTCTTCGCCGTCGGTGCGATCGAGCGGGAATCTATGGTCTCCGCCTGGCGGCTCAGGTGGGGGACATTTCGACGACAGAGCTGCCACCATATTTTTCCTCACTGATCGTTTGCGAAGATCTCGATGCTGCTGGTTTTGAGCAGGACGACGAGAGGTTTGTAGTGAACACCTTCCGGTCTCTGCGGCCCTATGGCGGCGTGGCGATCTTCTTCACTTCCGAGGAGCAACACGCGGCCCTCGAAGCGCTCATGAACGCTTCCCCCATCCGAGCGCAGGCGGAGATCACCTGGAAGGAGGGCGTCACCTATCTCCGCCGCCCAGGCGCGGTGCCGGAGACGGACGATTGGACCCATCAGTACGGCAACTCCGCCCAGACCGGGATCTCGAGAGACAAGGTGGTCAAGGCCCCTTTGGGATTGCTCTGGTTCGGTGGTCCCACTCATGAAGGCATTTTGCCGCGGCATGGTCACGGACCCTCTCCCCAAGTGGCGGGGGGACGCCTTTTTATTGAAGGCCCCGACATGATGCGAGCGGTGGACGTCTACACCGGGCGGGTGATTTGGGAGAAGGAGATGAAGGACTTTGGAAGGTTCTACAACAAGACGAGTCACTTCTCGGGCGCGGGAGAGATCGGGAGCAACTACGTGTCGCTGCCGGATCGCATTTACGCCGTGCATGGAAAACGCATCGTGGAACTGGATGCCGCGACCGGAAAGACCTTGAAGAACTTTGCCCTCGGGGAGGCCTCCGAAGGAGAGGGCAAGGATCCCTACTGGGGCTACTTGGGGGCGCAGGGGGATTACCTGATCGCCACGTCCTCACCAGTGGAGGTCTCGGTCCTGAAGGGGAAGGTTGAGCGGGTCTTGAAACCGAAGCCGAAGGGTCGGCAAAGCTTCTGGGACATGTTGGAGGAACGTCAGTTCGCGTCGGGAAGCCGGCGCCTGGTTGTTTTCAATCGACACACCGGCAAGCTCCTCTGGAAGCGGGACGCAGTGCTCAACTTCCGCCACAACAACATTTCGGTCAGCGAGGACATGATTTTTTGCACCGACGCCATCACCGAGGGCAAGATCTCGAAAGTGGATGCGGAAGTGAAGGCGCAGGTCCACCCAACCCTCTATGCCCTCGACTTGAAAACGGGGAGTGAACTCTGGAAAACGAGCGAGGAAGTTTTCGGGACCTTTTTCAACTACTCGGCCGAGCACGACATCCTCCTCCAGGCGGGGAGTAAATACCGGGATCGGGCCAAGGACGAAGTGGGCAAAGGGATGATCGCCTACCGAGGCACAACCGGCAAGGTGCTCTGGGAAAACCATGAGGTGGCCTACAGTGGGCCGTGCTTGCTCTGGCGTGATCGGATCATTACGAATGGGGACGGCGGATTCTCACTCGATCTTCTCACCGGGAAGAAAACCGGCTGGTCCTATCAGCGCATGTACGGCTGCAACACCGCAATAGGGAGCGAGAACCTCTTGACCTTCCGGTCTGGAGCCGCCGGGTTCTACGATATGGAAGGAGACAGCGGGACGGGAAACATCGGGGGCTTTCGATCGAGCTGCACCAACAACTTGATCGTGGCCAATGGAGTGCTGAACGCCCCCGATTACACGAGAACTTGTTCGTGCGCCTATCAAAATCAGACTTCACTGGCCTTGGTCCACATGCCGGACGCCGAGTTCTGGACCTTCGGTGCGAAGCACGCTGCTGGACGGGTCGGCGTGAACTTTGGGGCCCCCGGGGACCGGCGGGATCCCGAGGGCACCCTTTGGACCGAGTTTCCCAGTGTGGGTGGACCCTCGGACGAAATCAAGGTGACCGTTGCCCCATCGAACTCAGAAATTTTCCGTCTACATTCTTCGAGTTTCAGCGGAGAGGGACTGAAGTGGGTGGCTGCTTCCGGGATCATGGGTGCGGAGACCATTTCGATTCCAGTGAGTGGGACGGGACTGTGGAAAGTGCATCTCTCCTTTGCGGAACCGGAGGAGGTGGAAGCCGGCGAGCGGGTGATGAATGTCAGGATCCAGAACAAGTCTGTGCTCACAGACTTCGATATCGCGAAGGTGAGTGGCGGAGTACACCGCCTGCTGACGCGGGAGTTTGAGGTGGAAGCCAAGGACGGGAAGATCACGATCGAGCTCAAGTCGACGGGGGGGCTCCCGACCCTGATCAGTGGCGTGGAGTTGGTGCAGAAGTAGTCTCAACCGACTCCTCCTGGGAGACTCCAAATTTCAGGTTGGGGCCACTTCATTGAGGATGATGGGAAGGAGGAGGGGAAGAGCATTGCTGACCGAAGCGGTTTAGCGTGATCGGATCGATCTAAGATCGGGACCACTCAATCGTTTCCAGGTTAGGGATGAAACGATTGCGCAAATATTCTGAGCGAGTGGCCACGAAGTTGGATGAACCCCGTTTGTCGGTGGCTCCCCTGGTGGATGTTTGTTTTCTGCTCGTGATCTACTTCATGGTGACCACCACGATTGTTCCGGCGGAGAGGGATGTTTCGACCGAGCTTCCTGAGCCGGGAGTGAAGTCGACGCGGGTGCCCTCGGTGTCAGTGATGCTGCACGTGCAGAAGACGGGGCGGATCGTGTTGAACCCGGGGAAGCACGAGATTGTCATCTCGACGGATCCGAGTGATCGGGAGCTCCCGAAGATGGAGGGTTTTTTGTCGACTTTGATGGTCGGGCTCCATGATCTCCCACCGTTGATGGTGCGGGCCGATGGCGAGGCCCAACATCAGCGAGTGGTGGATGTGATGAATGTCCTGTCGAAAATCGGGTGGACGCGGGTTGGATTTCTCGATGAGGCGGATTGAGGCTCAATCGAGCTCCATCCGATCGGGGTCGTCCCGGGCGCGATTGCCCCAGAGGGCGGGGCCGAAGG
>Ga0302119_10001198_pt1 | contig 11687 bp, 8 predicted proteins | sample AG5_Tmax_MG_FD_203114 | JGI IMG/M metagenome (GOLD analysis project Ga0302119, IMG submission 203114) | Marine microbial communities from Western Arctic Ocean, Canada - AG5_Tmax | ecosystem: Environmental > Aquatic > Marine > Oceanic | place: Canada: Western Arctic Ocean | collected 2017-10-01
GTGGGGCTCTCCAAACCATCGTGGATGGTAATGCCTCAGGGTCAGTCATGCTCTTTGAGTCCTCGGAGGGCCCATCCACAATCATCGATGGATTCACTTTGCAAAATGGGATGGCTTGGGATGGAGGCGGGGTTTTTATTACAGAAAACTCGCAAACGGGCGTCTCGGCATCACCAACAATTCGAAATTGTATTATTGAAAATAATATGGGGAATGGCGGTGGAGGCGGCATTGCCATCCGTGGCGGATCCCCAGAATTCACTAACTGTTTAGTGCGCAACAATCAAACCTTGCATTACAACGGGGCCGGAATGGTACTTTTTAATGCTTCGCCCACCATTCTTAATTGTACCTTTGAAGGTAATGCCGCCGGCGGACACGGTGGTGGGATTGGCATTTGGGATAACAACTGCCAACCTCAAATCCACGACTCTATTTTCTGGGGAAACACCCCAGATAATATTCGACTCTATGGTGGCCCCACCAACATTGACGCTTATTACTCGTGCATAGAATTTGGCGCAAATGAATTCTGGTTCCGCACTGGCTGCATAGATACAGATCCATTCTTTGCCACCGGAACTGACGGCGTAAGTTATCTCAGCCAAATGAATAGCGGACAAAGCATCGACAGCCCATGTGTAGACACTGCAGACCCGATGACTTCAGCACCCGGAACCACTCGCACTGACGGACTCAAGGATTCCGGCATTGCTGACATGGGCTTTCATTTTGCCGTTCCTCCAGCAACCCTGAAGGTGACCAATCTCACCGCTGGGCAAACCGCCCTCGTGGAAATTCGCAACGCGACCCCCAACAATTTTGCCCACTTTGCATGGTCGATTTATGGCAGTGGGCCCGTATCCACCCCGCTAGGAGACGCCATGGTGAGCCCTCCTTTCAATATGTTTCTCCTTCATACCGATGCCAATGGCTACGCTTCCATGGCTGCATCCATTCCAGCCTGGGCTGCGGGAATCCCGGTTTGGTGCCATGGGTCAGATTACGGTGCGCTCGCGTTGCTCAACCCTTTGGCTTTGGTCATTCAATAACTTTTTTTGCCCGCCCGCTGGGGCAAGAAATTTCAAACCAATTTAAGGCATCTCACTTTGAGCCTTTCGGGGTGGAACTCGGTTCCATGGTGGGAGCTGAAGATTTATCCGAAGAAAGATTGTGTTTATAGGAGAGGGCACTGGGGGGAATCGGAGTGGGGGCGGCCATGGGCACAGAGATTACTCATTTAGATAGGATGGGTGCATGAAATTGAAAATTGGTCCCTTGGGTTTTGCGTGCGGGGTCGTCTTGAGCGCCTCACTTCTGTTGATCGGCCTGATTAGCCAGTGTTGCGAAGGCTTCGGGTCTGGGTTTTTGCCCGCCTTCGCTTCCATTTATCCGGGGTTTGATGGCTCAGGAACAATTGGTGATTCCATCATCGGCGCTCTTTATGGTTTTGTGAACGGCTGGATTGGCGGTGCTCTCATCGCCCGGCTTTACAACTTTTGTAGCTCCAAGTGCCATAAAGAATAAGCGTGGACATACTCATTTTATTAAATCGGGACCAAATGGGTGTCGGCGATGCCTTGTTGGGTAAAAGAGTTCTGAAGACCTATCTCCAAAAATCTGTAACACTTGATGGGCAAGTTGCGATTGCTTTTTACAATTCTGGAGTCAAGTTGATGGCCGAAGATTCCCCGGTGCTTGGGGAATTACAAATGCTTCATGATCGTGGAGTCGATTTGTTGCCGTGTGGGACTTGCGTTGACCATTACGGCTGCCCCCCGGTCATCGGCGAGGTTTCAACCATGGATGAAATTGTTCAAGCCATGAACCGTGCGGGCAAAGTCATTACTTTGTGAACTCTTTCGGCCCTCGCCGTTGTAGGCTTTTCTCGGTTTACCTTTTCCCACCCTTGAAGATTCCCAAGGGTCGGTTGCCCACTTTTGCCCTTTCCAAATTCTGAAACGCGTCGCTCGGCATTCCCTCAGGTAAATCCAAGCCATTTGTGTCAGTAAATGGGATGATGTAAAATCCGATTAATAATTGAATGTTCTTCCTATATTCAATGATGAGTTCGCAGCTCTAACCAATTGAGCTATCAGCCCATCCCTTGACGGGAATTGTAGTTACGCCTGAATTCAGGTGCTACTGGTTAAGGAGATGGAATGGGATGGAAATGAATTGCTCTAATCCTTATCGGGACCTTCGCCTCGCATGGCCACGAGATTTAATAGAAGAGGTTCAGAGCCTTCTTTGGTGGCCAGGTATTGAAAACGTTCTGCTTCGGTCATGCTTCCCATGTTTAGCGACAAATGGTTTAGTGTGCTGCGTAACCCTTGCTCATACAAAGGACGCGCTTCCGCATAGGAGCCCTGGGTCCGAAGAAGCAAGGCGAAGTTGTTGAGGGCTAAGGCCACGTCCGGGTGCTCTGGGCCTAGGGCTTTTTTCCAAATCACCAGCCCTCGCTCATACAAAGGACGCGCTTCCGCATAGGAGCCTTGGGTGCGAAGAAGCTGGGCGAGGTTGTTAAGGGAGGTGGCCACATCCGGGTGCTCGGGGCCAAGGGCTTTTTCCCAAATTTTCAGCGCCCGCTCATGCAAAGCGCGCGCTTCCGCATAGGAGCCTTGGGTGCAAAAAAGCTCGGCGAGGTTGTTGAGGGAATTGGCCACATTCGGATGCTCGGGGCCTAGCGCTTTTTCAAAAATCGCTAGCGACCGCTCATACAAAGGACGCGCTTCCGCATAGGAGCCTTGGGTGCGAAGAAGGAAGGCGAGGTTGTTGAGGGAGATGGCCACACTCGGATGCTCGGGACCCCGGAATTTTTCTTCAATTGCCAGCGCTCGCTCAAGCAAAGGGCGCGCTTCCGCATAGGAGCCTTGGGTGCGAAGAAGCAAGCCGAGGTTGCTGAGGGTGGTGGCCACATCCGGGTGCTCGGGGCCAAGGGCTTTTTCCCGAATTTTCAGCGCCCGCTCATGCAAAGCGCGCGCTTCCGCATAGGAGCCTTGGGCTTGAAGAAGCTGGGCGAGGTTGTTGAGGGTGGTGGCCACATTCGGATGCTCGAAGCCTAGCGCTTTTTCCCAAATCACCAGCGCTCGCTCATACAAAGGTCGCGCTTCCGCATAGAAGCTTTGGGCTTGAAGAAGCGTGGCGAGGTTGTTGAGGGCTAAGGCCACATCTAGGTGCTCGGGACCCAGGGCTTTTTCCCGAATTACCAGTGACCGCTCATAGAAAGGGCGCGCTTCCGCATAGGAGCCAAGGTTTTCGAGAAGGAAGGCGAGGTTGTTGAGGGAGGAGGCCACATCCGGGTGATCGGGGCCAAGGGATTTTTCCCTAATAGACAAAACGTGACGACACACCTCCTCCGCTTTTCCATATTGAGCCTGTCCGTAATGAATCATCAGTACAGCTTCAAGAGGCCCGACCAAATCTAAATGCTCCGGCCCAAGTTCCGCTTCTAATTCAACAACTTTTCTTTGTGCTGCTTCTAGTTCAGTCTCTTCCGGTTCCTGAAAGAAAACCGTTGGCATGAGACTGAGAAGCAGCGTGCTAAAAATCACTCCCCCATTCTATAATAAAACTCACTCAAACGGCTCTTCTAGGGTCGAATGATGAGTTCGCAGCTCTAACCAATTGAGCTATCGGCCCACCCTTTGACGGGAATTATCGTTACGCCTGAATTCAGGTGCTACTGGTTAAGGAGATGGAATAGGATGGAAATGAATTACCCAAAAAAAAGATGGGGGGGGCTCACTTCTTCCTAAATTTGGCTTTAGTGGTTTGTCAGCCAAATTTGCAATGAAATGACCCTGACTTAGGCGTTTGAAAGCACCCCACTGTTCTCCAATGGGCTGTGAGTGAGGGGGCCGACACCTCTCGTATTTTATGCCGAGTTTAGGGGCGGATTTTAGTTTGCGAGTAAGGAAATAGTGTGAAAAAAATCAACCCACCCACAATGGACACTTGCAGCCTACTTATTTAACTTGTAAAAAGTTTCCAGAAGACTCCTTTGCAATTACCTCGAGCAAAGACGTAGGTCCGCCAATTGAAATGCAATGAATCTGGATACGACGCGTCATATTCCATCTTCGAATTTCATTCAAAATCAAATCGGGATCATCAATCTCCCCTCCAGAAGGAATGCCATCCGAAAGAAGGAAAATCATGTCTACCTGCTGATCGCCAAAGGCCAATTCAAGGGCATCAAACATCGCTGTTGCGCCCCTCGCGCTAAGATTTTTAATGTGTTTTCGTGCTGCCAAGCGAGTTTTCCTATTGAGCTTAACGAGCGAATCTTCCCAGGCTTCTCCAGCTAAATCAAAGTTAAAAATGTTGAATCTGGCCCCATTAGGCATTTTTTCGAGTGCCTCAAGGAGCTGTTTTTTGGCAACACTTAAGCGCGTGCTTTGATTTCCGCCATATCGACTTGAGGACAAGAAAGGTGCCAACATGGAGCTGCTCGTATCAATTACAAAAGCGACACGTTGGCTAACTACAGGCAATCCAAAGAAAGCTGCGCCAGTGTCGCCTTCGGAAGATTTCACGCTGAGCTCTTTTAAGCGATTTTCAGCTTCCTCCTTTGTGGGGAAAACAAACCCAACTCGATGGTCTTCCCACCAGCGAGACCAGGTAGGTCGCGACTGGCCGAACCTTTCTCCAGTCAACCCACTAAGCAACCGCTGTGTAATATCAGACGTCATTTTGTCGCCTTGGTCTAGATTTCCGATTAAAGCTTCAAGGGCCGCGGGGTGACGTAACTGTTGCAATGCATGCAATGCGTCATGCCTTACTGCAAAAGAGTTGTCTCGCATCAAGATTTCAAGCCCCGGCACGCAAACTTCCATAGCAAGTAATCCATAGGCATTTGCAGCGGCTTGTCGTTGCACAGGGTCGCGAGATTTTGCCCATCGAGAAACCTGTTTGTCAACCTGCTTTGCATCCTCGAGACTCTCCGCTAAGGCTACAAGGGCGGTCATTCGAACAGCAGGGTCCTCATGCTTGCCAAGTCGACTCAGCCTAGGCTTTCTTAGAGAAAGGCCATGACTCTGTGCGACCTGCAAAGAAGAAATTACTATTGAGGGAACCTCGGAATCGAGGCACAAGAGAGCTAAATCCTCTAAGCCCTGGCTCTTCTCTCCTCGCAAGATTTCCAAGAGCAGTAATTTAAGAATTATGGGATAGTCTTCATCAAGTAATCTTTTTTTTACTTCGTTTCTGTACTTCAATAGGGGGAATAGTTCTACAGACTCCACAAACTCAATCGACTTGCCACTCTTTTTAGGAATGAAGTTATCCAATAATAAAAATAACGTTTTGGAGGTTCTGTTTTTGTGGATATAGCTCATGAGGGGCTTGAGAGCAAGCGCCCTGCATTGCGAATCCTCATGACTCTCCGCAATTTTCAAGAGATGCTTCTCAGCCGAAGGCATAAGCCCCTGCATCGCAGAAACTGCTAGTCGAGCCAACGACACCTTAGATTGTGAATTTATTTCATCCATCAAGAAGTCTACCGATTTTTTCTCTAAATCTGACTTTCCGTTAAAATGCTTAAAGCTCAAATAGGCCACATTTAGCTTATTCGGTTTCTTCAGTATTTCAGCTGACTTATATAAAGCTTCCCAAGATTCAGGGGTACCTATCTTCGCCAGGTCGCGTATCACCGAAGCTGGCACATTGTCTTTTTCCTGTTCTATCTGCCGAAAAAGCGCGCGAACATCATCTTGTCCAAAAACACTACTCCCAGTCAACAAAGTGAGCGCGAGGCAGGAAAGCAAGGTTACGCGACGATGGTTCATTGGCATTGATCAGAGAATTGCCTAGTTTAGCGCGGAGCGTAAGCCTTGTTCATGAACTCCGTCAATTCTAAATGCGTTGACGCTAATTATTCAGTATGATATCTAAAAAACTAATCCATATTTTACAAGAACAGAAAGAATTGTCATTGATGACATTGTAATGATTGATAACAAGACTAATTTATCGTCTTTAAACAGAACTTCATTTACAAATCCTAACAGTATGTAATATGATCCATCCCACTCAAAACTCACTTTACCAATTGAATATACGAGGGCAAGAAGGTCCGGTCAGAGCTCCGGATCTAGGGATTTTTCATTAATTACTAACGCTCGCTCATGGAAAGCCGTTTAACGGTCAGAACTCGGTCGGGTCCAGACAAATGCGAGCACGCAGACAATCGAGATTAAGATAAAAACTTTAAAGGATGCCCTAAATTGCATTCCTATTAAAGGAAAAGATACCAAAGATAAAATAAGGGCCGTGGATATCACCTTCACATTGAGTGCAATTTTCCCGTGGCTTTCCCAATCGATTAAAATGGGCCTAAGAACTGAGTTTCTCATTAACCATTTATATAATTTACGAGAGCTACGAGAAAAACAAGCCGCTGAGAGGATTAAGAAAGGCGTGGTTGGCAGAAGCGGAAGAAGCAACCCAATGATGCCAAGTGCCAAGGAGATGAATCCGAGGAGTAAAAATAGAGCTCGCTTTAACATTTTCAGTCGTCAAACGGACTTGTCTGCCAAGCCCAAGACCACCCCTTGGTGAGGATTGTAGTTACGCCTGAATTCAGGTGCTACTGGTTAAGGAGAATGGGAACAAGATGGGAACAAAATCCCCTACCTATCCTAAGAAACCTCTTCGCCTTACATTCACAATTGAGAGGTAGAGATATGGAAGGGGTATAAACTACCCAAATGGACGAATCCCCCTCCCCCCAACCGACTCGGCTCGGCGACTTTGAACTCATCCGCGAACTAGGAAGTGGGGGAATGGGCACGGTTTGGCTGGCCATACAAGAATCTCTAGATCGATACGTGGCATTAAAGGTGTTGGCGCCCCATATCTCTATGTCCCCCACCTCACTGCAGAGGTTTCAACGAGAAGCCGAAGCCGGTGCACGACTGACACACCCCAACATCGTGGCAGTCCACTCGGTGGGGGAAGCGGATGGCACTCACTACATTGCGCAAGAGTTAGTCGAGGGAGGATCCACTATTGCCGATCGGATCAAAGCCGATCGTGACCTTTCAGAGCTGCCAAAGGACTACTATGAGAAGGCTGCAGGACTATTCGCAACAATTGCTGACTCTCTGCAACACGCACACGATGGGGGAATCATTCACCGTGATATCAAGCCTGCTAATATTCTTTTAACCGAAGACGGGATTCCCAAAGTTGCCGACTTTGGTCTTGCGCAAGTAGAAGATGCCCTAGAGCTTTCCCGAAGCGGTGAGTTTGCGGGCACTCCTTTCTATATGTCACCCGAGCAAGCAATGTCGAAGCGTATTGGTATCGACCATCGCACGGATATCTTCAGTCTGGGTGTTGCTCTTTGGGAAGTCTTGGCGTTGCAGCGGCCATTTGACGGCGACACAAGTCAGCAGGTATTACAAAAGATTGTCACTGAGGATCCAGAAGACCCTCGCAAGATACGATCCCGCTGCCCACGCGACTTAGCGGTCATCTGCATGAAAGCCATGGAGAAGAGTGTAAACCAACGCTTTCAATCGATGGGGGAGTTGGCAAAAGACCTCCGTCGTTTTCTTGCTAACGAGCCGATTCTCGCTAAGCCTCCAACTTCCCTTCAGCGAATCACCAAGTGGATCCGGAGACACACCCTCTTTTGTTCTTGTGCAGCAATATTCATTGCAGGGGCATACACGTCATTGTATTTCTTAAGAGAAAGCCTGATAGAAAAGCAGGCTTCGACATTTGCAACTGTTTTCCTCCCTCGCGAGGATTTGATGCAGAATCTAACCTCTGGGAAAAACTCAAATGAGAACCTAGAGGCCCTTCATACGCTCTGGTCACTCTCCTATTTCGGAAATGCTTATGCCTTTGGGGTGGGACATCCCAAGACACTTGTTCTTTGGAATCGGATGATGGAGTGGGAAATATCAGATATGGATTTTTCAGGGGACACTCCTCGGGAAATTAGTAATTCCAAAACAATTTGGATCAATTTATCGGACACCTACAAACATAGCCTCAATCTAGATGGGGTAGCCGAAGCCATCCCAATGGCGGAAGTTGACCGTCAATGGGCACCACCACCACCCGGGCCGCTAGCGGTTATTCAGCAATGGGAAATTCTTGGCAAAGACAAGTCATTCATATTTTCTGAAACACAATGGGGCCCGAATCATGCCTTCCCAAATGAACTAGGTAAGTCCCTAGAGATTACGGCAAAGATTCTCTGGGCCAACGGTAGGTATGCAGAGGCAGAGGTGCTGTTCATTCGATTACTTGAAAGGAATCAGCGACTTTGGCCAAATGGGAAAGACGGGAATCCAGACGCAATCTGTATTTGGCCATCCGGAAGTCAAAAACGCGTTGCGCACAAGGATCAACGAAGCGTTCAAAAAACAAAAGATTACCTCCAACGTCTTCGGGCGGAGTGGAACTTGTCAAAAAGCCTCGAAAAATAGCACAAACCAGGAATGTCCACGGAGGATCCAGGTGAGGGCGAAAGAAAGTCCGAGGTAGTGGCCACCCTGATTCCCAAGGTTACTTTTATGAAAAGTTCAGTTTTTTTGAAAGCCGTTGACGGTTTCTTGGCTGTATCGCTGAAGACTATGCTCTCTCCATTGAGGACTCGTCGTCCAGATAGGATCCATGAGTTGAGACTCCCAATCTTGCAACTCTGCCAATAATTCTTTTGCAATCTTAGGCTCAGATTCAAAGAGGTCTTTTTTTTCTGCGGAATCAATGCTTAAGTTGAAAAGCCAATGTTGGTCATCCGGCGTGCGGACCAACTTCCAATCTCCTTTGCGTATGGCGGCTGCCCAATTTAATTTCCAGAACAGCGTTGGATGGGGCTCCAGCACTTGCCAAGCCCAGCCATTGGTCAAAAATGGAGCGAGATTCACTCCGTCGAATACTCTGTCAGTCGGAAGGGTGATACCCGCTGCGCTCATAATCGTCGGCAAAATATCCAAGCTGATGACTGGCCGGCTTTCCACCCTTCCCGTTGGAAGTTTGGCTGGCCACTGCACCGAAAAGGGGACCCGTATTCCGCCCTCAAGGCAAGTCCCTTTGGTTCCCCTCAACGGCGCATTTAAAGAGGCGTTGTAAGGCATGGCACCGCCATTGTCATTTAAAAAGAAAATGAGAGTGTTGTCGGTTAAGCCCTCTCTTTGTAAGGCCTCCAAAACTTTGCCGACATTCTCGTCCAACGAGCGGGTCATTGCGGCATTGACCGCCCGGCTTTCGGTTTTAAAGTGAGTTTTTGCTTCGGCCAAGTAATCAGGCCGAGCATGCATCGGGGTGTGCGGGGCGTTGAAACTTAAATAAAGAAAAAATTGCTCTGCTTTATGCCGAGTGACGAAGTCAACCGCTTCGTCGCCAAAAGCATCGGTGAGATAAGGAAGTTTTACCGAGTCAACTTCCTTGTAGGAGCATTCAATATTTTTAGCCGCCCCTGGGTGATAGGGGCTGCCTCCGCTCAACATGCCAAAGAACTCGCCAAATCCTCGTTGAGTGGGATGAAATTGAGGTTCCATGCCCAAGTGCCATTTTCCAATCATGCCGGTGGCGTATCCATTTTCTTTTAATAAGTCAGCGATGGTGAGTTCACTGACAGGCAATCCCCGGATGGAATCCGGGACTGCTTTGTCCTTGGCGCCCGGAAGGTTGGACTCATGGCCGAAGCGCTGTTGGTATCTGCCGGTCAGGAGCCCCGCCCGAGAGGGGCTACAAACGGAGGCGGAAACATAGCCGTTTGTAAATTGAGTCCCATGGATAGCAATGGAATCAATGTGTGGAGTGAGATGAGTCTTGCTTCCTTGGAATGAAAAATCTGCGTAGCCGGCGTCGTCGGTGAAAATGATGACAACGTTTGGCTTGGCCTCGAGGGCGGGGGTCTGAAATACTACGAGCGAAAGGAGGGTCGAGATGAGCATAATCAACCACAGTAAAGGGCGAGTCTCATGGAAGGGTGATTATTCGGCTTTTAGATTTTCCGGCGGTAACTTGAATGCTGCCGGAATGGGCCGCGGGAATTGGAAGAATGAGTTTGCCGAGGGCGTCGGCAGTGTGAGTCTCGCCGAAAACCTTTAGGGTTTCTTTTGCCCTAGCTACTACGTGAAGAGTATTTTTTTCTACCCAAATAATGGGCACTCGGCAGGAGTTGATTTGAACCAACTCGGCTTCGTTGGCCAATGGACCGAAGAGGAATTGGTATTGGTCTTCTTGCCCGAGTAACTCGGCCCGAAAAAACTGGCTAAGAATTTGCTGGTGGATACTCAGCTTTTGTGCGCTTGAGAGCTTAGGGTGAGAGGGTGGCCCATTGATTGGGCCCAGATGTCCCAAATAGCTAAACTCGGTGAAAAACTTTCTCGAAGTGGATTTGGCAGTGTCAAATCCATTCCGCACCATTTCTGTGGGACAAGTGTTGTCCAACTTGCCGGCGACAAACCAGGCACTGCCGGCCCATTTCTCCAAAGCTTTAAATGCCGCCTTCGACCATTTTGGATCTAGCCAAGGTTGAAGTGGCGCAATCACTTGGACTTTTGGCTCCAGTTTGATGAGCTCAATGCACGCCCCGCCGCCCATGGAATGACCGCTGGCTCCCCAATCACCTTCGGCGACTTTGCCGTTGAGCCAAGACTCTGGATTTTTACTTTGCCTGGCGACCCAATGCATCAAAGATTTGGTGTCTTTGGCTTCGTCCCAAATATTTCCATTCTGCCCAGTCTGCGTTCCTATGGAGGCAACCACAAATCCCCAGGAGGCCAAATGCAAGGCGAGTGAATCATAATATTGATATTTGGCCCTCCAACCGTGCATAAAACCGATGAGGGGGCTGGGCTTGATTTCTGTCGCAGGGCTCCCTTCGATTTCAGTTTGCATCGTGGGAACGTAAATCCGGCCAATGATTTTGCCGCGGCCAAACTCAGAATCTTCAAAGCGGACGTCTCTCCATTTTGCCTTAAATGGCCCAGTTTCTGCTTGGGCTTCGGCAGGGCTGGCCCAAACCAAAAGAGAGAGAATCAGCCATAAAAAGGATGCGGGGGAATGAATCATGAAAGTGCTTACGGGACTATAGCTAAAAAAAGAGTGTTTATTCGAATTTCACTTAAGCCGCGCGCCGTAAAGTGCAATTTCTCGGCTAACGGAAACTAGAGTTCTGTTAACGCCAAATGCAGTTGGCTCAGGAAGTGCTGAGCGTCGGATTCTTCAAACACCAAAGGTGGTTTGATTTTAATGACATCCTGTAAGGGCCCGGCGGCGGAAAGTAGAATTCCTTTGTGGCGCATAGATTCAACCAATACACTTGCCGTTTCGGCATCCGCCTCTTTGGTCCGTTGGTTTTTGACACAAACCGCGCCGAGGAAAAGCCCGCATCCGCGCACGTCTCCAAAGACACCAAACCTATCTTTTAGCTCCGCAAGCCCGTCCAATAAATCATTGCCGGTTGTAAAAGCTTTTTCTTGCAGCCCTTCTTCTTCCATAACATCCAGCACCGCATTGCCAATGGCGCAGGAAACTGGATTTCCACCAAAAGTATTGAAATATTCCATACCATTATCGAAAGAAGCGGCGATTTCTGGAGTAGTGATGACTGCCGCCAAGGGATGACCATTGCCAATGGGTTTTCCCATGGTGACGACATCAGGTTGGGCTCCCTGCATTTCAAAGGCCCACAGGTGTGACCCTACTCGACCCATGCC
>Ga0302119_10001199_pt1 | contig 11674 bp, 8 predicted proteins | sample AG5_Tmax_MG_FD_203114 | JGI IMG/M metagenome (GOLD analysis project Ga0302119, IMG submission 203114) | Marine microbial communities from Western Arctic Ocean, Canada - AG5_Tmax | ecosystem: Environmental > Aquatic > Marine > Oceanic | place: Canada: Western Arctic Ocean | collected 2017-10-01
TGCATGGGATCATGATAATGACGGTATTCGAGATGATGTAGATAAGGATGATGACGAAGACGGTATGAAAGACGAAGACGAGGTACTTTTATGGCCAACAAGATTTGGCTCACAATCAACCAATCCATGGGATCATGATGATTTTGGAAACGGTTCAGGAATCGCCAACCCTTTAGATCCTTTTACGGGCCCTGATGCAATTGACCAAGATGATGATGCCGACAATAGAACAGATACTGATTTTAACCAACTAGAAGAAGAATATGATCCAGAAACATCAGATTGGGACTCCGATAATGATGGCATTCTGGATGCAGATGATAAGATTCCAAGTAGAATAACCTTGAACGCACCTTCTGTATTATGGCTTGATGCCTTCACTCCGGCCATATTCTCTGGCGAAGTGAATCTATTAGCAGATAATGGCTCATTTGTTCCAACTTCAAACATACCTGTCCAAATACAAATTGTTTGGACTAGAAATGACACCACTGCCTTAGAAACAGTCAATGTCTTAACAGATGCAAACGGCCGATATATAGTAGGTCAATTTTTATTCCCTGAGGATTTGTCTGTTGGACCTAATTCTACCTATCACGTGTATGCTGAAGTAACCGAAATGTTCATTCATGATAGTGCAGTTACTGAATCAATTCCTGTAGAAGTAAGGGCTAATACTACAACTGGTTACAGCGCAGGTACGAAGTTCCGTTCTGAAGAAATACCATTAAAGATAAGCCTTAAGACACATTACTCTGCAGATTATGATCGTGGAATTTTTGATAATAGGATTCCTTATGCACCATTTTCATTCACAGTTCGTGACACTGAAAATATTTTTGGTAATGTAACCCACCCTACTTTGTTTGATGGGTATGGTTTAGGATTTAGAGCCGGAAATGATGGATGGGCAAATTTACGCTTCAACCAATCGAGTGGAAATAGCGGCTCATGGGATCAAGTGCAATATAATAATGGATTAGATAATGGTGTTGGTGCATTACCTGGTGGCTGGGAAGAGATATTATGGAATAATTTTTCCAAATCCCATGATATTATCAGATCTCCATATATTGAAGTACCAACCAATCTTGAGAAAGGGAATTATTATTTTATTGGATCTGTAGATCCTACATTAGGGTATGAGTGGCCATGGCCATACTTAGAAGGATCAGAAACCAATAGTTTTACGATTACTTCCATGAAGCGTATGTTCGTCGAATCTCAATTAATAACCCCCTCAATCAGACCTGTTTATTTCTATGACGCTACACAATTCACAGGCTCTTCATTTGGAGCATGGCGTGCTTTATTTCATGGCCCATCATTGGTTAATGCAGCCTTAGATTATGAATACGCCAGTGCTGGAAAAGCATATCCACTACTATGGGATGGCCAAATTTCATCTCTTGAAGAAATAGCTGGAGGGGCACTTCTAGACAATAGCAATCAGCCTTTCATATCCTCTAACGGAACTCATTGGTTCATTACTATGCTAAATGGGGCCTCTTTTGATGTCCCTCCGTGCGGGGCCATAGACCCATCAGATCCTTCAAGTGTAGTTAGATGTGAGATTGTTCCAGAAATGTTTACTGGCGAAACTCTGAGAGTTATGGGTACAATATGGAATAGAACAATGACTGCTTGGCCGCATGATCCTGTGACTTTACAGGTAGATGTGGATATGAATGGAGCATTTGCAGGGGCCATAGAAACTAGCTACCCCAAACCCATAACCGTACAAGATGGAGAAGCAAGATTTGATTATAATTGGACATGGTATGAGAGCTACCCTCCAGGAACACATGGCCTCAAGTCAGATTTCATTAATGCAAATTTTTACTTTACTGGTAATCAGACAGAAGTATTAGCTCCAACGGGTTCTTTTGGAAATGTCTCATTAATAGGCACAACCGATTTCACTATGCCTCCAACATCACCACGTCTTTATCGTGGTCAAAATGCAACAATTGAAGCACGATTAGTAGACAATTCGGCTCAACCACTGCGTGAAGTTCCTGTTAGCTATACATGGTCAGCAGATGGTACAAGTGATGTTGCAATAACAGATAGGAATGGTGGTTTCAAAGTTAATTTGACAATTGATGAGGGGCATAGTCTTGGTAATTATACCTTAAATTATACATATTTAGGCGATTCAATTAGAGAAGGAACTTCATCAGAAGTTTATTTGTGGGTTGTATCTAGAACTTATATAAGTCTCCAGAGTACTACTCCAAATATCCGATCAAGTGGTGATATCTGGGAATTCTCAGCACAAGTAACAGATGATAATAGGACAGCATTTGATAAAGATCTTGGTCAGGCGTTGTCTGGATGCGGAGTATTAGGTGGAGAAGTCTCAGTTATTCTAGAAGGCATAGACTTCGAAGATAGAGTACACCGGCAAATAGTTGAAACTCTTTGTCCTAATGCAGGTTCTATAAGACACAATATTACATTAAATCCTCAATTATTACGAGATGATCCATTCTCATTCCTTCCAGATGGGTTCGGGCCGGTAAACGTAATCCTCCGATTTGAAGAGAATTTACCTCATGAAGGTTGCGAACCTATAGTTGAGGAAATGTTATCCATTTCAGGGGCATGGGACCCTTGCGTACTAGTAATAAATAATGATCATTTTAGGAAAGTAATGCAGTTCCAGGTAGATGGATTTAGCCTTATTGGCCGTACCACACTTGATGTTGAAGACCAAATCGTTTATACTTCTGAAATAGACCCTAATACTGGCATTGCAATAGAAAAACCAATGGTAGTAACAGGACAACTAACTGATGAATTAGGAGGATTATTGTCTAATAGAGCTATTCGTGTAACATATGAAATGGATAATTCCAATGTAGGAATAGTTTCTTGTATCCCCGCAGTTACTGACTCAACTGGTAATTTCTCTATTATTTGTCCTATTTCAGGCGTTCAAGCCGGCCAAGCAAAGGTAAGAGTTGAATTCAATTCTTATGAAAATAATGACAGATATAGATATCATAATCAAACTGTAACTAAATTCTTCCCAGTTTTCTCTAATTCTACGGTTAGTATCTCAGAAATAGGTCCTTTTAGATCAGATTTTACACAATACGAATTTTCCAATGGTTCAAAGTTTGATGTTTTGTATCTCAAGGAAGCATTCCACCTTGATGCAACATTAACCCAAACAAATGGCAATCCCATTGGTGGCAAGTGCCTGAATATATATGTGGATCCTCAAACAAATACAAGACCTATGGCTACAGTAATTACTGAAGATGGTTCGGGCAGCATGTCATGGTATTCTGGCGATCCAGATGACAATCCTGGCAGAAGAGGTGTAGAACCAAATGGAAATCAATTAGAAGGATTCCGCACAGTTCGTGTTGCTTATGAGCCTGATAAAGAAATCCCAGGAGGATGTAGGGCCGAATCCAATCCAGTTGTGAATAGTTCTTATGTAGATATAGAAGTTTTAGTTAGAAGTAGGGTAGATATCCTGCTTAAAGATCATTGGTCAAATCCTTCAGGATACCAAGCGGGAGATGAAATATCTGGCGCTGTTGCAATATTGAGAGATAGATTAGATATAACCATTGAAGGCGAACAGGTAATTTTCACAATTCAATACTGGAATGGAACAGGTTGGGAAACTCATGATGTTGAATATTTAATTACAAATGAACAGGGTGTAGCTAACTTCAGTTTCATCTATACAGCCGAAGAAATTCCAGGAGAATTAGAAAAGACTGCAGAGGATGGTAAATGGAGAGTATTAGTTCATTTCCAAGAATCGGCGTTCTTTGAAGCAGAATATCTGAATAATACTCCTGTTATATCACTTGGGGGCGATGTAAATTTAGGGAAACAGAGTTTCTTTACTACCCAAGTTCTAGTTGCTATTGCTATTTCAGCATCGATTGCATCACTTGTCGGTGCTGTAATGTACCAAAACTATCGTGAAAGACGCAAGATTGAGATAATACGTGGTATTTTAACCGATTCACTAATGGCCCTCAAAGCATCTAATAACTATATAGAAGCAATTTTTGATTGTTATAAGAACTTAATCAAATATTTTAGATCAAAGGGAACTATGAAGAAAGTATTTGAAACCACACGTGAGTTTGAAGATGTAATTAGTAAAATGATAGCCGGAGTAATCCCACCAGAAGAGATGAATGTCTTCTTTTCAATATTTGAGGAAGCAAGATACTCAGATCATGAGATAGGTTCCGACCAAAGGGATCGTTCTATACAAGTACTTCAGCAGATGATTACTCGTATGACTAATGCATTGGGAGAAAGTATGCTCACTAGAAGTTCGGTCAATGAATCTGGATTATATGGTACAGCAGTTAAGGCTGGAGAGTTTATTGATTCCGAAGGTAACGTAAGAGTTGCTGGTGCAGAAGAAGACACAACCAATGATGGCTTTAGAATATGAAAATATTTAATATTTAATTATTTTAAGGCACTTTTTGGTTTTTTTTGCCTTTCTTATTACCCGTACATTGATAACACAACCTAAGGTGGCCGCGATACCCAACAAATGTCGAGGGAGTCATATGAGTAAAAACAACAGAAAGACCAATCAGTCCCTTATCGCCTTAATTGGCGATTTGAAGGACCAGAGCAGGTCTTCTGGCTCTGCACTGTGGCGAGACGTTGCTTTAAGACTTGAATCAAGTCGAAGTAATTGGGCCCAACCAAACCTAAGTCGCCTATCGCGATACGCCAAGGACGAAGATATGATCCTCGTTCCTGGTAAATTGCTAGGTAGCGGCAATATCTTTGCTAAGGCCAACGTCGCTGCTTTCAGTGTAAGTTCCAGTGCCCGCTCTAAGATAGAAGCCGCAGGGGGCCGTGTAATTACGATCCGCGAATTGATGAATGAAAACCCAAATGGAAATGGGGTGAGAATACTTGGTTGAAACAACAACATTTGTTTATGATGCTAAGGACAAAGTACTTGGCCGTTTAGCGAGTAAAGTTGCAAAGCAACTACTTTCTGCCAGAAAATCTGGTAATCCAAGTAAAGTGATTATAATCAATGCAGAAGAAGCAATAGTTTCTGGACCTAAGAAAGCAATATTGGCCGACTACGACTTTAAGTATAAATTAAATCATCCCCGGAAGGGCCCTTTCTTTCCAAGGATGCCAGATCAAATATTAAAGCGAACAGTTCGTGGAATGTTGCCATATCAGAAGAATAGTAGCGGCCGTAATGCACTCCGCGACTTACGAGTAATGATAGGTTTACCTCCAAATCTTTCTGGCGATAATTTACCAGAAGGGCACGAATGGGGAGATACAACACAATTAGATAGACCGCTCCCTTTGAAGTATATGCGATTAGGTGAAATAAGCTCATCTCTAGGGGTCGATGCTAGTAGGTGGAATGGAGGTGACAATTGATGGCTGCAAGAAAACGTAAAATTGCAAATGTTACCACTAGTGGTAAGAGAAAAACATCAATTGCTAGAGCCGTAGTCCGTAAAGGGCAAGGTCGCGTCCGCGTAAATGGCCAACCACTACATATAATGGAGCCAACTTTAGCACGTAGAAAAGCATTAGAACCTGTCCAAATTGCCGATGCAATGGATCGACTTTCAGCTGTAGATGTTGTGGTTGATGTTCATGGAGGAGGCCAAATGGGGCAAGTAGATGCCATCAGAACCGCTATTGCTCGCGGCTTAGTAAAATGGAACGGTGGAGCAGAAGGCGATGATGAAGAATTGAGAGATGAGTACATACGCTTTGACCGTACTCTTCTTGTCAATGATCCACGTAGAAAAGAAGCAAAGCATCAAATGGGTCGCGGTGCTCGTAAAAAGTGGCAAAAGTCGTATAGATGAGGTGAAGAAGTATGTTAATTCCAGTAAGATGTTGGAGCTGTGGTAAAGTCATAGCTCAATTGTATGCAAAATATAAAGAAGCCTTAGATAATGATGAAGACACAAGTAAAATGTTAGATGACGCCGGTATCACACGATACTGTTGCCGAAGAATGTTTGTCGGGCACATCGATTTAATTGATGAAGTAGCCCCATTCAGTATCGCTCGTGAAGATCTCTAGTTCTCCGGCAATATTTTGACCATGAACAATTTCGCTATAACCATGGGGCCTGTAGGTTAGCTTGGTCTATACTTCGCGGCTGGGGGTCGCGAGACCCAGGTTCAAATCCTGGCAGGCCCACCATAATTTTTACATTCTAATTTACCTTAGACATAGTTCTTAAAGATATATTTATTTTAATCACTTGTTCGTACATTATCCGAGAATATCGTCAATATCATGAGAATTATTACTTTTAATATTTTATTATATTTTAATCACAATTATGAGGAAAACAAATAGCCTCCAACTTCTTCAAAGAGAGGATTGAAGGGGACAACCTCTCCTCACTTGATATGGTTGAACGGGACTCACCCAACGACCCTTCGGCCCTACGAATTAATCAATTATCTGAACTAATTTCCTATCATTCAAATCTTTATTATAATAAAGCAGAGCCCGAGATCTCAGATACTGAATTTGATAATCTATGGAACGAATTACAAAGTCTTTCACCTAAACACCCTCAACTCCAAAGGGTGGGTTCAGACCCCTCACCAGGCTCAATAAAAGTAAACCATTTATTCCCGATGCTTAGCCTTAATAAGGCAACTAAAAATGAAGAAATAATTCACTATATTTCCCAAACTACTGCACAGGGCCGTAGATTTGTTTGCCAACCAAAACTCGATGGGTCAGCTTTATCTTTAGAATATCGTAGAGGTAGACTTGTTAGGGCAGCGACCCGAGGAAGTGGCATTCGTGGTGAAGATATTACTGCAAATGCGCGTAGAATAGCAAATGTCCCCGAAACAATAAATTGGGCAGGAGATTGCCATATTCGTGGTGAAGTTGTTATGCCATTAACAATATTTAGGAGTAAATATTTAGATATAGCGCCAAATCCAAGAAATTTGGCTGCCGGATGTTTACGTCAGAAGACTATGGAGGCTGGAAAAGGCAAGGCTGAAGATTTAATTTTTCTCGCGTATAGTGCTAAATTTCCAAATGATAAAGAGCGACATCCAGATAGTCCTATCCCCCCCAGTTTCACATATGATTCTGAAATAATAACGTGGCTCGAAAGTATCGGGATTGAAGTTGCAGGAAATCATATTGCTTCCGGTTCCGATGTCGAATCGACAGCTGCTGAAATTATGTCCACTATTGAATACTGGACCAACAAGAGAATTGATGCAGAATGGGAAATAGACGGCATAGTGATTAAACTAGATAGATTAGATAAAAGAGAATTATTGGGCATGACTGCTCATCATCCTAGATGGGCGCTCGCATGGAAATTCCCTCCCGAAGAGGCAACGACCGTTTTGATGGATGTAGAGTGGCAAGTCGGAAGGACTGGAACCATAACTCCGGTGTCCCGAGTAGCCCCCGTGATTGTTTCAGGAGTAACGGTGGAGAATACCACTTTACATAACCGTGGCGAAGTTACGCGTTTAGGAATTAAAATCGGAGATAAAGTACGTATTGTACGCCGCGGAGATGTAATACCAAAAATTATTGAAGTTCTAGCGCGTGCATCTCCTCAAGATCTATTAAATCGTAAACATGCTGATGGAACTCCATACACTGATACTTTACCAGATAGTAGAGAAATTAAGATACCTGAAAACTGCCCACGTTGTATGAGTAAATTAGTAGAAGATGGTGCATTTATTCGCTGTATGAATATTACTTGCCCATCAAGATTAGAGCGTACAATATTGTATTGGTGTAGATATTTGGAAATGGATGGAATAGGTGAAAAACTTGTTGAGCAGCTTTGTTCTTCCGGGCTGGTTTACAATTTAGCTGATTTATATCGATTAACTCTTTCTGATATAATGGGATTAGAACGCATGGCTGAGAAATCAGCAAGCAAAGTTATCGATGAAATAGGAAATAGCCGTTCCATGACTTTAGTCCAATTCATATCTGCTTTGGGTTTACCGCGTGTTGGCCCCGAAATAGCCGCACTAGTTGCATTTGAAGTAAAATCATTTGAGAATTTAATTAATTTGGTAAATATTCAAGATAAGTCTTCAAAGGAAGGTGAAGGCGAAGATGATAATTCTATAAAATTCAATCCCGCAGTGAGTGGATTAGTAGCAATAGATGGAATCGGAGAAATAGTTGCAAGGTTGATTTTAGATGGCTTAGCTATGCGTATGAAGATTATTTTAGATTTGAAAAGTTATTTGGATATAACAGAAGAAAAGGAACAAGTAAAATCAGGTAAACTACATGGTAAGACATTCTGTATTACTGGAACATTGAGCCGCCCAAGAAAAGAAATTGCACTTTCAATAAAGTCTGAAGGTGGTAAAGTCCAATCTTCTATATCAGGAAACTTAGATTATCTACTTGCAGGGGAATCTGCTGGTTCAAAGTTAGAAAAGGCAAATCGTTTAGGAGTACAAGTGATAACAGAAAATGAACTTTCTTCCTTAATCGGTTTAGAGATTCTTAAAAATCTACCAGAAGAACAACAAACGTCTCTTGGTGATTTTTAATCAACCGAACATCGATTCAGACCCGTTAGAAACCTCTGTTGATGGATTTAGATTTACTGCCATCATATCACGTATTTGATTTTCTATCCTTTGTGCTTCTTCAAGCAACGGCGCTGGATCAAGATGTATGGCCGGCAGTAAACCATCTAAACATTCAATTATTCTTGCTGCAGCTCTTGCATCAGGAAATGGCTGACCTTCCATTGGACCGCCATTAGATTCCGCAAGTATCGCTAATGAGTCTAATCCACGCCGTCTACTTTCGCCCATCATTACACCCGTCATACCACCTACTAGGCCATGTTTCAGCAACGGTAATCCAATATCATTCAACATTTTTATCGCCGCATCCGTAGATCCGATACCAAGCATTGTAGTATCTATATCATCATCATCTAATATCGTGTGCCCTCCTGCCTCTCCTTTAGCAAACGAATCAATCATTATTGATACTCCAGACCCAGATTCTTTCGTCCAATTCATTAAACTGCGCGCAAGAGACATTTTTATTTGATTATCAATTTGAACTTCCGAGACAATCAAAACAACTTTATCACAACTATCTAATTTACAAATAGGCTCACCAGTATAAACCCTTAGTGGAGGTAATGGTTTACCATCTTGAACTAAGCACATTGGGGGAAGTTTAGCGTGAGTCACTCCTCCAACTAATCGTAATTCTAGTTTGTCAACTAGATAATGCGCAACTATACTACTTACGAATCCAACTGATGGAAAACAATTCACAATTAATGCTTCAGAAGCATCAACTCCGGCATCAACTTCGACTATAGGCCCCTCTGTCATATCATCGAGTGATACAAAATCACTGATAACCATTACCACCTCTGGGGCTATATGTTGGAGGGAAAAGTGGAGTGGGGACCTTCTAATGGTTATGAACTTCAAGAATACCAATTATCACCATCCTCATGGAATAGATTTGAAGAATGCCCTCGAAAATATTGGCTTTCCAGACAAAGGCTACCTAGGAAAGTAGGAATGCCAATTGTAATAGGTAACGCCATTCACAATTCAATAGAAGACATATGTAATTTTGACATTTCTGGAAAAGAAGATTCAGAAATGGAATGGCTACCAAAATTGGCTAAAGATACTTTAAGCCACCATTGGCAATTACAGAAAGATATCTTTCTTGAAACTCCAAGACACCCAAGTTGGAAAAAAAATTCATTCAATGTTGCCCGTGAAGGACTTGATAAAGCGCTACACATGCTCTTAAACCAAGCAAAGGTATTCGACATCGAATTATCAAATATTTCAGTAAAAAATTGGAAGCAAGTCAAGAATATCATCCTAGCAAATGAAGGAACTATGAATTCCCAATGCGGTAAATTGATGGGTAGGTTAGATTTATTATTGAAAGATATAGATAATGATGGGAAACAAATCGGGTGGATTGTGGTAGACTTGAAAACCGGCAAACCTCCAAAAGGAAGTTTAAGAGAAACTGTAAACCGGCAATTACTCTTTTATCGAGATTTATTAAAATCAGTCAATCCCACCCACCCACCAATTCGTACCGAAGGATGGTATACATCAAATCAAACAATGCATCAAGCCAAAGGGTCCTCAGTCACAGAAGATGCATTTTCTACATGGGAATTAGTAAAGTTGACAGAAACTCCATTTGAAGCAACACCAGAGGAATTTACTTGTGGTTTTTGTGAATGGAAAGCATGGTGTCCCAAATGGCTGATAGCAATAAATGACGGGTCACTAAAAAAAGGCGGAAGATTTTCCGATGAAGTCGTTACTTTAATCAATTTTGATCCTGAAGGCGGTCTAGCATCATTCAAAGTAATGAAACCAGATGGCATATATGGCAATTTAATCGATTCTGGAGAGCGTTTTGGAGCATTTTTAGTAAATCAACCATTGCATCAACTAATAGAATTACATTCCCAGGGTTACGATGGCCCACTATTTCTCGGTAGTTTGAGAATAGATGGAAAAACTCGCCACTTAGGAGATTGGTCAGAAGTTTTACCATGGAAACCATTATTGAAATCAATCAGATAGTGATTTTATCTGCGTATCCCACCAATTCTGAAATTTATTGGGATAGGCTTTCATTATTTCCCATAGGAGGAGTAAGGTAGCCCCGGCATCCGCATCCGCAGAATGCGCTCTTTCCAGAGTAATTCCAAATTTATCACACAATGATCCTAATTTTTTACTACCAAAATGCTCAATTTTGAATTTCCTTGCAAGAACTAAAGTATCAATAATTAAATATGGTTTAGGTTTTTTAATTCCACACCGTAAATATTCCATCTCTAAAAAAGGCCAGTCGAAGGCAATAACATTATGTCCAACGATTATTGACCCGTTTACAAGATTTGATATTGTATTAACATGATTTTTGAAAATCAGAGATTTCTTAACATCAGCATCAGAAATACCATGAATTCTAGTAGTTTCTATTGGAATCTTAATTCCCGGATTAACCAGCGATTCTACATTTATATGTAAATTATTTACATCACTCCCCACAAACGCATATTGTACTATTTTATGCTTATTTGCAGCAAAACCAGTAGTTTCCAAATCAAAACCAAGTACCTGAAATCCACGTAGCATACAACTCTTCCATGTTATCCAAAACGATGATGTCGATGAACTCTCCTAATCGAATAAAAAGTTACTAATGTCCCAACATGCATATGAGTGTAATGTATATCACGTATACTGATGCGAAGTACCGGTGGACGTTTTACATTGGTCATTGTATCAATGATTATTGCTACTATATTTACAGGTTGTAGCGGCCTTGGAAATGTAAATCCCAATGCAAAGATTATTTCTGATAGAGAAGAAATAAATGCAGGAGAAACAGTAAACTTTGATGCTAGAGGCTCGACTACTCCAGATCCTACAATTGTGGTTGAATATAGGTGGGACTTTGGAGATGGAGGGACAAAAACAACAAAGCAGGGCGTAGTCAGCCATCAATTTACAATTCCTGGCCATTATTCGATAGAAGTCACAGTTGTTAACGACCAGGATGGAACTGACATAGAATATGTTTCATTATTTGTCAACTCTCCTCCAACTTTAATTTTTGAAACATCAACTGTTATCAGGACAG
>Ga0302119_10001201_pt1 | contig 11670 bp, 7 predicted proteins | sample AG5_Tmax_MG_FD_203114 | JGI IMG/M metagenome (GOLD analysis project Ga0302119, IMG submission 203114) | Marine microbial communities from Western Arctic Ocean, Canada - AG5_Tmax | ecosystem: Environmental > Aquatic > Marine > Oceanic | place: Canada: Western Arctic Ocean | collected 2017-10-01
GCGGTGGAGGAGCTCGTCTCGCATGGAAGCCTGGTCGCGGGCGAGATTCGTGTTCTCCTGCGGGTCACTTTTCAAGTTGTAGAGTTCGAGGGCGCCATCTTCGAAATACTCAATGAGTTTCCAGTCCCCATCTCGAATCACTCCACACGGAGTGGTGCGGAAGTTCTTGAAGGGCGAGCCGAGGTCCTGGCCGTATCCCTGCAGGTAAGCGGGGAAGTGCCAGAAGAGCGGGCGAGACTCGACCGTCTTGCCGGCGAAGAGGGGGGCGAGGTCGATGCCATCATGAAGGGCGGGAGTGGCCACTCCTGCGAGGGCGGCGAAGGTGGGGAAGAGGTCGACCTGGTGGATGGGAGTTTCGCAATGTGAACCCGCCTTGATGTGCCCCGGCCAACGGACGAGGAATGGTTCGCGAATGCCGCCTTCGTAGAACATGCCCTTGGAGCCGCGGAGAGGTTTTGCGTTTGAGACGCCGCCGTGGGGACCGTTGTCGGAGGTGAAGATGACGAGGGTGTTGTCGGAGAGTTTCAGCGTTTCCAGGAGGTCGAGGACCTGGCCCACCGCAAGGTCCATCGCATCAATCATGGCGGCGTACTTGGCATGGCTGTGATGAGTGCCTGCCTTGATCTTGTTGTATTTGGCGATGAGGTCCTTGCGGGCCCGGATCGGGGTGTGGACGGAGTAGAAGGGAAGGTAGAGGAAGAAGGCCTTGTCGGTGTCCTCTTCGACAGGTGCTGTCTGGAGGTCGGTGATCCACTTGCAGACATCATTGGCGAGGCGGGCGGGGAGATGTTCGCCCTTGGGGCCATCTTTGAGCTTGGGATTCCTGTAGGGAGAGAAATAGGATTTGGGACTGCCCCATTGGAGCCCGCCGAAGTTGGTATCGAATCCGTACTCGGTGGGATCACTGGAAACGTGCCACTTGCCTGCCACCGCCGTCCGGTAGCCGGCCTTCTGGAGAGTCTGTGCCACGGTGGGGAGTTCCTTGGTGAGGACGGTTTTGTTTTCGATCGGGATGAATTTGCGATGTGCGGACTTCCCGCGATCGGAATTGCCCACCGTATAAACACCGTGTCGAGGAGTGTAGAGCCCGGTGAGGAGGGAGGCCCGGGAGGGGGCGCAGTTTGCCGCCGCCGCGTAGGCTTGAGTGAAGGCCATCCCCTCCGCCGCGATCCGGTCGATGTTCGGGGTGCGATAGAAATCCGATCCCTGGCAACCGAGGTCGGTGTAGCCGAGATCGTCGGCATAAAAGAGGACGATATTGGGTCGGGGAGCCCCAGTGGCAAGCGGGCCCAGACAGGACAGGAGCAGGAGAATTAGGGTGATGCGCATGAGCGAAGATTACCTCGCGAGCCCCACTACTCAATGCGGATCATGCGCGAGGCATCGTAGGTGCGGCCGTGCATGTCTTCGGTTTGCACCCAGAGGCGATGCACCCCCGGAGGGAGTCCGAGAGGGAGCTCCCCTTTCCAAAGGTGGTGAGAGAGCACCGGAGCGGGCAGACTGATTCCTTCCAGCTTGTCGCCTCGATTCGCTTCCCGTTTCTTCAAGGCGAGAAAATCGGGATCCCGTTCAAGGGTCTTGAGGAGGGTAATCCAGGCGCCATCTTCTCCGATCCTCATGCGGACTTTGGAGTCTCTGGAGCCGTTGAAAACATTGGCGTAGACGAGCACCTTGCCTTGTCCGGCCGGGACCGCTTCCGGAGCTTCGATGCGTAGTTGATAATCTGCCGGGCGCCGACTGGCCTTGAAGTCGACCACGGCTTGGTGGCCATCAAACGTGATGGTTGAATAGCCCCGCGGCGCTCCATCCCGACCAAGTGCGTGGGGAATGCCCATTTCGTCAGGCTCTCCGCGCCACCAACTGCCGCATACTGTGACGTTGACGACGTGATGATGCGGCTTTTTCCCCTGCCACCCGTCCTTTTCGTCGAGGAAGAGGTGAGCGTGCCAGTGTTCGTGTCCGGAGATGGACATCGTGTAGGGGCGATCTTCAATCAGACGAAAGAGCCGCGCCCGTTCGTCGGTGACGGGGAGGGGTTCTTCTGAATCCTTGAGCGGAATGTGCATCATGAGCATGAGTAATTCGTCCTCCGGGAAATGGGGCAGGAGGTTCTCGAGGAAGGTGAGTTGATCCCCTCCCATTTTGTCGGTGTAGCTGCCGGTGCCGCCGGATTTTTTCGACCCGCCCCACTTGACGTTGTCGAGGACCACGAAGTTCACCGGTCCCCATCGGTATGCGTAGTAGGCCGGGCCGTAGATTCGCTCGAAGGTTTCGTCCGAGTGAAGGTCGTCCGGAGAATCGAAGTTCAGATCGTGATTGCCAATCACGTTCCACCAAGGCACGCCGATGAGGGCCACAATGCGGTTGTGAGTGTCGAAGAGGGAAAGATCATCGAACATGATGTCACCCAGGGTGACGCCGAACTTTGCATCGCTGCCAATGAGTTCCTGGATCGTGTCGCGCGCCATGTAGCCGAGCTCCTTTATGTTGCGCGACTGGGTGTCGCCGAAGAAGTGCGCCTTGAACTTGTCGGGCTCCTCCTGCTTGTGCAGCGGAAAGTTGATCAGGGTTGGCAAGGGGCCGGTGGGCTTCACGCCGGGAAACTGGGATTCGGGCGAGCCCTTTGGCTTGTGAAGGTAGAAAAATTGGGGGAGTTTCTCATCGGTAACAGGCGGCATCCAACCGCGCGGCTTGATCACAAAGAAGGCGCAGTCCTCACCGCGGACCGGCAGAGACCAGAGACCATTCTTATTGGTCGCCACCACCTCCAGTTGGTTGGAGACGAGAACGCCGGGAAGCCCTGGCTCGTCCGGGTCTTTGATCCCGTTTCCATTGCGGTCATCGAAGACATAGCCTTGGGCCCGATCGATCTGGGCCTCCAAATCAAGGGGAAGAATGAGAAGAGGGAAGAGGAGGATTACGCGCATGGATCGATTATTCATCGGGGGAATCCTGCTCACAAGCCCATTGATAAACCTTGGATTGCCCTGAAGGAAAATTGGCGACATCTTGAATCGCCCTCCCGCAAACCCATGAGCACTCGAATCTTTCCACTGCCATTGTGCCTGCTCTTGAGCCTCCTGGCCCTTGCCCCCGCTCCCGGCAAGGTGCGGATCTCAGAGTTCGTGGCTTCCAACCAATCCGGTCACCTCGATCGCGAAGGGAAGGCCCAGGATTGGCTGGAGCTCTACAACGATGGCACAGTGGAGGTGAACTTGGGAAGCTGGAGCTTGACCGACGATGCGTCCGCTTTGCGCAAGTGGATCATTCCTGATGTGACCCTGCCAGCGGATGACTATCTCGTGATCTTCGCTTCCGGAGACAACCGCCGGATCCCCGAAGAGGAGTTGCACACCAACTTTTCCCTCAACCGATCCGGAGAGTATCTCGCTCTGGTCAGGCCGGATGGGGTGACAGTGGAAGACGAGTTTGCGCCGGAGTATCCTCCGCAGTTTGAAGATGTTTCCTACGGTCTCTCTCAGACCGGGCAAACGATCACCACGGTGGTCACTCAGGGAGCGATGGGGCGGGCCGGGGTGCCTGCATCCGGAGCCGAATTCGCGTCCGAATTCGCAGGTTGGAATTCAACCATCTCGGGTCCATTCACAGGGTCGACCTGGCGCACCGTGGCCTCTGGAGTCGGTCTCGATCAAGAGGGAGCCTATGGCGCCTGGTTGGGAGCAGGGGGCGATTTTGAAACGGAATTATTCAATCGGAACGGCTCGATCTTTCTGCGCATTCCGTTCAATGTGACGAGTGTGGGCGCGGTGACCCGCCTCACCCTGCGCATGCGCTGGGACGATGGATTCGTCGCCTACATCAACGGAACACAAGTTGCCGAAAATCGCGCCCCCGCCACTCCGGCCTGGAACTCGCTCGCGAACTCGGATCGCGGTGCGGGCGAGAATGATGACTGGATCAGTTTTCCGATCGATCTCTCCACGATCACCCTGCAGGCAGGACAGAACCTCCTCGCCCTCCACGGCCTGAACGATGCAGTTGATAGTCCCGACCTTCTGCTTCTCCCCGAACTGGATCTCACCACCGGCGGAGTCGGTCCTGAGGAGGGTGTCTACCACACCTCGCCCACTCCCGGTGCGCCCAATGGCACCGGCGCTCTGGTCTTGCCGCCGCTGCTCAGCCAGGTGACTGACGAGGGGGATCGTCCCCTGGGCAGTGGCGCAAGCCCTGCCCTCCTGATCACCGCCCGCGTGCGTGAAACCCTCTCTCCCATTGTTCGCGTTCGTCTGTACTCCCGCGTCATGTTCGGAGCGGAGACCTTCCTCCCCATGGTGGACGATGGCGTGGCGCCGGATTTGTTGGCTGGCGATGGCGTCTACACGGTGGCTCTGCCAACGGGCACCGTGCGACGGGGACAGATGATTCGCTGGCGGGTGGAAGCCGCCGACAGTTCGGCACGGGTGAGCCGTGATCCGGCCTACGAAGTGCCCCTCGACTCCGATCGCTACTATGGAACGATTGCAGAGGACACGTCCACTCGATTCTCGCTACTCCCGATCCTGCACACCTTTGTGGAAAACGAGTCTGCCGTGAACACGCGCAGCGGCAGCCGGGTCTCGGTCTACTATCTTGGGAAATTCTACGACAACGTGCAAATGGATGTGCATGGTCAAAGCACAGCGGGCTTTCCCAAAAAAAGCTACGACCTCGACTTCAATAAGGGAAACCGGTTTCGCTGGAAAGAGGGGGAAGGGAAGGTGAAGGACATCAACCTGCTCACCAACTACGCAGACAAGAGCAAGGTGCGCAACACCATGGCCTATGAGTTTCTCAAGCGATGTGGCGCCGCCTATCACTTTGCCTTTGCGGTGCGAGTGCAACGCAATGGGCTTTTCTTCTCGGTGCAGGACATGGTGGAAGACGGAGATGATCGTTATCTCGAGCGCATCGGACTCGATGGCGATGGCGCGCTCTACAAGATGTATGACCGAATGGAGAATGCCGGGGCTGCGTCCAAAAAGACGAGGAAGCACGAGAGCAAATCGGATTTATCAGCCCTCATCTCCCGCCTCAATCCCGGGCAATCCCGCGACGTTCGCCGCCGCTTCGCCTACGATATCCTGAACATTCCCGGTTGCGTGAACTACCTCGCGGCCTACACCGTTTCTGGAATCTCCGATGCCGGACACAAGAACTACTACATGTATCGTGACACGGAGGAGACAGGCGAATGGCATCCCCTGCCATGGGATGTTGACTTGTCAGCCGGACGTCGTTGGACCTCGTCCCAACACTATTTCAACGACAACCTCAGATCTGATTTTTGGAACGCGAGCTCGATCAATCGTCTTTGGGATCTCATTCACAACACCCCGGACTATCGCGAAATGTATCTGCGGAGGGTGGAGACCTTGCGGACGGAAGTCTTGTTGCCGCGTGGAACGCCCTTGGAGAACGATTGGTTTAGCCAGATGGTGTACGACCTCGAGGATCAGATCGACCCGCCCGGCCGCTCCGATGCCGACGAGGACTTTGCCAAGTGGGGCTCGTGGGGAAATGGGTTCAAGATGCGGCAGGCGACCAACAGGATCCTCAGGGAATGGCTGCCTCCCAGGCGGAACTTCATCTTCAGTTCGTCGCGGAATCAAGGCGGCGTTCGCGTGCCTGCCCAGCAACCGACGATACCGAATATTTCGATTGAAACGATCGATTACAACCCGGTGAGCGGGAACCAGGAGGAGGAGTATTTCGAACTGAAGAACAATGAGAATACCGCCATTGATCTCTCCGGCTGGACTGTGTCAGGGGCAGTCGAGTTTCAGTTCTCCCCCGGCACGGTCATTCCGGTGGGAGCGGGAAACTCGGGATCTCGGTTTGTCGGTCTCCTGCACGTCGCCAAGCGCTCCAGAGCATTTCGCACGAGGAGGAGCGGTCCGCGCTCCAGTCAGTTCCGATTCATTGTCGGAGGCTACGAAGGTCAGCTCTCTGCGCGGGGAGAAACGATCGAGTTGCGCACCGCGGCGGGTGCCCTGGTGGCAAGTGAGCTGTATCTTGGGGATCCCTCCCCTCAGCAACTGGCCCTGCGCATCACGGAACTCAACTACCATCCCAGCGCCCCTACCCCTGACGAAGAGGATGCCATTCCTGGGGTGATCGCGGAGGACTTCGAATGGATTGAGTTTCTGAATACTGGAACGACAGCGCTCGATCTTGAAAACGTGCGCTTCAGCAATGGCATCGAATTCACCTTTGGTCAGCTGAGCTTGGCTGGCGGGGAGCGCCTCATCCTCGCAAAAAACCCTGACGCCTTTGCGTTTCGGAACCCGGAGGTGTCGGTCACCGTGCTGGGCCCCTATCTCGGATTCCTCAACAATGATGGTGAGCAGTTGCAGCTGGTCGATGCGGAGGGCGAGAACATTCTGAGCTTCGACTTCAACGATTTCTGGTATCCGACCACTGACGGGGAGGGCAGGACTCTGGTCCTCCGAGAGGGGATCACACCCTTCAACGAGTATGACGAAGCCGCTTCTTGGGGAAGCAGTCTCGAGGTTGGCGGCAGTGTGGGTGAGGCGAGTCGGGGTTATGAGGTTCACTTCAACTCCTGGCAGGTGGCACAGTTCACCGCTGCCGAGCGCGCTGATCCTGATCTTGGCACCGCCCTCGCGAATCCCGATGGCGATCCCTATCCCAACTGGCAGGAATACGCATTTGATCTCGATCCCCGGGTCCCGGATCAGGCGGTGTTTCGGAGTCTCATCGTGACCGATGAAGGCGTGGACTACCTTGGTGCCTTGGTCCGGCTGCGTTCCCACGCCGCAGACTTGAAGTGGAACCTGGAGATTTCCACCGATGGTGCCGCGTGGGCTTCTGTTCCCGAGGCGCCTGTGAGCTGGCAGTTCGACCCTAGTAACGGAACCCCACTCATGACGATCCGGGAGCTCTTTTCGGTCGGAACCTCGGCATCGAAACTTTCGCGCCTGCGCATCGAGTTCTCCCCGTAGGTCACACTTTCTGATCGATAGTCTTACAGATACCAAACAAAGGACCTATAAAGGGAGAGGACCTATAAAGGGAGAGACACTTTAATCAGGAGAAGAGAGAAAAGGAGCGTTTTGTGAGACGGATGCGGCTCTATGGGCGGTTTTGGGGAGGTGCGGGTGCTTGCTGTTCGGTGTGATGTCGAACCACTTTCAGATCCTCATGGAGGTGCCGCAGCGCCCGGAAGAGGGGCTCTCGGAGAGGGCTCTTTTGCGCGATTGTCACTGCTTTACAGTGAATTGCATGTGGCGGAGGTCCGGCCGCAGATTCAGGAGCGGAAGAAGGCCAGGGACTGGGATGGAGTGGAGGAGGTTATGGGGAGATATCTGGATCGGATGTGGGATTTGTCCCAATTCATGAAGACATTGAAGCAACGATTTGCCCAATGGTTTAACAAGTGGCATGGACGTCGCGTCATACTGTGGGAAGTACGGTTCAAGAGCGTCATCGTGGAGGATGGCTACGTTGCGCAGGGGATAGCGGCGTATATCGATCTCAATCCGGTGCGAGTTGGAATGGTGAATGCTCCGGAGAAGTATCGGTGGAGTAGCTATGCGGAGGCGTTGGCCGGGATCCCGTGCGGGAATGGGTTACGCAAGTGAGAACGAGTGAGGGTTCCTTGAGTTCCGCGCGCCTTCTTCGCCACAAGGTGAAGCACTTTGTAGATGGTGCGGTGATCGGGAGCGAGGCGGTCGTGGACAAAAGTTACCCGCCGGGCGCTCTCGATTCGGAGATCGAAGAACGAGCGGCGCGAGAAAGATGCGAGGTTGCGAGACCTCATTGAGATCGCTCCGCGATCTGCGCAGCAGATCTGGCTGAGGAGGCACGGGATGGCGTTCCACCCTTGCCAGTTCTCCAATTCTCGAAAAGGATTGGGGCATGCAGCAGCGTCGGTTGGGAACGAGCGGGATCGTGGTAAGTGAGATTTGCATGGGGACGATGACCTTCGGCACTCAAGCCGAGAAGAAGATGTCGTTCCGAATCATGGACAAGGCCTTCGATGCGGGGATCGATTTCTTCGACAACGCAGAACTCTATCCGGTGCCGCCGAGTCCCGACTTGGTCGGCTTGACCGAAGAGTGGCTGGGAGAATGGTTGGAGAGCAAGCCGCGAGAAGGAGTGATTGTGGCCACCAAGGTTGCAGGCGCAGCGCACGGCTGGTTCAACCCACCAGTGCGCCATGACAAGGCGGCGCTTGATCGCAATCACATTCGCAAAGCGATCGAAGGAAGCCTGAGGCGATTGAAGACCGATTACATTGATCTCTACCAGGTGCATTGGCCGGATCACGGGATGCGGCCCGAGGACAGTCTGGAAGCTCTCGATGAATTGGTGAAGGAGGGCAAGGTGCGGGCATTGGGGGTGAGCAATGAGGATTGCTACGGATTGATGAAGGCTATCTGGACCAGTGAGACACACGGATTCACCCGCTATGATACGATTCAGAATAATTTTTCGCTGAACAATCGACGCTTTGAAGACGAGCTGGCGGAGGTGTGCCGACGCGAGAAGGTGAGCCTGATTCCATACAGCCCGCTCGCTGGTGGAGTGCTGAGCGGAAAGTACAACGACGGTGAGCGACCTGAGGGAGCCCGCTTCACGCAATACATGGACGCGACGGGAGAGCGCCAGCGTGCGATGGCGGATCGCTTTGCAAATGAGCGTTGTCTGGCATCGACGGCACGCTTTTTGGAGATCGCGCGGAGTGCGGAGCTGCATCCGGTCACCCTCGCGGTGGCTTGGAGCAAGCAGCATGAATTCGTGGCCTCCACGATCGTTGGAGCGACGCACGAGGATCAGCTGGATCCGATTCTTGCCGCGGCTGGGCTCGAACTTTCGAAGGAGGTTTTGGAGCAGATTGACGAGGTGAGTCGCGCGATTCGCTATCCCATGGGGTAGATTTGCGCAAAGAACAAATATTTTTGTTTCTTGCGCGATTTGAAGTGGAGGGCTTTTCTGTAGGCATCAATCCATGAGTGACGAAGCCAAACCGGCAAAGTCCTCTGAAGACGATCTTCTTGGTCTCACTTCCCTCGACTTTGGTCCCGCATGGGCCCGGGGCGGAGATGATAAAAAGAAAGGTGGTTCGGGAGAGGGCAAAGGAAAACTCCAACGCGATGACCGTGGCGATCGCGGAGAGGCGCGTCGTGATCATCGTCAGGGTGGACGCCGTGATGATCGGGGCGGTGGGCGCCGTGATGATCGGGGTGGTGGACGTCGTGATGATCGGGGTGGTGGGAGAGGTGGCCAAGGACGCAGTTTTGATAACCGTGACCGGGGCGGGTCCGGGCGGCGCGATGATGACCGAGGCGGTAGATCTCGCGACCGGGAGGAAATTCCGCCGCCGGCAGGATTCACTTCCGAAGTGATGCCGGTTGAGGATGGCCTCGATAGATTGGCGAAGGAGATTCTGGCGAGTGGCCGGACTTACTCGGTCTTTGATTTGACGAAGCTCGTCCTGGGAGCGCGCGACCGCTTCAACGTAAATTTCCGCACGAAAGCCGAGGGCGGGATCATTCGGTGCAAGAAGGATGGGTCGCTGTGGCTCACCAAAGAGGAGGCGATTCGTCACTTCTGGCACTCGGAGTGGCGGAAGGACTACTACGAGGAAGCCGTTTCCTCGGCCAAGCCTCCCCAGGGAAATTTTCAGACCGTCGCTCGTTGCGGAATCAGCGGAGAGTGGCTGGGCCCGCCGAACTATCACGGTTATCAGCCCGCCCTCATGCAGTTGCACCGCGAGCGCTTTGGGAACATGGCGCTTGAGACCTATAAAAGGAAGGTGCGGATGGAGCGGGGGGAGGAAGCGGTTGCAGCTTGGCTCGACAAGATGTCGAAGCGGATTGCTTACCGCCCTACGGGGGGCGTGCGTCCGGGAGAAGCAGAGCCTGCCAACGAAGAATCGTCCAAAGGCGAGGCGGAAGAACCAGAGGTAGCGACAGAAGCACCGGTCGTGGAAGAAACTCCCGTGGACGAAGGGGCCGCTGTTCCGGAAGAATCCGCTGAGGAATGCGAGTCGGCCACGGAGGACGCCACTATAGAATCTCCTGGCGAAGCTGAGTCCAAGGCGGACGAGGCCATGTCGGAGACGGAAGGGGAGGAGGCTCCAGCAGCTGCTTCCGAGGAGCTTGCTCCGACCGAGAGCGATGAGCCACTGCTGGCAGAGAAGCGCGACGTGGAGCGGCATTTCGTGGAGAACTACTTCGAAGAGGCCTTCCAGTCCACCAATCGCGCGTGGGTGGGGGGCAATATTCCGGGCAATCATCTTTCGCCTGGATTGCTCACGCTCCTGCGCCTGACGGTGGCAGAAGAGCGGCGTTATCCCGGCAAGCTGACCCCGATGCTTTGTCGTCAACTTTCCGGCCGCCACGTGGCGGTCTTCAAGTGGCGCCGCAAGTTGAAGGCAGGGCCCTCGCGACCGCACCCCGTACCCGAGGAGATTGTGATTGCTGATCGGCCGAGGAGCTTGCTGAACTGGATCACGGAGAACTCGGGTAAGAAACTTGAGCCACTCTGGGGCGCCTTGCTTCCCAAGGAGGTCAGCGATGACGAGAAGCGGGAATGGTATCACGATCTTCACTGGTTGCTCAATCAGGGCTATGTCCTCCTGATGGCAGACAGCAGCGTTCATCGAGCCAAGAAGCCGGGCGAAGAAGCTAACAGTCCCCCGGCCAAGAAGGGGAAGACGAAGAAAACCCGCAGGGGGCAAGCTGAGGCGAGATCGAAAAAGCCCGCAGGTGGCGCTCCCCAAGAAAAATCTGCTGCAGGTGGCGCTCTCGATTCTGCTCCGAGGACCGAGGAGGCGGAGCCCGTGATTGCCTCGGTGACGATTGGGGGCACCTCTGGGCTCTATGCCTTGGGAGGCCGTACTCTGAGCGGCGAGCCGAAATCGATTGAAGCCCTGACGGGCCGGGGATTGTGGCCTTCACGACACCGACTCCAAGGTGAAGATGAGGACGAGGGCGAGGGCGATGAGTCTGATTCGAGCGACGGGGTCCTTGTTGACTCATAATCTGTTGATAGAAAGTGAGTAATGAGGTGTTTGAGCGGGAGCCGCACCCCCGGGTTGGAGCACTCCGTGATCCATGGCCTTCGAAATTGACTAAGACCGAGGTTTTGGCCCACGTTTGATGGCAGAGAGTGAGCTGTCCACCTCCATCACCCGACGGTTGGTTCGGTCGCCAAGACTATGAGCCGGCAGCTTTGCGTCTGGTCAGAGGACCGAACGTAACGCCTCGCGCGGCGGAGCTTTTTCCATTTTGGTTGGCGCTCGTCGTCGCAACCGTTGCTTTGGGATTGGGTGCGGTGGGAGCCCGCCAATGGATCCTCTCTGGCTTCTTCGTGATGCAACATGAGGTTCCGTCCGTGCTGGGCATCAGTAATGTTGAGTTGCGAGAGGAAGAGAAGCCGCGGGAAGCACATCTGCCAAGGGTCGCACCGGCTCGGCCCTTCGCTCCGAGCACCGTGCGGCCGGTTCCCATTCCCTCGCTTCGCCCGGAGCTTGTGCAGGCGCCGCCCTTGCCCGCGAAGGTGGAGCCCTACGATCCTTCCGAAGACCTTGAGGCGGCGGCAGATCCATTTCCAACCAGGCCGGAGGCCAAGCCCGAACCGGTGGTGGCCGAGAGGAGGCCGAAGGAAATTTCCAAGCCAGAGAGGCGCCGCCCGACCACCCGA
>Ga0302119_10001203_pt1 | contig 11659 bp, 6 predicted proteins | sample AG5_Tmax_MG_FD_203114 | JGI IMG/M metagenome (GOLD analysis project Ga0302119, IMG submission 203114) | Marine microbial communities from Western Arctic Ocean, Canada - AG5_Tmax | ecosystem: Environmental > Aquatic > Marine > Oceanic | place: Canada: Western Arctic Ocean | collected 2017-10-01
TGCCCAAAGGCTGGCATTAAGAATACCCTTCTAATAGAAAAATAATAGTATAAAAAACGATGAAAATGAGACTAATTACACCTTTAGTTTTAGCTATTATTGTTACGCTGTCAACAACAACTATTGCACAGGACAGCAAAGTGATGTCTTCAAAGAGCAGTGTAAAGCATATCAAAACAGCTGCGCCTGACATGCCAAAGATGAGGGGTTCGGGAGATCCGTTAAAGGGGCTCAATGTTGCAAAAGAGGAATCAATGGTAGTAGGGAACTATTACGCCCTGATCATCGGAGTGGATGATTATTCGGGAGCCTGGACGGCCCTGGAAAATGCTGTTAGGGACGCAAAGGCCGTTAAGGAGCTATTGAGCTCCAAGTACAGATTTGACAAGGTCAAGACCTTGTATAACGGTGAGGCAACCCGGGAATCTATTATCAATGAGATGATATGGCTCGTGGACAATGTGAAGGCAGAGGATAATGTATTCATCTACTACTCCGGCCATGGGGAATTCCAAAAGTCACTCAACAAGGGATACTGGGTTCCTGCAGATGCCACTGTAGCGTCTGTTTCGAAGTACATATCTAACTCGGACATTCAGACGTACCTGGGAGGGATCAAGTCCAATCACACACTTCTTGTCTCTGATGCTTGTTTTAGTGGCGACATTTTTAGGGGAAAGACCATGTCTGTGCCTTTTGAGGCCTCTGAAAGGTATTATCATAAGGTACACAATCTGAAGTCGCGCCAGGCGTTGACATCAGGTGGCGTAGAGCCCGTGATGGATGGGGGAAGCGACGGACACTCAGTATTCGCATATTACATGCTGAAGTCTCTCCGTGAGAATGATGCCAAGTACTATGACGCAAGTCAACTATTTGATAGGATAAAAATACCTGTCACCAACAACTCTCAGCAGTCGCCAAACTTCTCACCTATTAAGAACGCAGGTGATGAAGGAGGCCAGTTCCTCTTTATCAAGAAGTAAGGGGGCTAGCTGAAAGGCATTAAGTAGTAATTAATGCCAACCCTGATCGTAACTGAACACTACTTGTCGTGTTATAGATCGCTCAGTTGAAACGACTCGTGTAGTCGGACACCCTTCTCTGTTTCCTGTACGGTGATACACTCTATATCAGGGTCATGTTCTAGGAAAAGCACGTAATTGTTCCTCGCAGCTTCAGTGAGGAATGCTGCTTTTTCCTCCATCGTCAACAGGGGGCGTGTGTCGTATCCCATTACATAAGGGAGGGGGATGTGGCCATGGGTCGGCAGAAGGTCAGCAACAAATACCACTATCCTGTCTTTATATAGTACGGAAGGCAACATTTGGGCCTCTGTATGCCCATTGGCAAAATGGGCCGCTATTCCAGGCAGAATCTCTGATTTTTGCAAGATGTCCTGATTGCCGCTGTTGGCAACAAAGTTCAGCTGTCCGCTCTCCTGTATGGGCAGTATATTGTCTTTTGGAAAGGAAGCTTTTTCCCTGCTATTAGGTTCAGTAGCCCATTTCCAATGCAGCTCGTTGCTCCAGTACCTGGCATTCCTGAAAGCAGGTTCAAACCCCGTTCTCTCCGCATTCCAGTTGATGCTTCCCCCGCAGTGATCAAAATGTAAATGTGTAAGAATAACATCCGTAATATCGTCTGTGCTGAATCCCTTTTTTTTAAGAGACCCTTCCAAAGAGTGGTCTCCGTACATAAAATAAAAGCTAAAGAACTTCTCGCTCTGCTTGTTGCCCATTCCGGTATCTACCAGCACGAGCCGGTCTCCGTCTTCAATGAGCAGGCAGCGGGCCGCCATGTTGATCATGTTGTTCTCGTCTGCAGGATTCGTTCGCGTCCACAATGACTTGGGCACAACACCAAACATGGCCCCGCCGTCCAGCTTGAAATTTCCTGCTTCTATCGGATGTAAATTCATGGCAGTTCAATAATTTATGATTGAGACAAAAGTAGGAATTAACAGGGAATCTGTTGATAAGGTTACAAGATCCCTTAGAGTCCCTTTTGATTTAGCATTACCTTGGCACAAGAAATGGACGTACACTTCATAGCAATAGGGGGCAGCGCCATGCACAACCTGGCAATAGCATTGAGCAGGAAGGGATATGCCGTAACAGGGTCTGACGATGAGATCTTTGAACCATCTAAAGGCCGTCTTGAGAAACAGGGCATCCTTCCTGAAGCAATCGGTTGGGATGTGAGCTATATCCACGAGGGTTTAGATGCTGTGGTGCTCGGTATGCACGCGCGTGTCGACAATCCCGAACTGCTGCGAGCTCAGGAATTAGGATTGCGCATTTTCTCGTACCCGGAGTATTTGTACGAGCAGGCCAGGGATAAGCAAAGGGTGGTGATTGGAGGCAGCCATGGAAAGACAACCATAACAGCAATGATCCTGCATGTGTTGCAATTTCACAATATAGATTGTGATTACATGGTAGGTGCCCAGCTGGATGGCTTTGATTGCATGGTTAAGCTTACAGATGAGGCCCCCATTGCACTGTTTGAGGGTGACGAGTATTTATCCTCTCCCATTGATAGGAGGCCTAAATTTCATTTGTACCAGCCGGAAATTGCCTTGCTGAGCGGCATCGCATGGGATCACATCAATGTATTCCCCACCTACGAAGATTACCTGGACCAGTTCAGGATTTTTGTCGAGGGAATTCCCGCTCTTGGAACCCTGATATATTGTAAAGAAGACAAAGGCCTCAGGAACCTGTTGGATCATTCGGAAATGGTGTCCGAGGCAGTTCCCTATGAAATTCCGGCTCATTATATTGAAGAGGGCATAACCTATCTCACAGGTAACGGAACAGAAAACACTCGGTTGAGTATATTTGGGAAGCACAATCTGATGAACCTGAATGGAGCGCGATTGGTTTGTGAGAAACTGGGCGTTTCCAAGGATAGTTTTCTGAAGGCAATAGCGTCTTTTAAGGGTGCATCGAATCGCCTGGAGCTTGTAAAACGGTCGGCTGGTAAGATCATGTTCAAGGACTTTGCCCACTCTCCCTCCAAGGTGGGTGCCACGGTGACTGCGGTGAGAGAACAATTTCTCAACCACCACCTAGCTGCCTGTCTGGAGCTGCATACCTTTAGCAGCTTGAATGAAGTGTTTCTGATGGAGTATCATGGCACCCTCCTAAAAGCCGATGAGGCGATCGTCTATTTCAACCCCCGCACGATCGAACACAAGAAATTGGAGCAGATAACAGAAGACCAGGTGCGCTCTGCATTTGGAGGAGGGAACCTCAAGGTATTCACGGATTCACGGGAGCTTACCAGTTACCTGCACCACTATGATCACCAGAAGCAGGTCTTTCTAATGATGACTTCCGGCAACTTCGACGGGGTAGACTTTGATTCATTGGCTGAAGAAGTCGTTTAGATTTGATATATTTATAGCATGGTCCAACGACGATCGTTTCTCAAACAAGTTGGCGGGACAGCTGCTGCATTGTCACTTGTACCTTTCTTCAATGCAGCCTATGGGAAGTCCCTACAGAGAGAAATTCAAAAAATCTCGCATCTGGATGCTGAGCAGGCGGCACTGGATGAAAACTTCTGGAAGTTCATCCAGTCTTCCTACTCGGTGTCGGCCAACATTACCAATCTCAATAATGGAGGCGTAAGCCCTCAGCCAACGGTTGTTCAGGATGCTTTTGTGCGGTTCAATGAGCTGTGTAATGAAGCACCTTCTTACTATATGTGGAGGGTCCTTGATATGGGCAGAGAGACCATCAGGGAGAACCTCGCAAAACTAGCAGGTTGTGATGCTGAAGAGATTGCCATCAACAGGAACAGTACAGAGGCTCTGGAGACGATTATTTTTGGATTGAATTTGAAAGCAGGGGATGAGGTGGTTGTCTCAAAGTATGATTATCCCAACATGTTGAACTCCTGGAAACAACGGGTCAAGAGAGATGGTATTGTGGTTAAGTATGCTGAGCTGGAGATGCCTATGGAGGACGACAAGGAAATCGTAAAACGGTACACGGATCAGATAACCTCCAGGACCAGGATCGTGCATGTCACGCAGGTTGTCAATTGGACTGGCCAGATCTTGCCGGTTAAGAAGATTACACAAGCAGCACATAAGAAAGGTGCTGAGGTAATTGTGGATGGCGCTCATGCCTATGCTCATATTGATTTTAGCCTACGGGATATAGGTTGTGACTATTTCGGAACGAGCCTGCATAAGTGGTTGTGCGCACCATTTGGAACAGGATTTATGTTTATTAAAAAAGACAAGATCCCTGCCATGTGGACCCTGTTCTCCAATGAGGATCCCAACTCTGGAGATATACGAAAATTTGAATTTCTGGGTACCCGTTCATTCCCCGCCGAACAGGCTATAGGAAATGCTTTGAAGTTTCACGACATGGTGGGCACCACGCGGAAAGAGGCACGCCTGCAATACCTCAAGAACTATTGGGTGAACCAGGTGAGGGATCTGCCGAAGTTAAAGCTCCATACTTCACAGCTTCCCCAATACAGCTGTGCAATTGCCACTTTTTCAGTAGAGGGGAAAACGGGCCGAGAGGTCAATCAATATCTCTTTAGCAATTATAAGATCCATTGTACTCCAATTGAAAAGGAAGTAGTGGATGGTGTACGCGTAACGCCACACATATATACCACCTTGCCAGAACTGGATCGGTTGGTAAGGGCGATCAGGGAGCTGGCTGCATAAGTCTTCATCTCCGCTTTCCTTTCAAATCCATCCGAATTCTAATTCACGCTGCCCGTGCTCTAACTGGCGCCAGCAAATGCATGTCACGTCACGTATCATTGTGTAAAACAATCAATACCCGTGGCTATGAGCGAACGACCTACCCTGTCAGTAGCGCTGCTTACATTGATCTGTGCCAGCACCTACGCCGAGAAACCATATAATTCCGCTGGCAAAACAACGGATACTGTACAAACCACCGCCAGCAAAACTATGCCGCCCTCATTGTTGGCAGGTTGTTCGGAACCGAACGGAGTCACAGTAATGGACTTTAACAATGTCAGGGCCAGGATTTACACTGGTGGCGATATGTTTTGGGACAAGGGACTAGGTGCAGCGGCCTATGAGATTCCCAAAGGGTCAGGCATGCATTCCATGTTTCTTGCATCTTTGTGGTTGGGAGGTACGGATGTCAATGGGCAGCTGAGGATTGCTGCCAAGACTTTTGGGGCAGCGGGATCAGACTACTATTCGGGCCCACTGGATACGTCTGGCACTGCTGAAATAACCCCGGATCAATGTGCGCTGTATGATCGACACTTTATTGTTACCAAAGCTGAGGTAGAGCAACATGTTGCGGCATTTCTTGAAGGTAAGCCAAATCCATCCAAGGGTATATTGGAATGGCCTGCTCATGGAGATCCAGGCCTGGGCCAATCCTATTATTTGGCTCCTTTCTATGATGCCGATGCGAGCGGGCACTACAATCCAATAGAAGGTGGAGACTATCCCTACTATGACCTATCTACGGAAACCGAATGCAACCGAAGCAGGGATCGGGTACCCAAGCTCTTTGGGGACTATACTATCTGGTGGGTGTTCAATGATAAGGGAAATGTGCACCATGAAACGGAATCTGATGCCATAGGCGTTGAGATCCATGCACAGCAGTTCGCCTTCGCTACCAATGACGAGATCAACAACATGACCTTCTCAAATTACCGCATTATCAATCGTTCGACCTTTACCCTGATCGACACCTATTTCGGAACCAATTTTGACCCGGACCTGGGAGATGCATCGGATGATTATGTTGGGTGTGACGTAGAAAGAGGGCTGGGATATTGCTATAATGGCGATGCTTTTGATGAAGTTTACGGATACAATCCACCGGCAATCGGAATTGATTTTTTTGAAGGGCCCTACCAGGATGGGGATGGTTTGGACAATCCCACCGGTGGATGTGACGCCAGTATCAACGGACTGAATTTTGAAGATGGCGTAGTGGATAACGAGCGGTGGGGCATGCGGCGCTTTGTGTACTATGTCAACGACGCCTGCGATAATATTTGTGACCCTAACATTGGGGCTGGATATCAATTTTATAGTTACTTGCGGGGCTACTGGAAAGACGGGACCCCTATGCTATATGGTGGCAATGGCCACGCTTCAGGCTGTGGGCCGCCTTTCTCCTGTGTACCCGCTAATTTCATGTTCCCCGGAGATACTGACCCATGCGGTTGGGGAACAGGAGGCATTCCACAGTCTGAGGAATGGTCGGAGCAAGCTATCAATACTATTCCAGGTGATCGCCGCTTTGTTCACTCTGCAGGCCCTTTTACTCTAGAGCCGGGAGCAGAGAATGATATCACAGTTGGATTGGTATGGGCCAGATCCGCAAGCTCAGATCCGTTTCAGTCGGTTGAGCTTGTCAGGCAGGCAGATGACAAAGCCCAGGCTTTGTTTGACAATTGTTTCCGCGTGCTGGATGGACCCGATGCACCGGAAATCACCATACAGGAGCTTGATCAGGAGTTAATTCTCTATATATCCAATCCGAAATTCTCCAATAACGCCGATGAGAACTACGAGCAAGTAGATCCACTTATTGTTGAACCGGGAGTAGATAATAAATACCGGTTTCAGGGATATCAAATCTACCAGCTGAAGGATTATACTTCTTCTATTGCGGATATTCACAATGTGGAATTGGCACGTTTGGTCGCGCAGGTGGACATTAAAGATGATGTGGCTAAACTGATCAATAAGCAATACAATGAGGTGTTGGACTGGGATGTAGCTACACTGATGGTGGATGGAGAAAACAATGGGATCCGCCATTCTTTTAAGCTAACTGAAGACCTCTTTGCTATGGGCGACAAACGATTCATCAACCACAAGGACTACTATTTTATAGCTGTTGCCTATGCGTATAATCAATACGAGGTGGAAGGTGAGGATGCGAACAAGAAGCCCTACCTGGCCAGCAGAAAGAACGGTTACGGCCTGGCTATAGAGAAGGTGAGAGGAATTCCGCACCGCATAGGGCCAGAGGAGTACGGAACAATTATCAACTCAGCTTACGGAGATGGCCCTCAAATTACCAGAATTGAAGGACAGGGAAACGGTGGTCGTGATATGCTGCTCACACAGGTAAGCATAGATAAAATCATGAGCTTCCCCTGGAAGACTGAAAACCTGACTTATGACAGGAGAAGAGGCCCAATCGATGTTAAAGTGATCGATCCGTTGAAGGTAAAGGGAGGTAAGTTTACGGTGAAGTTCTATTATGATGACTCAGATAATCTGGATATTACCAAGATCAGGACTCAACCAACAATTTTTGCCGCATTGAATCACTTTAAAGTAGCTGAAGATATTAGCGGGAGTTTATCGCCTGGCGACAAGATAATGATATCAGGTAGTACCTACAATGATGGGTTATACACAATATTTTCTATAGATACCACAGGCACTGAGATTAGGGTGGAAGAGCACATTCCTGATACGCTATCTGATGGAGTTATCAGGCCTGGATACAGGTGGTTGCTGTTAAATGGCCCGTCTCCAGGCCAGGGAGGATCAAATTTGATGGACACACTATTGGTCTCTTCGCAGTTTGTCCGGGATGGTAATGAACAGATTATTCCCGATCAGGGATTCTCTATTACCATACGACAGGTCACAGATCCGGGCCCCGCATTTAGCATTGCAAATGACTTATTTAGCACTGCTCCTCTGGCTGTGGTGATGGGCCAGGTAAACCCTGGTGGGAACAACGGGTTTATTTCAGCGTCAATGACTTATGCCGATTCCAGGTATCAATGGCTGGATGGTGTCCATGACGGCGATGTTCCCGATGCTACCAACTGGATACGCTCTGGTACCTCTCTCGAAGACAACAATCTGGATTACCTGACAGATGAGGGGGAGATTTATGAAAATCTCCTTGGTGGAACATGGGCACCCTATTGCCTGGCCTCCATGGATACCTTAGGCCCTGCATTTAAGTACATTAATAGTAATCGCAGTGATATCACCAACCTGGCAAGTGTAGATTTAGTGATCACCGCAGACAAGTCTAAATGGACCCGTTGCCCGGTGATAGAGTTACAGGAGGACACCAACTATACCAAGCCATTGGGGTCTAAAACGCCCAAGTTCAATTTGAGGGCACAACTTTCGGTAGATAAAAATGGCAAGACCGTGAATGAAGGAAGCGGTTCGGCGAACTACGATGGTTTTGATACAGGAATGGGCTGGTTTCCCGGCTATGCCATTAATGTGGAAACGGGTGAGCGATTGAACGTCATGTTTGGTGAGGATTCATGGCTGATCAATGGAAGTGACATGATTTGGAACCCAACCTCTGATCTCAGCTCGCCGGTGGGGATGGATGCTGTTGAAGCTGGTGTGGGACAACCAGGAGTTGGAGGTGTTCCATTCTGGGCGGGTGGGAAGCACTATGTTTATATTATTGGCCACAATGCAGATGATACCACTGATCTTGAAGTGAGCAGGGGCGATATGCCCGCTTATGATGAAGGGGCATACATTCGAACGGCCCTGGATGGTACTCCTTCCGTCAATCGAAAGCACAGCGTGTACAAAGATGTGATGTGGGTAGGCATGCCCTTGCTGGCAGCTGGATATAATTTTAAGGATCCTGCACAAATACCATCAAATGCAGTTGTCAGGCTTCGTGTTGAAAAGCCTTATAAACGGAACTTTAGCACGCCAAGTTGGCAATCAGGCCTGTCCCTCAATGATGATCATCCCATGTATAGTTTTGATATGACGGAATTCGCCACCCAAACAAGTGAGTTGGAGACAGCTCAGTCGGCTTTGGATGAAATCAATGTGGTCCCTAACCCTTATTATGGATTTTCATCCTACGAGAGAACCCAGGTTGACAACACGGTAAAAATTACCAACTTGCCTGTCGAGTGTACCGTTTCTATCTATAGTATTGAAGGCAAACTTATCCGGCAATATAAGAGGGATGACCACAATATCACCTCTATTGATTGGGATCTGATGAACCACAGTTTTGTGCCTATCTCAAGTGGCATTTATTTCATCCATGTTGAAGCTCCGGGTATAGGGGAGGCCGTAATTAAGTGGTTCGGTGTTTTGCGCCCTGTTGATCTTGATTCCTTTTAGTAATACGCCGCATATTTAGACGGGGATATGCCTCCTATATTTTTCCCATTAATGATTGGCAGAAATACTAGAGTCACCGATTAATACTACTTTTGTTATAGGTGTACTAACTACCTATCCCATCCCGGTTTATGTACTTCAAACGTTCCATAGCTTTGTTACTTATGCTTGCAGGGTATTCCACAGGCATTGCCCAAACCTTCACTGGAAGAGTGCTGGACAAGGGCACAAAAGAGCCCGTTCCATTTGTTACAGTATATTTTATTGAGCTTGAGACGGGAACTACGGGTGATGCTACTGGTGTATTTAGGATAGAGCACTCACCAACAGACAAGGTGAGAGTTCAGATCACCTCAGTTGGTTATACAACAATCAATGAAGAATTGAACCTGGCGGAAGTGGCAAGGAAGGATTTCTTTATGGAGCAGAGCCATGTTGACCTGGAAGAAATAGTGGTATCTACACATGCAGGGCGGCTGGCAAGCGAAAATGTGGTCAGTATAGAGAGAAGAAAATTGAGCCAGCTGCAAGCTTATGCACCTACTACTTTAGCAGAGGCTATCGCAGAGATCCCAGGTGTAGAGCAGGTCAGTACCGGCACGGGTATTGGGAAACCAATGATCCGTGGGTTAACCGGTAACAGGATTGTGGTATTTTCCCAGGGGATAAGGGTTGAAAACCAGCAGTGGGGAGGAGAACATGGATTAGGCGTTGGAGAAGCTGGTATTGAAGGGGTGGAGGTAATAAAAGGGCCGGCATCATTACTATATGGCTCTGATGCGATTGGAGGAGTGCTATATTTTGTCAGTGAACGATATACTGAGCACAATACGGTCAAGGGCTATGTATCCACGCGGATGATGTCAAATTCTATCGGGAGTAATACAAGCGCTGGCATGAAGATTCATAAGGAGCGACTTAAAGTGAACGCATTTGGTACGTATTTGTCCAATGCCGATTACCAAATTCCAGGTGGGGATCGGGTATCTAATACACGTTTTGACGAGAAGAATTTCAAGCTCGCAGTCGGTTATGACCTCACTAACTGGATATCCAATATTCGGTATAGCTTCTTGAAAAATGATTATGGCATACCTGGAGATTCTCTTTCCACCACAACAGAAAGGAAGCCTGTAATGCCCTACCAAACTATTGATGATCACAGCGTGAGCTGGGAAAATACGTTTTTTACAAAGCACGCTAAGGTGAAGATGATTGGGGGGTATATGGGTAACAGGCGTAAGGAGTTTGAAGACGTGTCATCCAGCCCTGCCCTGGATATGGAGCTGGAAACTTATACATATGATGCTAAATGGTATTCACCTGCTATCAGTGAGCAGTATGAGTTGATAGCTGGAGTTCAGGGTATGCATCAAACCAATCTCAATAGGGGAGCCGAAGCATTGATCCCGGATGGGACAGTAGATGATGTAGGGTTGTTTACCACGTTCAACTTTAACAATGACAGGTTCAGTTTGCAGTCTGGGCTTCGTGCCGATCAGCGTCAGATCCATACCTTAAAACTATTACAAGGCAAGGATACGATCCGGGCATTTGAGGGTAAATTCAGCAGCATCAACTACGCAATTGGAGGCGTGCTCAAAAGCAATATGCTGACCACAAGGGCCAATATATCTTCCGGGTTCAGGGCACCCAACACATCCGAGCTCCTTTCCCACGGTGTACACGAAGGTGCCAACAGGTATGAGATTGGAAGCCGGGAGCTGAAAAGCGAAAATGCCACACAGGTGGATTTTACTTTGGACTATCAATCCGAGCACCTGAGCTTTCAGTTAAACCCTTTCTACAACCTGGTTCATAACTACATATTTCTATCACCACAAGATAGTATTGCCGGGGGGGCCCCTGTCTTTGAATACCAGCAGAAGGATGCTTTCCTTTATGGAGGTGAGGCCGGGGTCCATTATCATCCACACAGCATACATTGGCTGCACCTGGAGAGCAATATTTCCACGGTACTGGCTGAAGACAAACAGGGTGCACCTTTGCCTTTGATGCCAGCAACCAGGGTCAGCTCTACTGCTAAGGTGGAAATTGATCAGGAGGGCCGTGTGCGCTTGAAGGAGTGCTTTGTTCAACACAAATATGTCTTTAAACAGAACCGTATCAGCCAACTTGAAACCGAAACAGGAGAATATCAACTTTTGAACATGGGTGTGGTATTTGAAATTCAAAAGGGGGCAACTCCGGTGGAATTCTCAGTGGGTATTAATAACCTGCTCAATACGGACTATATTGACCACCTCTCCAGATTAAAAAACATGGATATTCCCAATCAGGGTATTAACGTTTATGCAAGCTTGAAGGTTCCTTTTACAAAACAGATAGGTGAGGCTGAGTTACACTGAATGGACTAGTAGATTATTCCATTCCTCTGGATCATGATATACATTAATTCAACAAATACGCCACTCGTCGGGTGCTGTATTCTTTCTATATTTGCTCTCCCACAACTGATGTTAAGTCAATGGATATAGACAAGAACAAGAACGAGGATGCGATGAAGCAGCTCATCGC
>Ga0302119_10001208_pt1 | contig 11647 bp, 2 predicted proteins | sample AG5_Tmax_MG_FD_203114 | JGI IMG/M metagenome (GOLD analysis project Ga0302119, IMG submission 203114) | Marine microbial communities from Western Arctic Ocean, Canada - AG5_Tmax | ecosystem: Environmental > Aquatic > Marine > Oceanic | place: Canada: Western Arctic Ocean | collected 2017-10-01
TTGTCCAAATTACGGATGTCGTTTTTTGGAACCATTTACGATTGACCGCAAAGTCTACGCCCCATATATCCTGAGAAGCTATGTATACATCGGGCTTTTCATCCTTAATTACCCTGTCAAGGTAATGCCCTCCATAACCCGCTTCCCTTGCTACGTTGGGGTCTCTTTGAAGCTCTTGTAATTCTTGCTCGTTATCAGGTAAGCAACCCACCGATTTCCATGGGGTTCTTTGAAGCTCGGGGCTCGAATAATTCAGACCGACAACATAATGAACCAAGTCATATTTTCCCGTGTTGTGTAGGTATTCGAGTAATATCCTTGCGTTGCGACCAAATCCTGTCTTAGCCAAACTAAAGTCGGTTTGGAAAACTACTTTTTTCTTTTTCATCATTTAAAAGACTACTTCATCATCGCCCGTTTGGATAGTCGGAGCTTCTGGAATTTTGGGTTGGGGAGCTTTCCATGATCGGGGTTCTTGCTTTGGTTTTGACTTTATTTTACTTACCTTGTAAGAAAAGTAAGAGTTCATCATGAAAATAAGACATTCTCTCAGGGCTCTTGCTTCCCCAAAATTAAAGGGACACATGATCGTGATCTTTTTGGACGGATCATCCTTGGGTTCTTTAATAGCACTTAGGGAATAGCCAGCGGGTTTACCGTCTTTATCGTCGTACCTCTTGAAAAAGCCCTTACTAATGTGTTCTGCCTGTGGGAAGTTATGATAACACTTCCATTCTCTACCCCTATCTAAGCAATCTAAAATACCACCAATCTCATTTATGTTTAATTTAATTTTAATAAATTTGGCTGGATTCTCTAGGTTTGCCTTAAAAGTTCCCGTCTTGGTCTTCGCGTTCCAATCGGCTTGCTGGATTATGTTTGTATAAAAACACTCATGCTCTGGGTTAAACCAGAAAGAACAGGCTGCACCTGTATTTTTAGCATTTGGCTTGTAGAATTGTATCATAATATGTGTAATTATAAGCATATTAGGTAAGAAGTCAAGGAAAAAGGATGCAAATACCCCCATTTTATGTACACGCAGGTGTTGGTGAGAAAAGTTGCTCTGATAACTCTGTAGATGAGAACAAACAGCTTCTATATACCGACCAAAAATCTTGCGTAAATGCTGGCGGGACCTGGGATTTTCTTCCTCCTTACGGGTGGGAGGTGTACGTCAAAGGAAATTACCACGCGGACGAACACGGCCAAGATTTTTACTGGACCGGCGTCCACAGGATGTCCTTCAATACTGGACCTAACCCTGATTACACCTACAAAGGGGCTCACGGAACGTGGGCTGATCCCAGCTATTGCTCTGACAGCCAGTACACAACCCAAGAAACTTGTGAAGCCAACGGTGAAAGTTGGGAAGCTGGATATGAAAACGCAAATTCCTATAAAGCTGGTGACATGGTTTCTATTCGTGCAGAATATGCCGATTTAACCAATGAAAAAGTATTTTATTACGCTCTCCAAGACAATGATTCCTTCCCATCAAATGACAGTGCTAATTGGGAACAAGTACACCTAAAGTCTTATATTTATGGCGGGAAAGATGGGACATTAGACCCCGGAGCGTACCATGCATACGACACCTGTGAGTCTAAAATAAGCAACAGGTACAACGAAGGTTGTAACGCCGCAGCCAGAGAGGCTGTTATGGGGCCATCATATGAAGGGCACGGCAATGACTGGACGACCACCCGAAACGAGGAAAGTGATCCGAAGCAGTTTTACATAGCTGATCATAGCCATTTCAATATCTACGAAACCTGTCACGGTCATCGCCCCGTACATATGCAGGGAACTAGCGGGAACTTCAACTTCTATAACGCGGCGTACCCCGGTGGATATTATTTACCCCCGCATGGAGAGAGGCCAACCCTAACCGTCTTGGGCTCAAACCCGACGGATGTTACGATTAATCTAACCAGTGACGGTGATTTCGCCATGGAAGACTATATGGCTGGTGGTTGTTGCGCGGCGATGGGAGGTCTTGACGACCTAGGGCATGACCAAGACCTAGCTATGTGGGGGATGAGGACCGTATTTCCAAAGAAAGGAGCAATGGTCACTTGGGACGAAACTAGGGGGGATGAACACGGTATCCATGCTCCGCATGAAGAATGTCCTCCAGCCAAGCCCCCAGCGGTTTACTTTGATCGAGAGCTATTTGGTTTTCACCCAGGTTCAATAATGGCTCCCGCTGCGGGAACATTTTATAATGATAATCCATTTCCAAACGGCCTAGACATAGATGGGTGGTATCATAACCACGTTTACGAAACACAAAGATGTTCGAATAGTGGGGGCATTTACGCGGGTTACAAGTTATCTGCTAGTTTCCCAAAGCTGATGTACCCCATCCACGGAAGCACTGAAAAAAAGTTGGACGCGGGAATATGCAAGGCAAGGGAATGCGAGACCTCTCAACTTTTGGGATATAACTTTGAAGGGGTGCAAGGAGGGTTTGGCAGCGGCCCAGGTTCAAAGGTTAATGATGATGCTAGTTTTGCTACCTATGATCCATTTATTTATTGGCATTTCGTTTTTCGATATAACCATGATTCGTTATGGAACTATACACACAACACCCTTACCAATAAGGTGGTACAATACGGCGATAGTAGTGTTGCCGACGGTGAAAATTCCCCAATTTCAAATCATCTATGGGAATACAGACAGTGCCCGAACACTCCAGATTTTTTACCTTGGTCTGCCGATATACCAATACATGCATGTCCATCTCATTACTTTGATATTCCTTACTATGCTGCTATAGGAAAATTCGGTTTTTACGGAGCTAGGTTTTTCAACTCGTGTAGCATACCAGTAGCTATCGCTGAAGGCGAAACTCAGGAGCCGGGTTTAGAGTGGAATTATTACGAGGGTCAACGAGCGTCAAGTGATGGGAGAAGCTTCGATGGGCCTATGGTTACAATGAAGTGTCGCGCTGACAGGTGCGGTACGGGCGGCGGGATTTTCAGGATAAACGATGGCTGTTACAAAGTCCGATTTGCTCGTACCTCAGAGGATGACCTGCCTGTTGACTTGGTGTTTTCTAGTTTGAGCGATAGCCAGTTCGAGGACAAACAAGAGTCCATACCTTTGTACTACTACATTTACGAAGCATCAGAATTTCTCGGGACCTTTGCATTGGGGAACTGGAAGAAAGTTGGCGAAGTCGTGTGGGACACGTTAGTAATCGATATTACCGCATGTGAAAACTGCGTTAATGGCGGGGCAGCAGCGGTAGCAGACGCTACAATCGAACTGGAAAAGAAGCTCGAAGCCAAATTCGGCATGTCGATAGAAGGGATAAAGACCCAGATGGGTCAGTGGGAGAGAGGTGGCGTCAGTTCTCAAGAAGGGCAGGGTTTGTGTACCACCGAGGCGTGTGCCCAATGGTTCAAACATGGAACAACAGCCTTCAACTTTGAGATAACACTTCAAAAACCGTTTGATGACCTAGAAGCCATACTAAGAACACACGCAATAATGTTTGGCGTAAACAACAGTCACGCAACCGAAGGTAGCTATAGCACATTTGAGAGCCAAGTAGATTTAGTTCGAGATTGGTCAGCGGGGGTCCAAGATTGCGACGTTTACGAGGAGCCTCAAGTGGCTGGAGGAACGTGTGATACAAAGCACTACGACACCCTTTTGCAAATTGCCGATAACGAGCAACGAATAAATGAGTTTTTTGTTGGCAATAAAGGGTTTTTCCTGTGGGCAAACTACGAACATATCGTAAATTCTTACGAATACACAAACCTGTTAACCGGAGAGAAAACAGCGAGCGCGTCAGAGACGCATTTCAAGCGGTCTCTATACAGGTTGTGGCAAGATTTTGATCAACTACTCCTAAGTTTGCCAAACTTTTTTGGCGGGAATAATGACCCAGTAATTTATTATGAAAAGGCAATTAATGGTTTGTTCGGTAACGAAGCGTTAGACTACTCCCAGCAGGGGCTGTTTAACGACATGCTGTTTAGTAACAACCGATACAGGCAATTCATAAGCGAAATAGAATGGAATGACGTAAAGAACATCTTCAGTTGGTCCGTAGAAAGGCCGAACCACGTAACGCAAATAGAGGCTTGGGACAAAATATTAACAACTTACGGACATTACATAGCAAACAACGGAGGTGGCCCAGATTCGGATTGGTATTACGAAGCGATGGAGGCAAAAGAAGCAAGAATAAGAACAAGATTTACAGAAAATAAACTAAGGGGCAAAGCTATTGATTTATACCCAACAAATCAAATCTCTTTTTCTTGGGATAGTGCCTCCCCCTATATAACCGGAAAACACTGGGGAAATTCACAATGGGGACACAGCACAGTTGGGCACTTTGGGGGGTCTAACGACGCAGAGGCGGCTAGGTATGACCCGCTTCCTGGCGACCCCGACTTCAAGCCTCAATTTGTCGGCGACCTCAACCCCGGAGTGATGAGGCAATATTTCCACGGTGTCTACGCTAGAAAATCATCAGCAACAGGGTTTCAGAAGGAGATCGTAGATCAGGGTCAGGCTTACGGGGGAACGCATTATTATGCTGGGCTTTATCAAGATTTTTCGTGTGGGGGAGATATGCCTCGGGCAAATTATTCAGCGGGAGGAATCGCGGTAGATGTCAGTAATAAAGGTATACCCTCTCACCCCTGGATAAGCAAGGGCTACAATGAGGTTGGGAATGTTAATCAGGGCTTCAGTTGTTTCTCTCCTATTTTTACCCAGCAACCACTAAACGTAGCATGTAAGGTAGGTCAACGACCAATTTTCAGGGCTCAAGCAGTTGATTACCATACGATACCAGAAGACAAAGTTGGCAAGGGTTATCCAGAAATTGACTATTGGACGAACAGTTTAAAACTTACCAATTCAAAAGGCGAATTGAAATACCCAGTTGAGTATCAATGGTATCGTATACTAAAAAAACACGACCCATTCGGAAGGCAAGTAAAACACGGTCAGTTGAACGCTACGCGACTTGAAGACAACTTCGACGCCTGGTTTTATGCAGATGACCCAATATGCCAAAAAGCTTCAATAACTGGCGAGTGGGCTTGCTTGGAGGGGGTAAGTGGCAAAGGCGGCGAGGAATGTACCATGTTTCACCCACAAGTTAGTTACACTCATGGGATGATCGATGGGACCAATAAGGAGGCTGACGGACACACGCCAATCGCTGCATACACAAACACAGCGCGTAGATACGGCGCAGAGCACTGGACTCAATTAGTAGACTATCAGGGACTCACCCACCATCTAGGCTCCTCTAATGCTCAGGGCGATCACAGACTCTGGAAAACTTGGAGATATATTCAGGGCTGCCATAATGAAGCTGGTAGATACTCGACCGACCCTAACCAATACGGCAAGGAGGCCGATGATAATCCGATATCCGCTATCCCTTGTTTTGGGGCGACCGTCAAAGATGGCGGCATGGCTTACTTCAATATGCTCAAAGATGAGTATAGTTTAATAAACACTGCTGGTGACGACGATTATATGTATTTTTGCGTTGCTTCAGGGAGATTCGGTTTTAGGCGTAGTGAAGCCGCTAATTTAGACATTGAAGACTGGTTAAAGATAGATTTTTCCATAAGAAACGGTGCGCCCTGCACCGTGCCATTCAACTCGATCCAATACGAGTACACGAGGGTAGACGGAGAAGGCCCGATAATGGAGGCATCCGCAGAGATTGGAGGGGCAGCGGGGGCATTCAAGTCGACCTGGACGACCGACGACGAGGGCAACACCGTAGCCGTCCCAGCTACCCCGGAGGGATGCTCTGATACCCAATACACAACCGAATCAACTTGTGAAAGTAACGGCGGGACTTGGACCGAGATGATGGGACAATGTGAAAGCTGTGTAGGCGATATCAATCATCCGCAAAGCGATGAAAATACAGTAAAAAGACACGGTGCAGTAACGCTGATAATGGGGTTCGGGGCTCCAAAAGATAAAGAATACAGTTGGATGGCAGCGGCGAAAATACCCCCCTACGCTGGAATCATGAGGGACGTGAACGCATGTTGGGAAAACAGGGTCATGGAACAAATGAACATGTCCAACAACTGTCGCTCTTTCGCCTTCGTTGGGCTCGAAGGTTATCGGGGAGCCACTAGATCATTCATGCCTCCTGTCCAAGCGAACCAAGTGGGGACCCAGGCTCATCGGGCGGGGTGGTTTGAATATGGGTTGTTGTACCCGTTTGGAACTCAGCTAAACCAAGCGTGGGGTAATGCTCTTTATAGTCAGCCCCAAATGCCCGTCTGTCGGGATTACATGATGCCGCACGGGAATTCAGCGCAAGGATTTAAGGCAGCGGTAATTTTGGACCCTCACCAGGCATCGGAGTCAATAGACGATGTTCGTCAAGGTGTGGATGATTGTGGGCGCAGCAAGGGGATGATGACGGTAAGCCAAAACCTGCACGACTTAGTGTTTAAGGGGAGGGGAAACGCGACCGGAGGAACGTTTACCGAAGCAGCTGCGGCGCAAATATACCATAACACCACCGTGGATAGAGCCATATTTGTCACCGAGCTACGCGCAGGAGTACCCCCATCGAAAGGTAATCATCAAGGAGAGTTCTACCCTTGGAATGGGGATTCCGCTCACAACGTATACGACACAGAATTTTCGATAGCATCCCACGGTAAAGGTGCTACTTGGCAATTCGATAATAATTTAGGCACGATCAAAAGATTCGGACATTTCGTTGCGCTTCCAAAGCAAATGGTGCAAGCGACCGACAACGGTTATCGTGGGCGTGCAGCCAACAGTTCAGCGGGGCAGTTAGCTGAAGGTGGTATCCTTACCCAAACTCAACAAGGCTCGGTTAAACTCAAGGTTCCCGACGACCCCACTGCTAGGGCATTTCTAGAGGATACAAGAGACGTATACTTTTGGGCTTGGGGCAGCACAACGTCAATGGCGCGGGAATTTAGGTTCGCGAAAGCAAAAATACATCCATGGACGTTGGCGGGAATAAATTGCGGCTGGCGGAAAGACTCTTGTGGAAGATTCATGTTGTATTTCGTCGAGGCTATGTTTAGGTATTATAATAACTGCCATGATGACCCAAAGAAGGGAAAGGAAAGAAACCTAAGTTTCCACTCACCTGGTCTAAGACAGGGCGCGGCAGCTTGCCAGTATTTTATAGGCGGGTTTCCTAGAAGCACTTACGTAAAAAGAAGTCCTCTTATGGGGCCATACGCATACGATTGGAAAGTTCAACCACACAATAGGGATAGAAATGGAAACGGCATGGCCGAATCTTTTTACTCCACAAAACATGACCGCCCAATGTACCAATATGATCCTCCAGCCATATATGGTTTATGGGCAAAACAAGGCCAAGGCGCGGACGGCAAGGGGGAGATAGAGCCGAAGACAATCAGGCTAAGGCATCTAAGGATACGGGCGCAGGGAGGCGGCTACATGGGTCAGTATACCTCCAAGGAAGAATACGAAGCCGCCATCGAAGGTGGACAAGGATCGGGCGCGGGGACATGTAGCGGTGGTCCAGGTGGCTATTGTAATGTCTCTGAACATGAAACCAAAGAAACCTGCGAGGAAGAGGGCGGCACTTGGTTCCTGGCGGACACCGAGCGGCATTGCAACGCTAGTGGAGGTGTATGGACAGCTGCGGTGAGGGGTAGGGGTAGCCCCACTGACCTAGCAAGCCCAGCACTCCGAGACCCTGCGAACGGCATGGCGTTTATTCCGGTCCATCTCGTAGGGAGCCGTTTTGGCCCTTATGGAATGTCAAAACATGGTGGGTGTGGATCGTTTCGATTGGGGTGTGTAGACACTCCCCATTTATCCCGCCCACAACACTTTCTCCCTGGCGACCCACGGTGCGACTGGTATAAATACGCAATAAGTTTCGGAATGGATCACGGCAGTAAATATGGGTGCAATGAAAAACAATTAATGGCTGGGGTATGTTTCGATCCTTGCCTAAGTATGAAGTATAATTATGGATTTTTCCCCGGAGGAAAATTACTGACTGTTAATAACTTCGTAAAATATAGTGACAGCAGACACAACCCCGACGCTGATGGTTCAGAAGCAGAACCTATTAAAGGAGGGCCAATGAATTCTGTCTCCTTTACCGCGCCCAGACCATCCTCGTCAACCCTTAATTCATCACAAACTGTCGCAGATATTCAGGTAGTGGCTTCGATTGCCGCCGGTGAGACGGTGCTAGATGAGATTCCCGAGGTTGATTTGGAGGACGTTCCCGGCGGTGACTTCCCTTTACCTGACCCCAAAACCGGCAAGATCGAGCCAGAAGAGAAATCTCAAGGCACTCACGCGGGTGCTGGGGCTGCCGTAAAAAAATCAGAAGGTGCAAGGTTTATCACCCAATTAACAAACGACGTTGCAGACGAAGAATTCGCAATAAGCAAAAACAAAGCATCGAAATTTTGTAGAATCTTAAGGGGGCCATGGGCGACCCCTTATAGAAGAATAAAAACACAAATTGCAAGGGATGTTAGGGGCAACCCGAGTGATTCGAAAGTTTTAAACAATCAGGAGACAATCCTTGATGGTATGGGCACAGAGGTCATCCAAGAGCCCCAGAAATTTTTCCGTCAGCAAAATCTACAGCCAAGCTCGAAAAGAGCAATGTCGTTGTATACTAATACAACCGTCTCCCCCTGCAACCACTCTGGTGCTGATCACTGTAACTATATAACTCCAACCATACATATAGGAATGGATACGCTGGCGGCGGGTACTGGGGATGCGTTCACAGCGATGGGAAGGGCACTCGGAGGCGGGTACACAATAAGCAAAGAGATCACCTTGGTCGGTGAGATGAGTTCACTCGGACTCGAAGTTGCTGAGTGGCTAATTACCGATGCCGTTATAATCATCGCGCAGTTAGGATTTGCGGTTTTAACTGGCGGGGGCTCGCTGTACGCCCAGCTTATTGGCGCAGTACTCTCCGGGGGGGTCGCAGCTGTTCAAACAGCATGGGATTACTACAACAAGGCCAAATGCGGTAATGCTCCCGGAGTCTTTGCGACGCTGGAGCAATTTTCCACGGCCCTTTTGTCGGGTCTTGGTCTTACGGACCAGAGCGGAGCTTTTTCCCCTACGGGGACCGAGCAGTTGATTGGGGAGCGTGCGTTAAATGGCGCGGGATTTCAGACCCAAGAATCAGTACTACAAGACCTAGATCGATTACACCAGCAAGGTCAGCTTGTTATAATCTAGTCATTGCGGCAATTTCTGTTATATTATATATAATATTATGGCTACTCCGAATTTAGGGACACCGGGTGGAGATAGGATGAGGTATCTTGCGTCAAAAACGCAAAATTCTTCTGCTTTTACCGCTCTTCTCCAAGGAGGGTACGGGGCCGAAGGGCTCGCTCCCTCGGGCGGGGACGCCCCAGAATCAGCTGGGCAAATTCTAGGTAAAGCTGCTTCGCTTGTTCTTCATTATTACCTGACCCAACTTCAAGGCGAGATGGGGAAAACCGAAACTCTCAAAAAATTGTTTGTTCCCTTACAGGCTGTTTACTGTGCTGTAGCGGGGGAAACAAATTCCGACTTTGTAAAAACTAAGGTCTACACACTGTTAAAAACTAAAGGCAACTGGGAACAAATGCTTGCGGTACAGGGCTTCGGCGGTGACTCAGGGTTCGGGCAGAGACTTGCGTATGTGTTAACTCAGGTAAGTGGTGGCAACAGCGTCGAGAGACGAACAGCTTTTGCCGTGGCTCTGACTGCTACTTATGCCGCAAGATATGTAGTAGGCGAGCACAGAAACTTCATGCCCCAATGGGCGACATACAATGTATTCTTAAGGTATTTTAACATGTATTATCGGGCTTATGGCGATGATGCCACCCCGAACATGCCCTTGTTGAGTCTAAGTGGTGAGGGTTTAGAATTTTTATTCGGTGAAAAGTTCACGTCTGTGTTTACAGATATTACACAAACCTCCCCGAAAACAATGACCGAGAGAGTCACGATGTTCGGTTTTGAGGACATATCTGAAATATTTCAGTCACCAGTTGACCTTCAGTTAATGAAGGACGCAGAACTCCAAGTTTACAACCTTGTCGGGGAGATTCATTACGACGAGTGGTGGTGGTTCGACACGCCCAACTGCGAAGACACGTTGGTCCCCATGACAAACACGCAGGATAAGATCACGGGATATATGAATATCGGGCCGACCTCCTTCCCGTGCGTTGACGAATCAAAGGATGTTACCCCTATAACAGGGACGGCCTTTGAAAGGAGCTTCGTTGAGGCTCCCCCCGTATCTGGCTGGTACGATAGCAGGAGTGTCCCGTTCATCACAGAAAAAACCCAATCTTACTATCCTCACGTTGCTTATTTTGGGACCGACTTTGGGCTTGAAGATTATAAAGACGATGACTGTAGGTGGATCACGGAACAGTGGAGCTACCAAACAGAATCTCACTCTATAACAGACGCTTCCAATTATGAGCCGTACTACTTTATAAACAATCACGAGGCTGGTGCTGGCGATCCGTGGCCCGGGTGGGATTGCGGAATACCGGGTATTCCAGGTGGGCAGTGTTCATCAGGTATTATCACCCACGTCTCTCCAAGCGACTGTGAAGCAGCTGATCATGAGTGGCTCCAACATTACTGCATACACCCCGCTCCGCCGTCACCCTTTCCATTCCCTGGGAAGCTGGATGCACTCGGAGGTACGGAGTATGGCTTTACAAGGGACATGAGTTTAAGGCATAGCCTCCGCAAAGAGGGGTATGACACTTCTCTGAATTATTGGGAGGATATAAGTTCTTGGGAATATACAGGTTTTGTAATGGCCCCCTTGCAATTTACGCCAGCGCGGCTTGGGGGGGTTTTAAAAAATCACCGCACCAATCCAAAATTAGATGGTGGAAACCTTGGTAGAAGGGCGTTTAGTTTTAGTACTGGATCAACAGCGCACGTTTTGGATCATACGTGTGGACCCCCACAGTCATTCGAAGACCCGTCCAACGCCGCTGGTAATGACTACAACTTTGCTGGTGGTCCATTTGTTTACGGGCAGGTCTGGGCCGAAAATAGAACTAAAAGACAAAGCGCAAAACTTAACTTATTCGCTGGGACGCCCTATAGACACTACCATGCAAAGGGTGGCATCTCTGACCACTTTCGTACTGGTGGGTTTAATTTCCCGCTAATAGACGAGACGTTTGCTTACGCTGGGTGGGCGGAACCTGGAAAAACTACTGGTCCGAGTATAGACTTCGCGGGTAAATCAATTTCATCTAATCTTAATGTAAATGGAGACAGGCAGTACAAGTATCTGGGAGAAGAAGAAGGCTGGTTTGTCGGTACGGGGCTTAATTATTGGGGCGAACGCCATCGAGCAAGCGGTAAGCTGGCTGGCGGAATGTGGAATCGTCAAGGCTACCCACTCCAACCTTGGGATGCTTACGACCCTGACCCACCTGACCCATTTCATTATAATCAGGAATTAACTACACCTCACAAATTCTTTGGGATGGGAGATGCGTGCCTGAACACACCCACAAAGACCATATATTCCTTAAATGCTGGTCAACGCTATTCTTTTCACGAGGTGGACGTATCAGGTATAACTCACCCTCATTTACTGGCG
>Ga0302119_10001211_pt1 | contig 11630 bp, 9 predicted proteins | sample AG5_Tmax_MG_FD_203114 | JGI IMG/M metagenome (GOLD analysis project Ga0302119, IMG submission 203114) | Marine microbial communities from Western Arctic Ocean, Canada - AG5_Tmax | ecosystem: Environmental > Aquatic > Marine > Oceanic | place: Canada: Western Arctic Ocean | collected 2017-10-01
CCCAGTCGATGTCTCTTGTGACTGACATCTGTCAACAGGGGGACAGTAAGTTACTATTGCGCAGATGGGTCTGAGAATATTTCGACATGATCTATACGTTCCAAAAGACTGGACTGACAGGTATGACAAATCAGTCATAAGGAAAGCGGGCCGCTCCGCCCCCACAGAAAAGCCCGAAAACTGGCTCCAATGCTACGAAAACTGGCTCCAATGCTACGGGAACGGGCTCCAATGCTACATTGATTAGTTAGTTGCTCGAGTTCGACTCGCTCACATATCGAGAGCCATCGATTATTCAAAAGTATACAAAAGTTGAAGAAGGGTGATCGCGAGACCCTGCGCAATGGATGGTCAGCAACGCAAAGAGATGCGGCCACCACATCTCACGATAGTTGAGCACCGCCAGGGTCGGTATCCACAACGGCTGCGGAGGCGCCGCGCAACACGAGCCGCGCAACACGAGCCGCGCAACACGAGCCGCGCAACACGAGCCGCGCAACACGAGCCGCGGCAATCCGCGCCTCGGCAACCCGCGCCGCGCTCCCCCCGGGCTGGAATCACCGCAGCTAGTTGAGATCCATCGAGAGGCTGGTCCATCATGACCCATCAAACCTGCAACCACCATGAATGTTCAGAGATCGGGAATCTGATTTGTCAAAGTTGCGAGAAGGTATATTGCGAAATCCATCTCAAGAAGAGAGACGAAATGGCTTCCAGTCACAATGGACGGATCTCAGTATCTATCTGTGACATATGCACATTGACGAGTATCGTCATTGGTGTTTATGTTGCTCTCTTCGTACTCTTGCTCTTAATCGAGAGGCTGGTCCATCATGACCCAACAAACCTGCAACCACCACGAATGTTCAGAGATCGGGAATCTGATTTGTCAAAGTTGCGAGAAGGTATATTGCGAAATCCATCTCAAGAAGAGAGACGAAATGGCTTCCAGTCACAATGGACGGATCTCAGTATCTATCTGTGACACATGCACATTGACGAGTATCGTCATTGGTGTTTTTGTTGCTCTCTTCGTACTCTTGCTCTTATTGGTGAGCTATAACCAAGGTTGATTAGATAGAGTAACTGAGAACGCATCGTCGATGAGTAAATATCTTCAGCTATTCTCCAGCGACAATCACTACGCTCCAAATTTGTCGAGGCGATCGGCGTGAGCCAGCAATAGTGGCATCAATTCAGGTCCCCGAAGGGTGCCGATGTCTCCGTGCAGGCAGGCGCGTTCGCCGAAGGTAGATTCGGGGTTGGGTAGGGCACGCTTCGAATGCACCAGTAGCGGCACCGGATGCCAGGAGTGCTCCTTCATCGTGGTCGGAGTCGAATGATCCCCGGTGATGGCGATCACATCGAGACCGGCATCGAGGAATTGTGGCAACACCGAATCAAAAGCCTCGATGGCCGCTACCTTGGCATCAAAATCACCAGAGTGCCCGGCGGTATCGGTATCCTTGTGATGGACGAAGACGAAATCGTAACCCTCCTCGACCGCAGAGCGCAGCGCCGCTGCCTGATCGGAGAGGGTGGATCCCGCATCGAGGGCTTCCATGCCGACCAGTTTCGCAACACCTCTGTACATCGGATAAATGGCAAGAGAAGCGCTTCTCAGTCGATACTGCTCTTCGAAGCCAGCGACCTCGGGACGGGTAGAAAAACCCCGAAGCAACACTCCGTTTGCTGCAGGTTCTTGCGCCAGTAGTTGCCGCGCCTTGCCGATCCACTCGCTGGCCAGTGCAGCAGTTCGCTCCGAGTTCTCGTCGACCGCCACAAACGGCAATGGCTGAAGTCCGGTCACCTGCGGGTCATTGTCGGTGACCGTTGCCCCGAGAGATTCTCCCGTGATGATCCAGGTGAATCGATGCTCCTTGCCAGGGAGTAACTGGATCTTGACTCCATCGATGGAGATCTGTTGCGACAGCATCTGGCAGATCCTCTGGCACTCGTCGTCTGGCGGTCTCCCTGCGCGACGGTCCGTCACCAAACCAGCATCATCGAGGGTGCAGAAGTTTCCGCGTGCTGCAATCTCCCCTGCAGCCAGGGGATAATCGCTGCCCAGTGCTTCGAGCAATCCTCGCCCGAACTCCATTTGCATCGGGTCGTGACCAAACAAGGAAAGGTGCCCTGGTCCCGAACCGGGTGTGATTCCTGGAGGGAGCAACTGGATTCGACCCAGCGAGGATCGACTGGCCAACGCATCCAGGTGAGGGGTTGTGGCCGCCTCCAGTTCGGTGCGGTGGTGATCGGGGTGTGGCAATCCACCCAGTCCGTCGAGTACGAACAGGCCAATCCGCCCTCCTCGATCACGGATCAACTGTGCAGGACAGGTCATCAGTTCCCCCTTCCACCTCCATTGTCCAAGCGATCGGCTCCAACGGCAAGGGAAGTGGTACCCTTCCTCGAATCTCGCTTCTCGGTTACCCTGATCTGCGCAGCGAGGGGGCTGCATGGAGGGTCACGAGCACTGATGGAACCGATTCGCTCCCTCCACCTCAATACCGCACGCAGTTGGCGTGGAGGTGAACGTCAGACGCTACTGCTGGTCGAAGGCCTACGACAAATCGGTCACGATGCAGCGATTGTCTGTCCGCCAAAGAGTCCACTGGCGCAGCGCGCTCTCGAGGCCTCGATCCCGGTGCACCAGATCCCTCTCCGTGGTGAACTGGATCTCTCTTCAGCGATCCGCCTGCGTCAATTGATCCAGCGATTCCACCCTCAGATCCTCCAGCTCCACACCGCCCACTCTCACACCATCGGGTTGCTGGCGAGGCTGGGACTCGGTCTTCATCCAGGTGTCATCGTCCAACGACGCGTCGATTTTTCCATCCATCGCAGTGGGACTCCGGTGCTGACCGATCTCAAGTACCAGCATGGCGTCCAGCGCTACGTCGCCATCTCGCGGAAGATCGCAGCGGTGCTGGAGCAAGATGGCATCAAACAAGATCTCATCCGCGTGGTGCACTCGGGGGTGCCGCCTCTTGCGGATCCACTCCGGTCGGCCGCTCAGGTGAGAGATCAGTTACAACTCGATGCTTCGACCCCGCTGCTGGGTTCAGTGGGTGCCCTGCAGCAACACAAGGGACATATCCATCTGGTGCAGGCGATGGCTCAACTTCGGGATCGCCACCCTCGAGCCCATCTGGTACTGATCGGTGACGGAAAACTGGACAAATCTCTGCGAGACAGTGCGCGAAAGCTGGGCATCGAGGAGCGGGTGCATCGGGTCGGTTTCCAGGAAGATGTCGCATCTTGGCTGTCTGCGCTCGATCTCTACATTCATCCCAGTCTCGAGGAAGGACTCGGTACCAGCATTCTCGATGCTCTGGGCGCCGGCCGCACCGTCATCGCTAGCGATGTCGGTGGCATCCCGGAAGTGATCGAAGATGGAGTCACCGGCCGATTGGTTGCGGCGGCGAATCCAGCACTCCTCGCCGAGGCGATCGATCAGATGCTGGATGATCCCACCACCGCAGCGCGCCTCGCCGAAGCGGGCAAGCAACGAGCCACCAGTCAATTCAGTGCCGAAGCGATGGTCGAGGGTAACATCAGAGTCCATCGGGAACTGCTCGAGGAATTGCACTCCGGAGAATCGGTCGATGAGGATGTCACCCGATGATTCCAATTCGTGACAGCGAACCCAGTGGAATCACCCCCTATGTGACGATCGGGCTGATGGTGCTGAATATCCTCGGATTCCTGCTTCAACTGGGCAGTGGTGATGATCTCATCGACAGGTACGGCCTTCGTCCCGCCATCCTCACCGGATGGATCGAAGGGAAGGAAACGATGACCGCGCCTGCGGATGTCTCCCATCAATTCAGATTCGAGGCACGCTCCTCCCACAAGCACGAGATCTCCTTTTCCACTGCAGTGCTTCCCTTGTTCTTGTCGATGTTTCTCCATGGCGGGTTTCTTCACCTCATCGGTAACATGTTGTTCTTGTGGATCTTCGGCGACAATGTCGAGGGGCGTCTGGGACACCTGCGTTTCCTGCTCTTCTACCTCATCTGTGGAGTCGCGGCCTCAGCGATTCACACCCAGATGAACCTCGACTCGCTGATCCCGACCATCGGTGCCAGTGGAGCGATTTTCGGAGTTCTGGGTGCCTACTGGTTCTGTTTTCCCCATTCGTTGGTCACGGTCTTCTACTGGATCTTCCTTTTCTTCGGCACCTTTCAGATCCGAGCCAGCTGGCTTCTGGGCCTCTATGTCGGGCTCGATATCCTCAAGGGTCTCAACGATACCGGTGGCAACGTGGCGGTATGGGCTCATATTGGCGGCTTCTTCGCTGGCCTCGGCCTGGTGATCCTGATGACCCCCAAATCTGCCCGAGGAAAACGCCCGACACGCTGGTCCGTCATTCGATAGGAGATCTCTGTTGCAACCGTGGCTCCCCTGGATCGTATTCCCGCTGGTCGGTGCTCTGATCGGATGGGCGACCAACTGGCTGGCAGTCAAAATGCTGTTTCGCCCCCATCGTCCGATCGGATTCGGCCCCTTGAAATTCCAGGGGGTGGTGCCCCGTCGCCATGAGGCACTCGCAGAGAGCATCGCCGAAACAGTGCAAGAAGAACTGATCTCCGCCGATGACATCGCCCAGTTGGTCCAGAAACTCGCCACCAGTGATCAGATAAGAGATCGACTCAAGGGACGCATCGATCTGCTGATCGAGGAACAACTTCTAAGTTTCGGACCGATGGTTTCAGCCTTCTTACCCGCCGACCTGGTCGATAAGATCCGTCTTCGCATCGAGAAAGAGGTGTTCTCCTTTGTCGAGGAACTGGGAACCGATCTGCAGGGGACCCTTGGTCAGCAACTCGATCTGAAGAAAAAGGTACGCGATCGCATCCTCGCCTTCGAACTGGATCAGATGGAAAGACTGGTACTCCGCGTGGCGAAAAAGGAATTACGTCACATCGAATTCCTCGGCGGAGTCCTTGGTTTCATCGTCGGTCTGGTCGAGGCGGGATTGCTTTCACTGTGGAGTTGATCTTCAGAAACTCTTGAACACCTTGGCGATGCCGGGGCCCTCGACGTGCATCTTGAACTGGTTGAAGTAGCCCCACGGTGTGTGATGAACCTGGAAGCCGACCGACACGAGACGCTCCCCCACCTCCTCGATGATGCTGCGTGAGGCTTCCGGCTCTGCGGTCTGCTCGGCCAGGTGGGCGAAGGAGTGCAACACGACCTGCTCGACCTCGACCTTGCGGGCGTGCCACTTGAGATTCTTGATGGTCTTTCTCACCGCCGTCACCCGATCGTCGAGGTCGTGCGGTTCGACATGGATCCACGCCAGCACCGCACCGTCGGCAACGGTCGCCTCCTGCTGCCGCTCCTCTTCGGTCTCGAGGTTACGACAGTGGGTCTGGTACCAGAAATCTCGCACATGGAGCATCAGCATCTTCATGCCCTGATCTTGCCTGGAGAGGTGCGGGCCGTCTATATCTGACTATTTCCTGACCGGATAGAGTTTGACCATCACTGGCCATCGGTGCCGCGGAGCGGTACTATGTGGATAGATCCTGGCCACTTTGTCTCCCGGAAAGAGGATATGTGCCTGGAGCCGCACCCCAACAGCTGCTCAATCACCGATACCGCCTCGATGTCCGCATTGGACGTGGTGGCATGGGAGATGTCTGGCGCGCCCACGATGAGGCACGAGACGGTGCTCTCGTGGCGATCAAGCTGATGCCGGAGGGACTCGACGAGGTCGATCGGCGTCGATTCGAACGCGAGGTGCGGGTGTTGCAGGAGATCACCCACCCCTCGGTGGTGCCGCTGCTCGACATCGGTTGGGAGGGGGGCAGCCTCTTCTACGTGATGGAGTATGTCGGGCCCATCTCGCTCGAGGATGTCTTTCTCGCCCATCCAGAAGGCCTACCCAGAGCACGATGGCGGTGGCTGATCGAACGAGCGGCAGAGGTCCTCGATGCGTTGGCGCACCTGCACCAGCAACGTCTGGTGCATCGCGATGTCAAGCCGAGCAACATCTTACTGCGACCGGGAAGCGCTGGAATTACCTCGGGCACCGACTGGGATCCACTCGAGGGTTCCCGGGCGCTGCTGGCGGACCTGGGACTGGTCGCCCGCACCGATGCCGATTCCGCCCTGACCCAGAGTGCACTGGGAACCCCACAATACATGGCGCCGGAACAGATCGAGAGTCCATCCGCCGTCGACGAACGAAGCGATCTGTGGTCGGTGGGCATCCTCCTCTATCGAGGAATCGCCGGCCGTCTCCCCTACCATCGCCTCAGCGATGCCCTCTCTCGTCGAGTTGCAGAGCCGCTGCACCAGATACCCGCAGCCATCGGGATGGCGATCGCTTCCCTGATGGAATTTGAGCCGCATCAACGACCACCCGACGCCACTCACGCCGCGTCGATGCTGCGAAATTGCGTCGCCGAGACCCCCGGCGAAACGCCAGCAATCGAGATCTCCCGCCGCTCCATCCCTTCCTTTACTGGTCGCCTCGAAGCACGCCAGCAGATGCTGGATGCCGCCGGCAAAGTGGGACGAGGTCAGGGTCGGTGGATTCACATCGAGGGAGAGCGTGGACATGGCAAGACCTGGCTCGTCAGTCGTAGCGATTTCCGATCTCGCGCACTGGTCGAGCACCAATTGCAGCATTACAGCGGATCCTTCGACGGTCGCGAGCCCCATGGAGGATTTCGCTGGCTGCTCGAACAGGTGCTCGGGCACATCGAGCGAAAGGGCAGGACAGAACGGGCCGTCGATGCACTGGGGCGCTGGGGAGGACACCTCGCTGGTGCCTTCCCGAGACTTTCAGGGCATGGCTGGATCGAGGGATGTCCACCGCTGGAGGATTCGCCTCCTCCTGAAATCATCCAGGAGCGAGTACTCGAGTCCGTGGTGAGGGTTCTCACCACGGATGCCGAGGTCGAACCGAGAACTCTGGTGCTGGAGGACCTCCATTACTGCGACGAGTTTGACATCGAGTTGCTGCGTCGATTGACCCTGGCATCGTTGGATCTACCGTTGCTGGTCATCACCACTGCACGGCCGATCGCCACCCGGAATTTGAATTCTCTGGGGCGTCTTCGTTCCGAGATCGAACTGGAGGATCGATTCCAGGTGATCGATGTACTTCCCTTCGATGTGACGGAAAGTTCCGACCTGTTGCGATCGATGTTGAACCCCAGCTTTCCCCTGTCGAAGAATCTCGCCGTTGCTCTACAAACGCAAAGCGATGGAGTTCCGCTGATCCTGGTCCAATTGCTCGGCTCTCTTTGGAGCCGCAATGCACTGGTCATCGAGGACGGCAAGTGGTCATCGAAAGAAGACGTACTGGAAGACTTGCCGATTCCCGATGCCGCGCGAAGCCACTTTCTTCAGCTTCTCGATGAATTGTCCGGACCGCAGCGCAGGGTGCTGGACGTGGCATCCGTGATCACCGGGCCGATAGATTTCGACTTGCTGGTGGATGCCTGCGGAATTGATGAGTTCGATCTCGATGGCCACGCCAGGGTGCTGGTCAGAAGTGGCGTCCTGCAGGAAGATCCTGGCGGATTTCGCTGGGGACATGGCTGGGAACAGGAGATCGTTCGAGCCGAACTGACCCAACCGATGCTGCGTCGCTTGAACCTACGCATCGGCAACTTGCTGGAGCAACGATTCACCGAGGAGGATGCACCTGTGCAGGCGATCGCCGAGCACTTCTCCCTGGGAGGGGACGAGAAAAAGGCGCGTGACTGGCTGCTCAGAGCGGCAGATCGTGCCGAAACCGCATGGGCTCATGACCGCGCCCTCGAACTCTGCGAACGGGCCCTTCACCTGTCGCTCGAATCATCGGTGCAGCGTGTCCTGCTCAATCGTATCGGCGAGTTGCGCTTGCAAACCGGAGATCCTGAAGGGGGACGTGCCGCTTTCACCCAGGCGATGGGCCTGTGGACAGCGATCGAAGGACGCTTGCTCGGCGAATCGGAGGATGTTGTTGCAGAGGAACTGCAACCATACATCCAGTTGATTCATCGTATCGGAGAAGCGCAGATGCACGCCGGCGAATACGAGCCAGCCCTCGCCAATTTTCGCAAGGCGCAATCGCTCGCCGAGACTGCTGGTCTACCTGATCGGATCGCCCTCGCTCTCTGTCGTCAAGGTGCGGTGCACGCCTTTGAGGATGACCTGGCCGCCGCCCGATCATCCTACGAAGCGGCCAGTTCACTCTGCCAGAAGAAGCCGGAGCTGGATCACCCCCACACCGTTGCCCTGATCGGCCTCTCCTCCATCGCTCGACGACAAGGGAAACTCGAACAGGCTTTGCAACTTTGCCAAGATGCTCTTCCGCTGGCACAACGGATCTCCAATCCATTGCAACTGGCGGGGATCTACGGACAGCGTGGCACCCTGCTTCAGAACCTCGGTCGTATCGAGCAAGCCATCGCAGCTTATGAAAAGTCTCGTTCCCTCCGTGAAGAGTGTGGTGATCGAAGAGGACTCGCCATCTCCTTGATGAACCTGGGAAGAATCCTCGTCAATAGCGGCTCCAGCGACCGTGGTGAGGAACAGCTGCAAAGGGCACTGGAGTTGTTCCGAGAAACAGGCGACCTACAGGGCAGGGTGCTGACTCTCGGCAACCTCGGGAGCCTGCGCTATCACCGCGGAGATCACATCTCGGCTCGAAGACTGTTGGATCAGTACCTCGATCTGGCGATTCATCATGGGCTCAAGCGACCGGAGGCGGATGCCCGGGTCAGCCTCGCCATGCTGGAACTAGAACGGCACCGCCCCGAGCAAGCCATTCAATACCTGGAACTGGGTGCGGCGGGTTTTCTCGCCGCAGGCGATCGCCAGGGCCACCTCAATGCGCAGGTCCAACAGGCACGAGCAGCCGGAAGAAGCGGAGATGCGGCCGGGGCTCTGGAACTGGCTCAATCCACCGAACAGGCCGCACGAACCTCCAAGGGAGTGCCACTGTTGATCGAATCCCTGCGGATACAAGCGGAAGCCCACAGGGAACTGCATCAACTCGATGAGGCGCTCGAGCAGATCGAGCAATCCCTCGAAGCTTGCAGCGATCAGCGACTCCCCTACGCCGAAGGAAGTTGCTGGAGAACCCTTGGGAAAATTCAACGAGATCGTGGCTTCGAGTGGGCCGACCGTGCCGGAATCGCCTTCGAGAAAGCGCTCAAGTTATTCGAGGAACTGGGAGCCCGACATGCACTGGCAGTGACTCGACGCGAGTTTGCAACATTCTTGCTGGAAGTCGAAGAATCTCAACTGGCCACCGAGCAACTGGAATACGCACTGACCACCTTTACAGATCTGAATTGCCCCGAAGAGAAACAGATGACCGAGACGATTCTCGACGGCATCGTTCGATAGAAGGAAACGAAGATGGAAAAACTCGATTATCGGGTACGAGCAGTTCTGGCACGAGTTCGCAGCACACTCGACCGATTCAGTCTCCGCCTCGAGGTGGACTGGGATTACGATGTGCGAATGGTGCTGGAAGAAATCCTTGCGCTGGCTGTAGGCGAACTGGAATTCGGGGACGGGGCTCCGGTCGACCGTGCCCTGCTGATCACCCAGGATCTCCGCGGTGACCGCCTCGAAGCGGGAGCCGGATGGAGCGCCCAGGAGGAAGATCTTACCTTCAGCCGGACCATCGTCGATCAAACGATGCAGGGTAAAACTTCGGTACTGTGCGAAGACGCACTCGACGATCCACGATTTCGATCATCCGAAAGCCTACGTGGTCTTCAGGTTCTGACTCTTCTCTCGGTACCACTGCGCGCCGGAGAAGAGGTGATCGGAGCGCTCTACATCGAGAGAAGAGACGCAAGGCATCTCTTCAACGAAAGGGATCAATCATTCGTCGAGGCTCTCGCTGAAACGATTGCTCCTTCAGTGCGTACTGCTTTGATCCATCAGGACCATGTCCGCGAACTGCGAGACCTTCGTTCGAAAAACGAATCGACCTCGAAGATGGGTCGCATCATCGGGCAATCTTCCGCTATCACTCGTACACTCGACCTCGCTCGTACCGCCGCAAAACTCGATCGAACAGTTCTGATCACCGGTGAATCAGGAGTGGGAAAGGAACTGCTGGCCAGAGCGATTCACGATCAATCGAAACGGTCGAAGAAGCCATTTTCAGTGGTCGATTGCTCCGGCCTTTCAGAGACCTTGCTGGAAAGTGAGTTGTTTGGCCATGTGAAGGGTTCCTTCACCGGTGCCAACGAAGACAAGGTCGGCGCCTTCGAGGCAGCCGAGGGTGGCACTGTCTTTCTCGACGAGATCAGTGATGCCACCGGGCCGATGCAGCAACTGCTGCGCAGGGTGTTACAAGAGGGTGAGATTCGACGCGTCGGAGATCGACAGTGGCGAAAAGTCGATGTTCGGGTGCTGTGCGCGACCAATCGAGATCTCGCAGCAGAAGTGGAGAAGGGCAATTTCTTGCTCGATCTGTTCCATCGGATGCACGAGTTTCCATTGCGGCTGCCTCCTCTACGAGAGCGTAAGGAAGATATCCCACTGCTCACGCAGTACTTCGTATCACTCTTTGGAGAAAACAAGAATCCGCCGATCAGTGAGGTCACTCCGGATGCTCTGGCGATCCTCACCCGACGAGATTGGACCGGAAACAACATCCGTGAGCTGCGTAACGTGATCCGCCTCTGTGTCGACCTGGCCCCGGGACCGGTGATCGACGCTGCCGTCCTCGCAAGGGTGTTCGAGGTTCGCGGTGACCCCTCATCCGAGACTCCGGTCCTCCCGGAGCTTCAAGTGGCCCCCGGCTCACTGCTGCAGATCGACCAGGCCGTACTCTCCCAACTGATCGGTTCGACTCCCGAAAATGCGCCCAAGGAGAAGCGCCCATGGGCACTACTGCAAAGAGAGTTTGGCGGAACCCTCATCACCGAAACCCTACGGCAGACTCGCTGGAAGTTACGGCCAGCGGCGAGGATTCTCGGCATCTCGCCGGTCAAATTGCGCCAGGATTTCCGCCTGTGGATTGAGCACTTACTCGATCACAGCCAGCAAAATCATCAGAAAGTGGCCACCAGGCTCGGCATGCCCATCGAGATGCTGGTCAGAAAACTGAAAGATCTAGGCCTCGGGACCGCCCCTTCAGAAGACCAGGATCCGTCATGAAAGTAGGAATCATCCGTGTCGATATTCAGGTTCCAGGATCGCGCTCACTGAAAGAGAAACGCCATGTTCTGCGTAGCCTGAAAGATCGATTACGATCTCGATTTGAAGTTTCAGTCGCTGAAGTCGATCACCAGGACAAGCTTCAGAGAACCATGATCGGGGTCTCTTTTGTTGCATCTGACGGCAAGAATGCAGAATCTCGAATGCAACAAGTGGTCCAGTTCATCGAGGGATTTACCGGTGCGATGGTGATTTCACTCGACAAGGAGATCCTGCACGAGAATCACTAGATCCCTCGCACCCAGCGGCGCTTTCGCTATGCTGGATTCAGGAGGCCAATTGAAGATCGAAGCACTGGGACACTCTGCGTTCATCGCCACCATCTCTCGCCAGGACGGTTCCCCCTTCCGGTTATTGGCAGATCCCTGGCTCGATGATCATGTCATCGGAGATGTCGGGGGACGATTCCCGAGGATCCGTACCGACTGGACTCAGCAGGA
>Ga0302119_10001215_pt1 | contig 11619 bp, 8 predicted proteins | sample AG5_Tmax_MG_FD_203114 | JGI IMG/M metagenome (GOLD analysis project Ga0302119, IMG submission 203114) | Marine microbial communities from Western Arctic Ocean, Canada - AG5_Tmax | ecosystem: Environmental > Aquatic > Marine > Oceanic | place: Canada: Western Arctic Ocean | collected 2017-10-01
AACAACACGATGACGCACACATCACGACGCGCATTTCTGCACGGACTCGGCGGAGCCGCCTTGAGCTTGCCGTGGCTGGAAAGTCTCGGCCTGGCGGCGGCCAATCAAAAGCCCGCCCAACGCGCCGCGTTTTTTTATGTGCCCATCGGCGTGGTACGGCGCGGCTTTTTCCCCGGTGAAGCCAACAGCCCTATCCCAAAATTTACCTCGGACCGCAAAGCGCTCGGCAATAGCGCGCGCATTCCCGTTGGCGTGCATCCACTCACGCTCACGCCCACGTTGCGGCCGCTGGAAAAAGTGAAGGACAAAGTCACGCTCATCACCGGCATGGATCGCGCCTTTCAGCCCGGCACCGATGTGCACGCGCAATGTGCCTCGTGTTTTCTCACCAGCGCGGGGACGTTCACGGTGAAGCAATCGCCGTATCCGCAAGCGCGCACGCTGGACCACATCCTCGGCGAACACCTCGGCGCGAACACGCCCTTCCGCACGCTGGAATTCAGCAGCAACAGCCATCAGGATAATAAAGAATCCATTCATTTTGATAACCTCTCGTGGTACGGCACCGGCCACGTGGCGCCTAGCATGCGCGACCCGCGCAAGGCGTATCGGCGATTGTTCGGCACACACGAGTTGCAAGCGTATCGCAACATCACCGACCTCGTGCTGGAAGACGCCCGCTCACTCAAGCGACAGCTCGGCCACGCGGATCAGCAAAAGTTCAGCGAATATTTTGACTCCATCCGCTCCATCGAAAAACAAGTCGACCGACTGGAGCGAATGAAAAGCGAGCTGACCAAAGTGAAGCTCGCCGAACCGGCCGAGGCCCATATGCCGCGCGGCGAATACATCCGCGTGATGGGCGATCTGATGGTCGTTGCCCTGCAAACTGGCCTCACCAACGTCGCCACATTTATGGTCGGCCCCGAGCGCTGGGACACGCCCTACCTTTTCGAAAGTCTCTTCGACAAACCCCGCAGCCACCACGGGATGTCGCACAACCAAGGCAAGTTCACCAATGACCTGCTCAAGGTCGACCGCTTTCACGTCGCGCAGTTTGCTTATTTGGTTGAGAAGATGGAAAAAATAAAAGAAGCTAACGGCACCTCGCTTTTGGACAACACCATTTTCACCTACGGCTCCGGCCTCGGCGACGGCGCCACGCACCAGTACAGCGCGCTGCCCATCATGGTGGCCGGTTCCGGCGGCGGCAAACTCATCACCGGCAAGCACCTCAACCTCTCCGAAACCTCCGGCCCCGTGCCAAAGAAAAACGGCAAATACGTGAAGCCCAAACAAGGCCATCCCCTCGCTAACCTCTGGCTAACCCAAGCCAACGCCCTCGGCCTAAAACAAACCCGCTTCGCCGAAAGCACCGGCGAAGTGAAACAGTTGCTGGCTTAGCGGTTAAAGCACGCTCTCCAAGCCAACCCGATGATAATCAGGCCCAAGCCGGTCAGCCAGATTTCCCAGTCCACAAAGAACGCCAGGGTAAGGCACGCGGCCACGCCGAGGTACGCCGGCCAAATAGGATACAATCGCTCCTCGGGTTTCATTCGTATCGCGCAGAGGTTGGTGATGGCGTAATACACCAAAACCGTGAACGCGCTGAAACTCCACGTCAGCTGCAAGTCGCCGACGCACACCAACGCGGCAATCAACACCGCCACAACCACCGTGGCCGCGACAGGCACATGGGTGGACTCGCTGATGCGCGAGGTCGCCTCCGGCAAATCGCCGCGCCGACCCATCGCCAGCACCACGCGCGACAAACCGAGCACGAGGTTTAACAGCACGCTCAGCATCGCCACTGTCGCGCCGACAACCATCACCGTGGGTAACGCGGCGTGGCCCATCGATTTGCTCGCCAAGGCCAAAAGCCCATCGGGATTTGAAAAACCCTTCTCGCCAACCGCTCCGAGTCCCACAAAAGCCACCGACAAATAAAGCGTCATCGAGATGAGCAGCGTGGCAATGACCGCGCGCGGGATGGTGCGCCGTGGATCCGCCACCTCTTCGCCCAGCGTCGCGATGCGGCCATAGCCCGTGAAGGCCACGAACATCAGCGCCGTGGCCTGCAGCAGGTCGGTGAGTTTTCCGCCATCGAAGAGCGGCTGAAACGCGGCCTTGTTTTTAACGGCGCTTGAAAAGCCCGTCCCCACGAAAATCATCAACACCAAGATCACAATCGACACGATGACAATGTTCACCCTGTTGCTGCGCTCAATGCCGCTGAGGGCAATCACCGCCGCCAAGACAACCACGCCCACTGCCAATGGCAATGAAGCTCCCATACCGGTGGCGTGCGCGATGTACCCGGCAAAGCCCAACGCAGCCGTGGCGGCGGAGGCGGTCTTGGCGCAGAGAAACATCCAACCCGCCGTAAAACCCAGCGAGGGGTTCAGCCAGCGATGGCCATATTCGTAGGTGCCACCACTCACCGGATGATTGGCCGCCAATTGCGCGCTGCTCAGCCCGTTGCACATCGCCACGCCCGCCGCCAACACGATAGCCAACAACACCGACGGCCCCGCAATACCCGCGCCGATGCCGAGGCTCACGAACACACCCGTACCGATGATGGAACCCAGCCCCATCATCATCGCCCCCGGTAGCCCGATGACGCGCTCGAGCTGCGGTTGTTGACTGCTCTCTCCCGGCATGCGCTGCATCGTCGCGAAAAATACCGCCGTCCTCAAGCCAAGGCTTGGCAGCCATCGGCGGTTCGTTTATCAACTGGCCATGTACTTTTCTCTGCGAAAGCTGCCTGTACTGCTCTGCATTCTCGGCGGTTGCCTTTTTCAAGCCAAAGCCGAAGCCAAGCCGCCCAACATCATTCTCGTCATCACCGATGACCAAGGCTACGGGCCGGTCGGCCGGCATGGGCATCCGTGGATTCGCACGCCGAATCTCGACAAACTCTACGACACGAGCACGCGATTCACGCGGTTTTTGGTGAGTCCCACTTGTGCGCCGACGCGGAGCGCGATTATGACCGGCCGGCATCCAATGAAGAATGGCGTGACGCATACCATCCTCGAGCGGGAACGCATGACGCTCAAGGCAACCATTCTGCCGCAAGTGCTGAAGCAAGCCGGTTACACGAGCGGCATTTTTGGCAAATGGCATCTCGGCGATGAGGAACCGTATCAGCCGCACACGCGCGGGTTTGACGAGGCATTCATCCACGGCGCGGGCGGCATCGGGCAGGCGTACAAATGCAGTTGCGCCGATGCGCCGGGCAACAAGTATTTCGATCCAGTCATCCGGCACAATGGGTCGTTCGTCAAAACCAAGGGCTTCTGCACTGACCTGTTTTTCACAGCCGCGCTTGGCTGGGTAAAAACCAAGAAAGATGGCGACACGCCATTCTTCGCGTACATCACAACAAACGCGCCACACGGGCCTTTCATCGCGCCGCCGAAAAATACCAAGCGCTTCACAGACCTTGGCTTCGGAGTCAAGCAAGCGGGCTTTTACGGCATGATCGAGAACATCGACGAAAACATGGGCCGCCTCTTGGCCAAGCTCGACGAATGGGATTTGTTTGACGACACGATCCTGGTTTTCATGAGCGACAACGGCATGACCGGCGGTGGCTCCGGGCGGCTTGGCCAAGCGTTGGCCAAGGGCTACCCCTTCTTCAACGCCGGCATGAAAGGCATGAAGGGCAGCACCGATGAAGGCGGCGTGCGCGTGCCTTTCCTCGCGCGCTGGGACGGCCATTGGAAAGCCGGACGCGACTTCGACACCGTGAGCGCGCATATCGACTTATTGCCCACCTTCGCCGCCATCGCGGACATCAAAACACTGCCGAAAAACCAAGTCGAAGGCCGCAGCTTTTTGCCGCTATTAAACGGTGAAAAGAAAACACTGCCAGACGACCGCTATCTTTTCACCCACAAAGCCCGCTGGGCCACCGGCGCGAATCCTGAAAATTTCAAATGGAAAAACTTTGCCGTGCGCAGTCAGCATTACCGCTTTGTCGGAGGCGGCACGGCGGTCAGTGTTTCTGAACGGCAACGGAAAAAGGGCATCTCGCCCAAGGACGCGCTCTTCGACATGTCGAAAGACCCCGGCCAGCGGACAAACATCATCGATCAGCACCCCGAGGTGGCCGTGAAAATGCGGGCCGCTTACAACAAATTCTGGAAGGAAGCCCGCCCGTTGATGGTGAATGAATCCGCGCCCATGTCCAACACCCGCCCTTTTCACGTTTGGTACGCCGAACAAATGAAGAACGGCGGCATCCCCAATTGGAGAGTCCCGAAGCTCTAAATCAACTCAAAGAATCCACAAAATATTTCAACCAATGAAAGCAATTAAACTCAGTGCCCTCTGCGTTTTTATCGCAGCCGCACCGGCGCTTGACGCAGCCAAGCAGACCAACTTCCTGTTCTTCCTCGTGGACGATATGGGCTGGGCGGATATCGGCGCGAACGGCAGCACGTTTCACGAGACGCCGAATATCGATGGCTTGGCCAAGAGCGGCATGCGTTTCACACAAGGGTACGCCGCCGGTTCCGTGTGCAGTCCGACACGCGCCAGTATCTTAACCGGCAAACATCCGGTTCGCGTCGATATCACCGACTGGATCCCCGGCCAAACCAACCACCCCGCCAACCCCCTGCTCCACCCCGAGGATCACAGCCACCTTCCGCTCGAGGAAGTCACCATCGCCGAGGCTCTCAAAGAGCATGGCTACCAAACTTTCTTCGCCGGCAAATGGCACTTAGGCGACAAGGGCCATTGGCCAACGGACCAGGGTTTCGACATCAACATCGGCGGCCACCATCGCGGCTCGCCCCCCGGCGGCTATTACGCGCCGTGGAGCAATCCCGCGCTCAAGGCCAAGCGCAAAGGCGAGTATCTCACCGAACGCCTCACCGAGGAGTCTGTCAAATTTCTTGAAGAGCGCGACCAAGCCAAGCCGTTCCTGCTGTACCTCTCCTACTACAACATCCACACACCGATTCAGGCTTACAAGAAACGCATCGATCATTACCAAGCCAAGGCGTTCGAGGGCAAAACACCCACCGAACCAGAGCACGAAGGCACCAACCGCACGCGACAGGACAATCCCGCACTTGCCTCAATGGTTGCCGCCGTGGACGACAGCGTCCGCGTGCTCTTGGCCAAGCTCACCGAACTCAAGCTCGACGAAAACACCGTCGTCATATTCTTCAGCGACAACGGCGGCCTCAGCACGCTTCAGGGCGGCCGATTCGGCCCCGGCTGCAATCTCCCGCTACGAGCTGGCAAGGGCTGGCTCTACGAAGGCGGCGTGCGCGAGCCGACGATCATCCGCGCCCCCGGCATCACGAAATCGGGCAGTGTATCACACAAGCCAATGGTCAGCATGGATTTCTTCCCCACCATACTCGATCTCGCCGGCCTGCCCGCACAGCCTAAGTTGCACATCGATGGTCGCAGTCTCGTTCCGCAGTTGAAGGGCGACGACTCCGGCACGCGAACCTTTTACTGGCACTACCCGCACTACCACGGCTCCGCGTGGAAACCCGGTGCTTCCATCCGCGACGGCGACTGGAAACTCATCGAGTTTTATCACTACAAAAACTTCGAACTGTACAACCTCGCCAACGATCCCGGCGAACGCCATAACTTGGCCAAGGCCAACCCCGCCAAGGCCAAGCGCCTCCGAACCAAGCTCGCCGCATGGCAAAAGAGCATGGGAGCCAAGATGCCGGTGCCCAATCCCAACTACAAACCGCCCTCTTCACCAGAATCACCCGGCCTTTGAGTTGCACCTGCACCGAGCTTACTCATAGCGAAAGCCTCACTGATAAACTAATCTGAGCAAAAAACCGCCCCTGCTTTCCTGAAAAGATTGCTGCCATGCGCACAATCACGCAGTCTGTCTGTACTTTTTGTCATGCGACACAAGCCGATCAAATTCAAACTGTTTTCCGGGAACCGCGTGCCGATGGCTGAAAAACCACATCAGATTTGATGTTGCGCTGCGATGGGATTTACGGTAGAGTTTTACGAGACGGCTAAAGGGAAGGCTCCGGTTGAGTTATTTATTGAGGGCTTGAGGAAAACCAATCCGGACGACTATGCCTCAGTACTGGCGGGGTTGGCTAAGTTGCGGGATCGCAAAAATCATCGGTCGCCTTTGAGCAAGCCGTTGGGGGATGGGCTGTTTGAATTGCGGCACGTAGGGAAGTTGAATACCCGGGTGCTTTGGTTTTTTGTAAAGGGTCGGCGTATCGTGGCCGTGCACGGCATTCGGAACAAGGGCCGGGCGATTCCGGCGCGCGAGTTGAAAACGGGGCGCGAACGGATGAACGATTGGCTGCAGAGGAAAATGAAATGAAGAAGACTAATTTTGATATTTATTTGGATGGGCAGTTGAAGGAATCCTCCTTTGCCGAGTGCTTTCGGCGGGCCGGGGAAGCGTGGGATGTGGCGCTGCAACTGGCGGAGCTTCGACGTGAAGCGGGTTTGTCGCAAAAGGAATTGGCCGATCGATTGCAAACTTCCCAGCAACAAATTAGTCGGCTAGAGTCGCCGGCTTACGAGGGGCATTCGCTGAGTATGCTGCGCCGCGTGGCGGAGGTGCTGGACGCCGAAGTGCGGATTTCTATTTCCCCGTGCCATCCCGCGAAACCCCGAAAGCGAACTCGCAAAACTGCCGCAGCGCACGCATAAATTTTTAAACAAATGCGACACAATCCGATCAAAAACACACTGTTTGTTCAGAACAGAATGCCACTTGTGTGTTATCTGAAAAACCGACTCAATCAAACTGTCCACCTAACGCATTCTTTTGCCTACATATGTTTATTGAATCATGTGATAATTATCAAACAGTGAGAGGCTGAACAAGAATGGTCTCAGATTTGAAATGGTGTTGTGGGTTCGGCTGGGACACGATTTGGGCCGTTGTCTTGGCATGCTCTCTCTCTCCTTTGTCTCAACTGGCTTACTTAGCTGGCTTGCTTTCGTTGCTGCCGTTTTTGTCGGGGTATTCGCAATTTATCAATATCGGAAGTGGAATTCTGATGGTTGGCCCAAGGTTCACTACCGAGCCATGCTCCTGTTCCCTTCGCTTGCTGGATCTGAATCGCAACGAGCAGAAGCGGGTGGTCGCCCCTTCGACCAACGAGCAGATTGCCGGGAACTCGGTCTTAAGATGTGTGGATTCAGCCGGAAAGCAAACGTCGATGCCATGATCGCTGAACTACACCGCGAGAAGGGTTTCTATTTTGCTTCCCTATAGAGAAGCACGAAACCGAACTCTTTCCGAAAGCGAATGACGAAACTATGCGTGTAGTCCTGAGTGAGGTTCGCAAGGTTGAATTCGGTCCCTCGCTCATCATTTGCAACATTGTTGAGAACAGATTCGGCAGTTTCGAAGCAGCTAAGTACGTCCTAGCTCTCCATCTGGGGCATGCTCATTAGTAAGTAGATTGCTTGTCCGAGCGTGCTCCAGAAGGCGGTGGGCATCACGGCGAATGGCTTCCAGAGGTTTCTGCGTTTTTAGAAGCTAAGCGTCACCGAGTATGAGGTGGATTCGGAACCGTCGTGGGCCAACTACCCATCTCACCAAAAAAATGTCGACCTCCTAAAAAATTACGCTATATTTGCCGCTTTGAAACATCTCATATATGCACCCTCAGTTTCCAGATTATCCAGTGGATCAGGCTTTTGGAGAAATTCCTGAGTCGCAATGTTGTGATATTCTGTGTATTTGGCCTGAACATGGCAGGGCATACCTCTGGGATATGAACGGCTGCGCCATTTCACTAGAGGATGTGCTTGGAGCAGTAGATTGGGAGTCGTTGGACGATGAATTACCCGCATGGCAGGAACTCTATGAAGGCGTGTCAATTGACTATGATGTTGAATCGCATAATTTTGATTTAATTTGGTCTTCGGAAGAACAATCGGAAAAAATTTACAAAGATGGAGAGTCGTTGGCCCGAAAAGTTTACGAGTTTTTCAATCGAACACGAACAGTGATTTGTCTTCCAAGTTGGGTTAACTGTGTCCGGCTTAATGCCGAGGGTAAACCACCGATCAGATGCAAGTGGCTGTAAGAGGCGAATGTAGCCTCTGAAAACCGTTGCCGCCGACCTCGCTTTCGCGCAGTCTTTCGCCATCGATTGATATGCGACACAAACCGATAAAAAACAAACTCTTTGCCCAAAACCGCAAGCGGCTCGCCGGGTTGATGGCTCCCAAGGCCTTGGCCATTCTGAATGCCAACGACCTGCTGCCGACCAATGCCGATAACACGCTGCCGATGCAACCCAACGCCGACTTGTTTTACCTGAGCGGCATTGGACAGGAGGAGAGTGTGCTGGTGCTGTTCCCGGATGCGGCGGAGGAGAAGCAGCGCGAGATTTTGTTTGTGCGCGAGCCCAACGAGCATCTGCAAATTTGGGAGGGCTACAAACATTCCAAGGAGGATGCGCAAAAGATTTCGGGGGTTAATAATGTGCAGTGGCTGTCGGAGTTTCCGGGGATGTTTCGCGGGCTGATGTGCGAGGCGGAAAGCGCGTATCTCAACTCCAACGAGCACAAACGCGCCACGGTAAAGGTGGAAACGCGCGACGACCGGTTCATCCGCGATTGCCGACACGATTTCCCGCTGCACAATTTCCGCCGGCTCGCGCCGTTGTTGCACAAACTGCGCGTAGTGAAGACGGATTTGGAAATTGAATTGATCAAGGAGGCGGTCGATATCACGGCCAAAGGCTTCCGGCGGCTGCTGCGTTTTGTGAAACCGGGCGTGATTGAGTACGAGGTTGAAGGGGAACTGGCGCGCGAGTTCATCAAGCGGCGCGGCAAATTTGCCTATACGCCAATAATTGCCGCCGGGAAAAATAATTGTGTGCTGCATTATTTGCAGAACGATCAGGTTTGCAAAAAAGGCCAGTTGCTGCTGCTGGACATTGGCTCAAGCTACGCCAATTACAATGCGGATATGACGCGCACAATCCCGGTGAGTGGCAAGTTCAGTCGCCGTCAAAAACAGGTTTACAACGCCGTGTTGCGCGTGCTGCGTGCGAGCATCGCTGGTGCCACGGTCGGTAAACTGCACCGCGACTGGACGAAAGAATCACAGGCGCACATGAACGAGGAACTGCTGAAGCTTGGCCTGCTCAAGCCCTCTCAAGTGAAGAAGCAGGATCCCGACAATCCAGCCTGCCGTAAATATTTCATGCACGGTCTTGGCCACCCGCTGGGACTCGACGTACACGATGTCGGCGACGCCAACGCCCCCTTCGCCTCCGGGACCGTGCTAACTGTTGAACCTGGCATCTACCTCCCGGACGAGGGGTTCGGCATCCGACTCGAGGACGATATCGTCGTCACCAAGGATGGCCCGATAAACCTGATGGCAAAAATCCCGATCGAAGCAGACGAGATCGAGGACGTAATGAGCCGATGAAACAGATCCTGCCTGCAGTTTTTGTTCTGTTCGCACTTCTGCAAAGCGCTCACGCCGACAACTTCGCCAAGGATCGCCTTGTCACCTGGTGCATTGTGCCCTTTGACGCCAAGCAGCGGGGGCCGACTGAGCGAGCGGAAATGCTGGTGCGCCTCGGCCTCAAGCGCGTGGCTTACGATTGGCGTGCGAAACATGTGAAAGATTTTGAAGAGGAGATTCTTCAATACAAAAAGCACGGGCTTGAGTTTTTCGCCTTTTGGAGCGTACACGAGAAGGCCTTTCGCTTGTTTCAGGAGCACAAGATTCATCCCCAAATTTGGCAAACGCTAGGCAACCCGGAAGCAGCCACACAGGAAGCCCGTATTGAAGCTGCGACCCAGACGGTGTTGCCATTGGTGGAGCGCACAAGGCAGCTTGGTTGCGCGCTTGGCCTCTATAACCACGGCGGCTGGGGTGGCGAGCCGGCGAATCTCGTGGCGGTGTGCAAGCGTCTTAAAACGCATCACAACGCTGGACACGTGGGGATAGTTTACAACTTGCACCACGGCCATGAGCACATCTCAGATTTTGAAAAGTCGCTAAAACTCATGCAACCGCACCTGCTTTGCCTGAATCTCAACGGGATGAATGACGGCGCGAAACCAAAAATTTTGCCGCTTGGCCAAGGGCGGCATGAGTCGGCGATGCTCAAGACGATTCAACAATCCGGCTATAGTGGGGCAATTGGCATTCTCGATCACCGCAGCGATACCGATACCGAGATTGCACTTCTTGAGAATCTCGCTGGCATACAAAAGATTCTCAAGCAGCTCGACGCCAAGGAGGCGCTCAAGTCCTATCGGGATTAACATTACCTCCCAAGGCAAAAAAACAGGGCGGCATTGAAGCCGCCCTGCGATGGATGGAGAGTCAAATGTTACAGCAAGCCTTAACCCAGCAACCGCAACGCGGACTGGGGAAGAACATTCGCCTGGGCCAACATGGCTGTGCCGGTTTGAACCAGAATATTTTGACGAGCAAAGTTGGTGCTCTCCTCAGCAACATTTACATCCTTTATACGGCTGCTTGCCGCTGCCAGATTCTCCATGGTAATGGATAGCTGCTCCTCCGTCATGTTCAACCGTTGAATGTTTGCGCCTGCCTTGGCACGCATGTCAGCCAAATTTTGGATGGCTGTCTGAATGTTGCTCAAGGCGCTTGCTGCACTGGTTGTGTTATAGATGCCACTCGATGACGAGTTGTAAACATTCGCCAAGCCGGTTGTCACCGTGCTCGACGTCATGTCAACTGCGTTCATGGTGAACTTGGCGGCATCGCTGTCAATGGTCACCGCCTGTCCGCTGCTCGCGAACAGTGTCGTACCATTGTACTTTTTCGTACCGATGTCGCTGATGTAGTTCTGCAACTGGCTGAACTCGACGGCATAGTTCGATCGATCCGTGTCTGACTTTGTCACATCCTGTGCGACAACAGTCAACTCACTCATGCGCTCGAGCGCCGTCTGCACATTCTGCAAAAATCCATCCTGAGACAATGAAAAGGAATTTGCATTTCCTATATTATCCCGGGCTGCAGAAGTGCGGTTTACTTGGGCATCCAACTTGAGCGCTGCGCCCAAGCCTCCCGGATCATCAGAGATATTGATGTGTTTGCTACCAGAAGAAAGGCGAGCCAGTGACTCACCTAGTTTTCGTGACGATTCAGTTAATAGGCGTGAAGCCCTTAGGGCTGTAACATTGGTGTTGATTATCATGGTACATCTCCATTTGTCGTTTTTATAGCGTCCGTATGTGGAAGACCTTTTTCATAGGCGTCCTCCGTTCTCCAAAGTGGCGGTAGGCACTGCCACTCTCACGCGGATAAGGTCGACATATCTTTAAAAAACTTTAGCTAAAAAAACATTTACTAAAAAACACTCTAACTAACTGAAAATCAATATGTTGCTTAATTCTCTACAACTTTTTCGGCGATTTTTTTACAGATTTCTTTTACCGGAACGCTCCAATCCCCAGGTTGGGCTTGGCGAAAAAGTGAGGTGCCGGGATACCACGGAGAATCCTCCCGACCGAGCAGCCAGCGCCAATCTGGCGCGTACGGAAGCAACACCCACACCGCTTGGCCAAGCGCGCCGGCCAAGTGTGCGATCGATGAATCGACCGTGATCACAACGTCCAACTCGACGACAAACTGGGCAGTGT
>Ga0302119_10001217_pt1 | contig 11609 bp, 7 predicted proteins | sample AG5_Tmax_MG_FD_203114 | JGI IMG/M metagenome (GOLD analysis project Ga0302119, IMG submission 203114) | Marine microbial communities from Western Arctic Ocean, Canada - AG5_Tmax | ecosystem: Environmental > Aquatic > Marine > Oceanic | place: Canada: Western Arctic Ocean | collected 2017-10-01
CGGAAGTGAGCCCTACTCTGGGGTATTGCCCAGAACATCCCGCAGCCAGGTACCCAGGGCGGTGATCTCTTCCGCCACCACCTGGTGTTCCATGGGATACTCGTGCCACTTGACCTGATATCCCAGGGCCCCAAGGCGCTCTCTTGCGGCCATCCCCATGGGGTGGGTCACCATGGGATCCTGCGTTCCGTGGGCCTGGAAAATGGGAATCTCGGAGTTCGCCGGGGCGCGCTCGTTTTCCAAATCGCAATCCGCTGCGATGTAGGTGGACAATAGGACCAGACCCGCCAGCTTGTCCGGATGGCGCAGGGCCTGGTGCAGAGCGATAGCCCCGCCCTGGCTGAAGCCGGCCAGCACTACGCGCTCTGGCGGGATGCCGCGTTCTTGCTCCCGGCCGATCAAACGCGCCAGATGTTCCGCCGAACCGCGCACTCCGGGCTCGTCCACTTTGCGATCAAAGTCCATGGCTAAGATGTCATACCAAGCGGGCATCACCATGCCCCCGTTGACAGTCACTGGGATTTTAGGCGCGTGGGGGAACACGAAACGAATGCCGTGGTCCGTGGGCAGTCCAAGCTCCGGCACGATGGGCGGAAAGTCAAAGCCACTTGCGCCCAGTCCATGCAACCAAATCACCGCGGCGTCGGCGGGGCGTGTGGGTTCGAGGACTACACTTTCGAGAAGGAGGGGAGGTGTCATGATGGGTCACAAGCCTGTGCGGCTTACCACTGCAAGGCAGTCATGCGACAGTGCAAGCCACTGCCAATTCCCAAGAGGGCAACACGTTCGCCCTTTTGGATGAAGCCCGCTTCCACTGCCAGGTAAAGCGTCGCGGGAAGAGATGCGGACCCCATGTTTCCCAAGGTATGCACGCTGGGGAAATCCTTGGCGGGATCCAGGTCTAGGGTCTCCAGTAGCAACTTACGATGGGCGGACCCGACCTGGTGGGTGATGATTCGGTCGATGCTGTCCCGGGTCCAATCTTGTTGTTTCAAAAACTCTTCAAAGGTGGTTGCCGCTAGGGCATTACCCGCCTGCAAGAGGGCTTCCGAATCTGTGACCATCACCAATCCGCCATCCGCGGCGCGATCGCCGGCACAGAGTCCCACGGATTTTGTGTCTGCCCGGGAGGTAGACCCGAGCCACACCTGTGAGGTGCTGGCCAGTTCTTCCGCCACTAATAGAACCGCCGCACCCCCCGATCCGATGGTCAACGAGGCATAGGCTTTCTTCAGGGCCCGGCGCGCTTCACGATCGTCTTGAATGGCCATCAGGGATTTGATCGTGGTTTCGATCAAGGGCCGGCCGTCTTCGCCGGTGGTGACTAGGGCAGCCTGAATCGAGCCGCTGCGAATCGCTTGGGCGGCAAAAGCCATCCCGTCGGCTACCCCCAGGCAAGCGTTGGACAGGTCGAAGGCGGCGCAGGTGTCGGGTAACTCCAGTCCCGCGTGCACCACGGATGCGGTGGCGGGTTCCAAAAAGTCGCGGCAGACCCCGGCGTGGATCAAAAGGCTGATCTGGTTCGGGTCGAGGGTCGTGCGTCCCAGGGCGTCCTTGGCCGCGGCAATCGAGAGGCTGCTGGGCCGGGTGTCCGGGGGGCAGAGCCGGCGCTCGGCAATGCCGCTCATGAGCTCCAATCGCCCTACAGAGAGTCCCAAGCGTGCCAGCAGTGGTTCGAGGCGCTGCTCTAGCTCCTCGGAGGTGACCCTCTCTGGGGGCAACTCAAGGCCGAGGGCTTCGAGGTAGACCTTGGGTTGGGGCATAGGCGGAATCCTATCCCAAGCCCCCCCCTGTCAACGGCCAGGGGGCCTGTTTCCCGTCCGATCGAGCGCAGATGAAGCGCCCCGGTTAGAATGTTGGGCCCCCCTTTCTGTGAGGAACTTCCCCCAACCCAGGAGTTTCTTGCGGATTCCCTGCCTCTGGCCATGTCTACCGAACCCGCGCCGTCGATTCTCCATGTGGATATGGACGCATTCTACGCGTCCGTAGAGGTCCGGGACAATCCGTCCCTGGCTGGGCTACCGGTGTGCGTGGGTGGCCCCGCGTCGGGCCGAGGAGTGATTTCAGCCGCGAGCTATGAGGCGCGCAAGTTCGGCGTGCATTCTGCTTTGCCATCGGCTGAGGCTCGCCGGCGCTGTCCGGAACTGGTGCTGCTACCGCCGGACTTCGACAAGTACACCAGCGTTAGTCGCCAGGTGATGGCCATTTTTCGGCGCTACACGCCCTTGGTTGAACCGCTCTCCCTGGATGAAGCATTCCTGGACATCACCGGCACCGAGCGATTGTTTGGGGACGGAGAAGAGGTGGGGCACATGATCCGCGCGGATATTTTGCGCGAGACGGGGCTAGTGGCTTCGGTGGGAGTAGCACCCACAAAATTCCTGGCCAAGATTGCGAGTGATCTCAACAAGCCAGATGGATTTTGCGTGATTCGTCCGGCGGAAATTCGTGATGTCCTCGATCCCCTGCCCGTGTCCAAGATCTTTGGGGTCGGTCCGCGCATGACCCAAAAGCTGAATGCCCTTGGGGTGCAAACTGTGGGGGACTTGGCGAGTCTTGAGCGCGAGGATGTGAGCAGCCGTTTTGGAGCCACGGGGATTTGGATCCACGACTTGGCCCACGGAATCGACAATCGAAGGGTCAACCCTAAGCGCGAGGAGAAATCCCACGGCATGGAGCGCACCTTTGCCGAGGACCTCTCCGACCAGGCTGAGTTGCGTCAGTTCCTCTTGTCGTTTTGCGAAGAGGTAGCGTTCACCTTGAGAGACAAGGGCCTGCGTGGCCGGACGGTGACCTTGAAGGCCCGCTTCGGTGATTTCCGCACGGTGACACGTTCCAAGACTTTGGACTATCCCACCAACTTGGGGCCCCGGATCTTTGCCATTGCTAAGGAATTGCTGCAGCGCGTGGACCAGCAGCCCTTACGCCTCTTGGGGGTTTCGGTCAGTCGCCTAGAAGACGTGCGTCGGCCCCAGCAGCAGTCCCTCTTCAATGGCAATCCTTCGGGCCGGGACCAGTGGATGGAGTCCAATTCGCGCCTGATTCGGGCCACAGAGAGCCTCGACCGCCTGCGGAAACGCCACGGGCGCGGGATCGTGATACCGGGAAGTTTGGTGGGGCGCGACCAGCCCTCCAGGGGGGCAGGGCAGGTGCTCCAGCAGGACCCTGAGGCCCAACCAGACCTGACGGATAGCCTCCTGAAGCGCCTAGAGCAGGAATCCGAGGGTGAAAATAAAACTTCTGCCCCGGAAGGTGAGTACGGGGCCCAATGAGTCGATGAGGGAGGGGACCCTTGCCCCGCCTCTCCGAATGACCCCCGCTCCCCGTTCTTGGACCCCTTGCCTGGTCCTGTGCATTGTCTTTGCCTTGGGCGCTTGGTCGGCGGATCTGCGAGGAGCCCTTGACAGTGGCGTCGGTTCCTTAAACGACGAACCGGCGCATTACGCCACCTCAATGATGGCGCGCGATTTCTTGGTGAGCGGAGATTGGTCTGCACCCATGGATTATGCGCGGGAGTGGTACGTGCACTATCCCAAGGTTGCATTGGGTCAGTGGCCCCCAATGCTCTATGCCATGATGGGAACTTGGATGTTGCTGTTCGGCGTGAGCGGCGCGGCGGCGATTCTATGCATGGTGTTTTTAACATCTTGCTGCGCATCGGCGCTCTATCGTTGGTTGCAACCAAAGATGGGTACTCTCGCCGCAGGCACTGGCGTGTTGATTTTCTTGGCCCTGCCCCTGGTCCAGGAATTCAGTGCGGCCCTGATGACCGAGATTCCCTTGACTCTGTTCTGCACCCTATCGGTCTTGGCCTTTGGGCGTTTTTTGGACCGCGGCAGCGCGCGCGATGCGCTTGCCTTTGGAGTGTTTGCGGTAGCCGCAATTATGACCAAGGGGAATGCTTTGGCTTTGGGTGCGGTGCCGCCCTTTGCCCTTCTCTTCACCAGGCGTTTCGACCTTCTACGTTCCAGATTATTTTGGATGCCCGCAATCTTGGTCATTGTGTTGTGCGCACCCTGGTACGGCATGACCGCCGAGATCCAGGCCCGCAGTTGGTCGGGTGGAACGCGCCCCAATCTCGCGTACTCCCTGAAGGCTCTGCCTGCATATTTGTCCGCTTTCATGAGCTTAGGTGGTCTGGGACTCTTGTTGGCTGCCGGCTTTGGCTTGCTTAAGGGGTGCCGCCAAGCCCACGGCTACAACGGCGTCTGGAACGCTTGCGCGGGGTACTTCTTGGGCCTCTTGATCCTCTTGGTGGTGTTGCCCAGCGATGTAGATGGGCGCCATCTAATTTTGGCAGCGCCCCTCCTTGTGGGTTGTGCGGTGAGCGGATGCGTAGGGGTGTGCAGAACTCTTGGCCTGGCACCTGCCTGGGGTCTGGCGCTGTTGGTCACTATGTTCAGCTTGGAAACTATGCGCGTGGTGCCCAAGGACTTTGGCGGTTACCGGGAACCCATCCGAGCCCTATTGCAGGACCCCGCCTATGAAAAGGCAGTGGTCTTGGTGGCTGGAGATGCGATTGGCGAAGGTTTGGTGATCGCGGGAGGCGCAGCAGTCGACACACCTCGACCTCGCCATCATATTCTGCGCGCCAGCAAGGTGCTGATCACCGATGACTGGAACGGCCGTGATTATCAACTGTACTTTACGAGTCTCGATGCCATCCAAGCCCAGCTGGAAGCTTTCCCGGTGGCTCTCTTGGTGCTCGACTCCAGCACCAATCCGGCACAGTGGTTCGAACACCACAGCCTGCTCGAGAAGCTCGTTCAGGAACGTGGAGAGACTTGGGAGTTGCTAGGCTCGCACGATGTGCGCCGGGCTGGGGAGCTCTTCCCAAAAGCTCTGCGCATCTACCGCTTGAAGGACTGGGAGGCCCTAGCCCCAGCCGATATTTATCTGCAGGCGCCTTGGGAGTGGGGCCATCTGCTGGACAAGACCGAGCCGGTGCCCATGATCCAACCCCGCTCAGAGTTATGATGCGCCTTGGGCCATCAGGGCCAGGGGAACCGGCTCATTAATCTCCCTTGGGGAAGATGCTTGCACCGCAGACCTCAACTCTAAAGGGCGAGCTGGCCGCTTCCCGATCCAGCAAATATGTCCAGCAGTCCGCTGAGTTTGATTTTCGCTAGGCCGACCCGGATTCTGTAGGCCAAGGCGCCGCGATCAGGGCGACACTTTCACCTTGCGCCTCATCGGTACTACGGGACGGATCCAAAGACTTTGCGAGATGGCGACCAGGCTTCAAGCTTGTATCGAGGTCCTGGTCGATCCCGCCCCAGTCGGCCCGATGGATGCTGAAGTCGGTGAAGTAGGCTTCCACTCGTGGGCTCTGAGGGCGCCCGTCGGAGAAGGCCTGATAGGTGAGCTGGCTGTGGCTCGTGGGGATGCTTTGACCTTGGCGTGAGGAGGTTGGAAGAGGCTCGAAAACCCGGTTAATCGCTGAAAAAGCGCCCTCCCCTCATCTCCCAGCACCCAAGGACCCCTAGAATCAAGCCTTAAATCAACGCTAAACAGGCATAATAAAAACTACGGTCATTGGCTCGCTTTGCGGGACCACTTCTAGACTGCCCCCATGGAACCCTTATCCGCAAAAATGAAAACATCAGATTTGCTTGTGCATTGCCTCGAGAATGAGGGCGTCGAATACATCTTCGGAATTCCTGGAGAAGAGAATTTGGATTTTTTGGAGTCCCTGCGTAACTCCAAGATCAAATTGATCCTGACGCGGCACGAACAGGCCGCTGGGTTCATGGCCGCGACAGTCGGGCGCCTGACCGGGAAAGTCGGCGTTTGCCTTTCGACCTTAGGCCCAGGGGCAACCAACTTCGTGACGTCTGCGGCTTACGCCCTGCTCGGAGGAATGCCCGTGCTATTCATCACGGGGCAAAAGCCGATCCGAGCCAGTAAGCAAGGCCGCTTTCAGATCGTGGATGTTGTTTCCATAATGGAGCCCGTCACGCAATTATCTCGTCAGATTGTCGACGGGAATAACGTCCCGCATCTGGTGCGTGAATGCTTCCGAACGGCAATGGGTGAAAAGCCAGGCCCTGTACACCTGGAGTTGCCCGAAGATATCGCTGCGGAACCCGTCGACCGAAAACCGTTCACGGTGACTCAAGTTGCTCCTCCCGGCGCGAGCCAGCGAGCAATCCATAAGGCCGTGAGCATGATCCAGGAGGCCGAGCGGCCCTTGCTGTTGGTCGCCTCGTCATGCAACCGGAACCTCAGTGGCCCAGCCCTGCTTGACTTTGTCGATCGCACCGGAATCCATTTTTTCTCCACTCAAATGGGAAAGGGAGCGATCGATGAACGTCATCCGAATTGTCTGGGCACGGCAGCTTTGTCCGATACGGATTATCTACATTGTGCCATCGATCGTGCGGACTTGATCATCAATGTCGGCCATGACGTCAGCGAGAAGCCACCGTTTCTGATGCACCGCGGTGGTCATAAGGTAATCCATATCTCTCACTTCCCTGCCGAAATGGACGACGTCTATTTCCCTCAGCATGAAGTGATCGGCTGCACGGCGACGAATATGCGCATGCTTGCCGACGCCATCACGCCCTCCGAGAAATGGGACTTTGCATACTTCCAGCGCGTGCGCGACCAGATTGCTGCCAATGTGTTCGCTGACAAGGCCGATGAGGATAGCTTCCCGAACGTTCCACAACGGATTGTCGCTGATTTACGCAAGTCAGTGCCTAGTGATGGGATCCTCTCATTGGACAACGGGATGTACAAGATCTGGTTCGCACGAAACTACCAGGCGCATCAGACGAACACGGTGTTGCTTGATAATGCATTGGCCACGATGGGCGCCGGTCTGCCTGCAGCGATCGGTGCGAAGTTGGTGCATCCGGATCGAAAGGTCGTCGCCATCTGTGGCGATGGCGGTTTCATGATGAACTCACAGGAGTTGGAAACCGCAGTGCGCCTAGACCTGGATCTGGTCGTCATCGTCCTGCGAGACAATGGTTACGGCATGATCAAGTGGAAGCAGACCGGATCCGACTTCCCGGTCTTCGGCCTCGATTTCGGCAACCCGGACTTCGTCAAGTACGCCGAGAGTTATGGGGCCTACGGGACTCGCATCGAACGAACCGGGCAGCTGGTCGAGGAGATAAATAAGGCATTCGAACAGGGAGGGGTGCACCTCATTGAGGTTCCGATCGACTACTCGGAAAACGAAGCCGTGTTCCTCGAGGGACTTAGGCAGAAGACCTGCATCCTGTAGATACCGTAGCAAGGAATAGTTTTATGAGCGATCCACACAAGAATGGTTTCGAGGTCTTGAGCCCCTACGACAACTCCTTCATAGGGAGTATCCCTACTTCAACCAAAGCACAGGCATTCTCTGCCTTGGAAGATGCATATAAGAAGTACAGTGAGCGAGATTCGTGGCCGACACCTGCGACTCGCATTTCCATCCTCAGGAAGTTTGTCGAGCTCGTGAAAGGGGAGCAGGACTCCCTGGCCAAGCAGGCTGCCCGAGAAGGTGGAAAGCCGTTGAAGGATTCCATCATCGAGGTGCAACGCGGCATCGAAGGCGTAGAAGTCGCGATCGAAGAGATCAGTCAACTCGGCGGGACCGAGATCCCGATGAGACTGACGACTGCTTCGGCGCAACGTTTCGCCCATACCTTTCGCGAACCACGTGGCGTGGTCTTGGCGATCAGTGCTTTCAATCATCCGTTCAACCTGATCATCCATCAGGTCATCACCGCAATCGCCGCCGGCTGCCCCGTCTTGGTGAAGCCGGCTTCGGCCACACCGTTATCCGCGCTCAGTATCGTCGGCCTGTTGGCGAAGGCGGGCTTGCCCGATGGCTGGTGTCAGTTACTCACATGCAAAAAGGAGGTGACGGAAGAACTGGTCGGTGACTCTCGTATCTCCTTCATGACCTTCATTGGCTCCGGGAAAGTCGGCTGGTACCTGCGATCCAAACTTGCTCCAGGCGCAGCTTGCGCACTCGAACATGGGGGCGCGGCGCCAGTCATTGTCGACGAGACGGCCGATATCAGCGATAGCATTCCCTTGCTCACGCGCGGCGGCTTCTATCACGCTGGCCAAGTATGCGTCTCAGTCCAAAGACTCTTTGTCCATCAAAGTATCCTCGATGATTTCGTCGTGGATTTCGTGAAGTCCGTGAGCGGGCTAAAGGTCGGCGATCCCCTGGACCTATCCACCGATGTCGGCCCACTGATTTCCGAGCGCGAAGTGGAGCGTGTCGATGAATGGGTGCAAGAGGCCGTTCAAGGAGGTGCCCAAGTACTGTGCGGTGGTCATAAGTTGTCAACGACGATGTATGCGCCAACGGTCTTGCTCGATCCATCTGACGACGCCTTGATCTCAACACGGGAGATCTTCGGTCCAGTCGTGGCCGTCTATAGTTTCAAGGACCTGAATGAAGCCATTACTCGTGCGAATGGACCGGATTTTTTCTTCCAGGCGTCCATCTTCACAAGGGATCTCGATACGGCACTCTCGGCTTCACGCCGACTCCATGGGACGGCAGTGATGGTGAACGATCACTCGGCATTTCGCGTTGATTGGATGCCTTTCGGAGGTCATCGTCAATCTGGGCTCGGCATTGGCGGAATCGGGCATTCCATTCGGGACATGACATTGGAGCGTATGGTCGTTTTCCGTTCGGCCGCTCTCTGATTCGCAATAGAAATAAGGGGCTGGGACACTGACGTGTTCTAGCCCCTTTGGCATGGCCCCAAGAAACGGGTCCACTTCATTTGAGAGCTTGGGAGTCTAGGGGCTAGTAGCGCCAGTCGGCGCTGGTGATGCCTCCGAGCTGTGTGTGCCCGGCAGCAGCCAGGGGGGCCGCCTCAGTGCTCGTCCGTCAAGTAGCTCATGAACGACATGCCGATTTCCTCAAATTGATGGGGGCGGGGCACGTCGATGGCGTCTTTGATGCAGACCTGTTCGCAGAGTTTGCAGGAGACACAGTTCTTGTCGATGACGATCGCGATGCGTGAGGTCTGTGGCAGGCTGTAATCGCCGGGGTCCACTAGGTCGTGCATTTCGAGGGCTTCGAAGGGGCACACATCCACGCAGAACTCGCAGCCGGTGCAAAGGGCCTCGTCCACCCGGGCTTTTGGCACCTGCTTGGGTTTGATCTTTTGGACCACCACCTCCAAGCTGTCGTCGATGGCGTCAAAGGGGCAATAGACCCCGCAGACGCCGCAGTTGATGCACAGGTCAGGTTGGATGAAGTAGCGTTCACCGGCGCTGATCGCGTTGGTGGGGCAGACGCGCTCGCAGATCGAGCAGGAGGTGCATTGATCGGTGATGAAGTGGGCCTGCCACTGGTGGGCTTCCATGGCGGCCTTGTCGGTGAAGGCCAGGATGGTGACTAGCCCGTGGGCGTCGTGGCGTGAACGCAAGCCGACGATATCGGCTCCCTCCAGATCCCACTCGGTGGTGAACCGGCCGGGGAAGGAGTTGGAAGTGTGGGTCAGGGCTAAGATCTTGGCCTTGAGCACCTTGATGTCGGCCTTGTCGCTGGGGGAGATGGGCCGCACCCAGGCGGTGAGCGAGACCTTGTTTCCATCCCGGTAGATGTGGGTCTTGTACTCGGGCATGATTTCCGGCGCGCCCAAGCGGAAACGGTCGCGCACCGCGGGAACGCGGGTGGGCATGTGCAGAGTGATCTCAAAACCGTGGGCGGTTTCCTCCACAACATAGTCCCGGCCGTAGCGGCGGTCGCGCTCGGTGCGGTCTTCGGGCAGGTTCTTCCAGTGGGAGTATTCCGCTTGCCAGCCGGGCACATCGTCGAGCTCCACGGTCAGGACAGCGGGGGGGAGCTCGCCGGAGAATAGGATGGCTGCGGTGGGACAAACGTCCACCACCGTGCGAGCGTTGTACTTGTCGGCCTCTTGCTCTTCGAGCACGTGGGCCTTCTCGTCCCCGCCCATGTAAAAGATCTCAGGGAAGTCCTGACAGCAGGCGTCGCAGGCGATGCAGAGCACCGGGTCCACATCGAAAATGCCTGCTAGGGCTGTCTTTTCCAGTTCGGTTTGGGCCATGGGATCGTTCTGGGGCGTGGTCCGGGGGAGAGGGTTTGGGGCTCCTTGGGGACCAGAGAATGGGCTTTAGTGTACATCGGACCGGTGCGAGGGCCAAGGCGTGGTGCCCCAAGATTTGTGGGAAAAGTGTCTGTATCTGATGCACCATGGGGTGCGCTCTTGGTCCCCGGGAGCGCTTCTTTCGTGGATTTACGCCCCGGGCTTTTTTGAATAACAGTCCACTTGCAGATCGTCCGAGGAGGGGAGAGGCCTGTGCCTTGCCGCGTAACCGAGGTTCTTGCGGCGAATGGTCGCAGGCTGCTGCGATCCAAGAAGGCGGCCGAATGATTTCGGATGCCCGCGTTGCAGTCTTGTAAGGCAGCGACGCTTCAGGAAACACCTCCATCCCAAGGCCCCATGTCCTTTGCCGAGGCCCGCGTCCCGAACGCGCCTGGCTTGGGCCGCATACGCTGACCAAGGTGTGCAACTCAAGCTCCTTCGTCCTGGAATGACAACCCCAGAATGGAGGGGCCCATTCTAAAGCCCCACGGCGTTCTCCGTCTTGAAGGTGATCGCGCCGATGCTCGCGCGCCGACCCCTTGAAGGGCTGCTTCAAGAGGTGCCCATCAAAGGTATTCCTAGCCACGCCCAGTTTGCGAGGCAGGCGGGAGGAGCGATCGCGGTTGACCCTTTGATTGGATTCAGCGGTAGTTTCAAGCAGTGGTTTCAAGCGGTGGTATTGGAAAAGCCGTGCTCGTCACGTGCCCAAGTCGTGGCAGAGCCTGCTCCGGTCGATTCCAAGCAGGCGCTGTGTGCGGGATCCGCTAGAATGTGAGTCTTCCCCTTGGAAAACTCCTGACCATGTTGACGACCCTAGTTCTTGTGACCCTCTGCGGGGATATCCCGGTTGATTTCAGCCGGGAGGTCCAGCCGATTCTCTCGTCCCACTGTTTTGTTTGCCATGGGCCTGATGAGGGCACACGGAAGAAGGGATTGCGTCTGGACTTGGGCAGCGTTGTCGGTGTTGAGCGCGGGATCCTGGTGCCCCATGATCCCGACGCGAGCGAGTTGATCCGGCGCATCACCCACAGCGATCCCGAGCAGCGCATGCCGGCCATGGAGACCGGGGATGAACTCACCGCCGACGAGATTGATATTCTCACCCGTTGGGTTTCAGAGGGTGCGGTTTACCAACAGCACTGGGCATTCCGGTCGCTTACTTCTGGCGCGGACCATGGGGAATCCGATTGGGGGCACAGCCCCATCGACGGTTTTGTCGGCGGGGAACTCAAGCGTCATGGGATGAATCCATCGCCCGAAGCCGACCGGTCCACCTTGATCCGGCGCCTGTCCTTTGATCTTTGCGGCATGCCGCCGACCCCAGGCGAGGTCGCGGCCTTTGTGGCGGACACAAACCCCGATGCCTACGGGGACCTGGTGGATCGTTTGCTTGCCAGTCCCGCTTACGGCGAGCGCATGACTCTCTCCTGGATGGATGCGGCGCGTTATGGGGACACCTCGGTGCACCATGCGGATGGTCCTCGGGACATGTGGCCTTGGCGTGACTGGGTGATTGAGGCCTACAACCAA
>Ga0302119_10001220_pt1 | contig 11597 bp, 9 predicted proteins | sample AG5_Tmax_MG_FD_203114 | JGI IMG/M metagenome (GOLD analysis project Ga0302119, IMG submission 203114) | Marine microbial communities from Western Arctic Ocean, Canada - AG5_Tmax | ecosystem: Environmental > Aquatic > Marine > Oceanic | place: Canada: Western Arctic Ocean | collected 2017-10-01
TTGCCTCAGCTGCGTCAATGCTGAACCTAAAAAGAGCTGCAGGTAAATTTTATGTACAAAAAGGGAAGGGAAAGTCCATGGTCATTTCTACCTGGAACCATGGCCTGCCAGCGAACGAAGCAGCATGGAACATAATTAAGGCCGGAGGCAAGGCAATTGACGCTGTAGAGGCTGGAGTCAAAGTGCCAGAGGCCGACCCTGAGTCCAATTCAGTAGGATATGGTGGCTATCCTGACAGAGACGGCAATGTCACCTTAGACGCTTGCATAATGGATGAAACAGGTAATTGTGGGTCTGTTTCATTCTTACAACACATCATGCATCCCATTTCTGTTGCGCGAATGGTAATGGATAACACCCCCCACGTGATGCTCAGCGGGGAGGGCGCCCTGAAGTTTGCATTGGAGCAGGGTTTCAAAAAGCAAAACCTGCTGACAGAAAAGTCTAAAGAGGCGTGGATGAACTGGCTAAAATCAGGCAAATACAAACCAGTAATTAACAAAGAAAATCACGACACTATAGGGCTTCTGGCAATAGATCAGAAAGGAGATATCTCAGGCGCATGCACAACTTCCGGACTGGCCTGGAAATATCATGGCCGGGTAGGTGATTCTCCTATCATTGGCGCAGGCATGTTCGTGGACAATGAAGTTGGGGGTGCTGTGGCTACAGGCATGGGAGAAGCAGTACTCAAAACATTAGGCACTTTTCTGGTAGTGGAGCTGATGCGTGGAGGCCTTTCACCCCAGAAAGCTTGCGAAGAAGCTGTAAGGCGTATTGTGGCTAAACAGAACGCTGAAGATTTTCAAATTGGCTATCTAGCTATCGATAAATTAGGAAATCATGGGGCGTATTGTATTCACAAAGGTTTCAACTATGCCTTGCACAATGGGAAGGAGAATACCTTGCATGACGCATCCCATCATCTGAAGAATGAGTAGTTCTGCCACGCCAAAGTACGGCAGTTCCCTGGTTGTTGTGACCTCGCTGTTCTTTTTATGGGGGTTCATAACTGTTTTAGTGGATTCCCTAATTCCGAGGCTCAAAGAAATCTTCGAACTCACATATTTCCAGGCCGGGCTGGTACAGTTTGCCTTCTTCATGGCTTATGGGCTTTTGTCAATACCCGCGGGATTTATCCTCGCCAGGATTGGCTACAAAAAGGGAATGCTGCTTGGACTTGCTACAATGGGTGTTGGCTGTCTCTTATTCTGGCCAGCGGCAAGCATGCGTGTTTTCGGCATCTTCTTACTTGGGTACTTTGTACTGGCTGGAGGCATGACGATCTTACAGGTGGCCGCTAATCCATATATCTCGGTGTTGGGTGATCCCAGAAAAGCGTCTAGCAGGTTAAACCTTTCACAGGCATTCAATTCGCTGGGCACAACAATAGCCCCTGCAATCGGCGCCATGTTTATCTTAAGCGACAATATTCTGAGCAGTGAGGAACTATCTAATCTGGCAGCTGAAGAAAAGTTAAGTTATCTGGCTTCCGAAGCATCAGCAGTGCAAATGCCGTTTGTTATTTTAGCCGCGTCATTATTGCTCCTTGCAGGGTTCGTAGGCATGGCCAAGCTACCACAAGTTTTGAATACCGAACACGCGGGAAACTATCGTCAGGCTCTTAAAAATATGCAGCTGGTAAAAGGAGCAATTGGCATATTTGTTTATGTTGGAGCCGAAGTGGCAATTGGATCTTATCTTGTCAGCTATTTTCTGGACATGAACCTGGTCGAGGCCATAAAGGAAAGTGGATTTCTCTCGCGCACATCAGCATATCTCCTAAATACAGGCGACCTGAACTCAGTTGACGCCAAGGGTATTGTTGGTGCTTTTGTAATGTTCTATTGGGGCGGAGCCATGGTGGGCCGTTTTATTGGTGCATATCTCACCAGTGTATTATCCCCTGGAAAAGTATTAAGTGGTTTTGCGGTTGGCGCGGTATTGATGCTTCTCATTTCTATGAATACCAGCGGCCTTGCAGCTATGATCTCTATACTTGCAGTTGGCCTGTTCAATTCAATCATGTTCCCAACCATTTTCACCATTGCCATTGAAGGGCTCGGTGATCTCAAGCCCCAGGGCTCGGGAATCCTCTGTACCGCTATTGTCGGAGGGGCATTTATTCCTCCCCTATATGGTTACTTCACAGATTTAGCTGGCTTCAAAATAGCATTTGTGCTATTGTTGATTTGCTACGGGTACATACTATCCTACGGCTGGGGATTTAAGGGGGCCAAGCCCTAAAATAAGGAATTAACAATGCTCAAATCGAAATCAACCAAGAAAGCACTCCTTAGCCTCTTTGTTTGCGCAACCTTCTTGTTATTCAACTCTTGCAGCCCTGGCCCACAAGACAATGATCTATCAAAATATGTAAACCCTTTCATTGGAACCGGAGGGCATGGTCACACCTATCCCGGAGCCTCTATGCCCTTTGGGATGGTGCAGTTGAGTCCTGACACCCGGCTGGAAGGATGGGATGGCTGCTCGGGTTATCACAATTCAGACAGCATCATTTACGGATTTAGCCACACACATCTAAGTGGGACAGGAGTGGGCGATTATGGTGACGTGTTATTAATGCCAATGATCGGCGAACCTTCATTCAATAATGGGCACGATACAGGCCCTGATGGAGGATACGCATCGCGGTTTAGCAAAAACACGGAAGAGGCGTCGCCAGGCTACTACGCGGTGCAGCTTGCTGACTACAATATCAAAGCCGAACTTACCGTGACAGAACGGGCAGGGATGCATCGCTACTCGTTTCCCAAGGGCCAGCCCGCACAGGTAATCATTGACCTTGAACACCGTGACAAATTACTGGACGCTTCCATTCAAACATCAGAAACATATCCTGATGAAGTGGAAGGATTCAGAATTTCTCAAGCCTGGGCGAAAGAACAACACATCTATTTCGTAGCCAGATTCTCTCAACCAATTGCTGGGACTTCAATCCACAAACTGGATTCATTAAACACCAAAATGCAACTGTCTTTTGACCTGAAGGATTCAGGTAAACTGCTCGTGAAAGTTGGTATTTCAGCGGTGAGTATTGAAGGGGCAAGGAAGAACCTTAATGCAGAAATACCTGGTTGGGATTTTGATCAGATAAAGGGAAATGCCCAGGCAGCATGGAACAATCAGCTTAAGAAAATTGAAATTGAGACAGCGAATGAAGTACACAAGGAGGTCTTTTACACGGCTATGTATCACTCCATGCTTAACCCGAACCTCTTCACCGATGTGGATGGTCAATACCGTGGGATGGACTTAAAGGTCCACCAGGCCAAGGACCATAAACGCTATACCGTCTTTTCCTTGTGGGACACGTTTCGCGCTACCCATCCTCTTTTTACTATCATTGAGAAAGACCGAACCAATGACTTCATAAGGTCCTTCCTCGGTCAATATCAGGAGGGAGGCAGCCTGCCCATTTGGGAGTTAGCGGGAAATTATACAGGGTGCATGATTGGTTACCATGCGATTCCTGTCATCGTGGACGCTTACATGAAAGGGGTTCGGGATTATGATGCAAACAAAGCCCTGGAGGCCATGGTCCATTCTGCACGCCAATCTCATCTGGGGTTAGAGTCATACAAGGAATCTGGCTGTGTGCTGGCAGAAGAAGAAGCAGAATCAGTATCCAGAACATTGGAGTACGCTTATGACGACTGGTGCATAGCCATTATGGCAAAAGAGCTAGGGGAAAACGGCATCTATGAGGAATTTATCAAGAGAGCTCAAAGCTACAAGAACGTGTTTGACCCCAGCACCGGATTCATGAGGGCGAGAATCAACGGGACCTGGTTCTCTCCTTTCGATCCGAGTGAAGTGAATTTCAACTACACGGAAGCCAACTCGTGGCAATACAGCTTATTCGCCCCGCAGGATATAAGTGGATTAATCTCCCTGCTGGGAGGAAATGATAAGCTTGAGGAGTACCTGGACAATCTTTTCACTGCCAGCTCCCAAACCACCGGGCGACAGCAGGCTGATATCACGGGACTAATCGGGCAGTATGCACATGGTAATGAGCCAAGCCACCATATGGCGTATCTCTATAACTACATCGGAAGGCCATGGAAAACGCAAGAGCGCGTCCACCAAATTCTTACTACCCTTTATTCCAACCAACCCGATGGCCTATCAGGAAATGAAGATTGCGGGCAGATGTCATCATGGTATGTGCTAAGCGCCATGGGCTTCTACCCCGTTACTCCCGGTTCAGACCATTACGTAATTGGCACTCCTCTGTTCGACAAGGCGACAATTAACCTTACAGGTGGCGAGTCATTCACTGTCGTCGCAAATAGAAATTCTCCAGATGATATCTATATTCAGTCAGCCGAGCTAAACGGCCAGCCATACCATGCGACTTATATCAGCCAGGAGGATATTGAAGCAGGAGGCGAGCTGATCTTTCACATGTCGGGCTCAAAGAACGGCCAATGGGGAGCTTCACAAGAGCACTGTCCTGTTTCATCAATACCAGGGACCTACAATATAACATCTTCCCCGTTTGTTGTTGCCAAAGGACGTACGTTCTCTGACAGCCTGAATGTGGAGATTGGCTGCGCTAATAGCGAATCCAGTGTTTATTATTCCATGGATGGGTCGGAACCACTTGAAAACTCCACCCCCTACACTGCTCCCTTCACTATTACTGAATCAGCTCATATCAAAGCTGTGGCTATAGTAGATGGAGTTAAAAGTTATGTGACGGAGACGCGATTGCGGAAGCTTGATGGCAGTATTTCCATCTCACTTGATAGTGAGTACGCCAACCAATACTCTGCCGGTGGAGACAAGGCCCTGATAGACCTAATACAAGGAAATCCTAATTTCAGAACGGGTTCATGGCAGGGCTATCAGGAGGACCTGAACGCAATTGTTGATCTGGGCAAGGTGAGGTCTATCAATTCCATCGCAACTGGTTTTCTGCAAGATGTCAATTCGTGGATATGGTATCCAACTTCCGTTGAATATTATGCTTCTACTGACGGGAGTAATTACACACTTGTTGAAAAAATAGAGAACGGCTTTTCTGATGAAGAATACGGGTCCTTCATCAAAGATGTGAAGGTTGAAGCTCAAAACATCAAAGCACGCTATATCAAAGTTATAGCTAAAAATTACGGCAAGTGCCCTTCCTGGCACCTGGGTGCTGGAGGTCAGGCATGGATCTTCTCTGATGAGATAACTATCAACTAACAGGCCCCGGGGCTAGGTCCTTGCAGGCACGAACTCCCTGAACTGATCTGGTATTTCACCACCATTCAGGAAACACCCCACCTCCACAATAGGATAAATCTGGTCATAGCGGAGCGTTTCATGCATGCTTACCCTCCTGTTAATCAGTGATCTATTCAGGTCTGTCAGTTTTCTTTTGCCCGTTGCTACTAGCATCTCCATGGTGATGTGTACAGTTTCCTTGTGGAAATTAAATATCCTGGGAGTTTTTGCTTCAGCACTCAAGCCAACACTCAGGCTTGGATCCTGGGTTGCAACACCTGTTGGACACGTGTTAGAATTGCATTCCAAAGCCTGTATGCACCCCAATGCAATCATCATTGCCCGAGCACTGTTGACCATGTCAGCTCCCATGGCCAGAGCCCTTAGGACGTGGAAGCCAGTCATGATCCGGCCTGATGCTATAACGGTGATGTCCTTTTTTAAGTCAAACCCATTCAACACATCACAAATAAATGCCAATCCATCATTGAGCGGCATGCCGAGGGAATTGGAGAATTCCAATGGAGCCGCTCCTGTACCACCTTCACCGCCATCTACGGTAATGAAGTCCGGCTTTAGCCCTGTTGAAATCATGGCCTCTGCCAATTCAACAAATTCTGATCTGTTCCCCAGACAAAGCTTGAAGCCAACGGGCTTGCCGCCTGATAATTTCCTCAGCTCCGCAACAAATTCAAGCAGACCTTCAGGAGTGTTAAAGGCTTTATGAGATGCAGGAGACACTATCTTGGTATGGGGTTCTACTCCCCGGATTTTAGCAATTTCCTCAGTGTTCTTCTGGGCAGGCAATATCCCTCCATGGCCAGGCTTCGCTCCCTGGGATAACTTGATCTCGATCATCTTAATATTATCCAGACTGGTGGTTTCCTTAAACTTCTCTGGCGAAAAATCACCGTCAGGAGTCCTACACCCAAAATAAGCTGTCCCTATTTGCCAGATAAGATCACCGCCTGGTTCCAGGTGATAGGGACTAACACCACCCTCCCCGGTATTGTGTGCGAAATTCCCCAACTTGGCCCCTCCGTTCAACGCAAGAATTGCATTATGACTCAAGGACCCAAAGCTCATCGCCGATATGTTCAAGACCGAAGCACTGTAAGGTTGGGTACATTCCAGTTTGCCTACGTTTATCCGCTGATCTATCTCAATTTCACCTAAAGTGACCGGAGTTATTGAATGGTCCATCCACTCATATCCCGCTTCATATACGTCCATCTGAGTTCCAAAAGGATGTGTGTCCAAATCCCCTTTAGCTCTTTGATAAACTATCGACCTGAAATTCCTGCTAAAGGGCCGGCCTTCAAGATCAGACTCCACAAAGTATTGATTCATCTTAGGCCCCATATTTTCCATAATATAGCGTAAGCGGCCAAAGACGGGAAAATTCCTCCTGATAGTTTGCTTCTTCTGCACCATGTCAACTACCCCCATGTATACAAATGGGACCACCATCAGGTACAGCCACAAAACAGGAGTCCAGATCGTAGCAATGGCAGCAATACCTAAGACAGAAAAAATGGATATTAAAACAAATAGTTTTCTCATCGCTTGAAGTTGAAATCTAAATATAAGAATTCTTTAAAGACAATACAGGGACGGTAACGTATACTCTTGTGATAGGAATCTAATTTTGGCAAATATTGTCTATTGCATATCAAGCTTTCAAACGGTACTGCTCATAATATCTACACCACAATTCAACAAAACCTACGAATACGATTGGAGTTTAATATCTTTGGACAAAACCCAATTTATCGTGGTTACTGACATTATTGTAGCTGTAACGGCTTTTACTTCGATTGCGGCATTCAATTCTCCCAAACTCTTGAATGACTGGATCTTCGAACCATACACGATTCATCGGAAGAAGGAGTACTATCGTTTTCTAACCTCTGGATTGCTCCATGGAAGCTGGCTGCACCTTTTGATAAACATGTTCGTGCTTTACTCCTTTGGACAAGCAGTAGAAAACTACTATCAAATGGAGTTTGGCGGCAACGCCCTTTGGTACTATATGCTATTGTATGTAGGTTCACTGATAGCTTCCGATCTGGTAACTTTCAGTAAACACAAGCATGACATCACCTATAAGGGCCTTGGAGCCTCTGGTGCTGTGTCAGCAGTGGTATTCGCGAGTATTCTGTTCAATCCAATGGGGCAGATTTCACTTTACTTCGTTATTAAGATGCCCGCAATTGTCTTGGGAATCGGTTACCTGGCGTACTCCTGGTACATGTCGAAAAATTCAAGGGACAATATCAATCATGATGCACACTTTTATGGTGCGGTATTCGGCTTTCTGTTTACTCTGCTCCTTAGCCCGCGTTTATTTGGAGAATTCCTCAGGCAGCTACCCCTTTGATAGCTGGGTGCTTAATACCTGCTGTAGCTAGTCTTTGTAAATAGAGACCTTTGGGACCCCATCTTCGCGTATACTGCCTCTATACATACCTTCCGTATTGAAGGTAAGGGAAAAGTTGCCATCTTTATCAACCGAGATGATGCCTCCTGCTCCACCTAGCTTCGGCAGTTTATTGTGGATCACCTCATCAGCTGCCTCTTGTAATGAAACGCCTTTGTGCTCCATAATTGAGGAGATGTCGTAAGCCACAACCGCTCGAATAAAGTACTCTCCATGCCCTGTGCTAGAGACTCCACAAGTTTTATTATTGGCATAGGTTCCAGCGCCAATTATAGGAGAATCACCTACCCTTCCGTACATTTTATTTGTCATTCCCCCGGTAGAAGTGCCCGCAGCAAGATTCCCATTCTTATCCAGCGCTACTGCACCTACCGTCCCAAACTTTTCATCAATGGGTTCTTTAAACTCCGCATTGAATTGATCCTGTGTATTTTCAGCCCGTTCTTCAGAGTGATCCATTTGTGTTTCTATCGATCCCTTTATGTTTTGCCATTGCTGGTAGCGCTTTTCATCATAAAAGTAGGACGAGTCTACAAGTTCAAGTTCTTGTTCTCTGGCAAATTTAACCGCCCCTTCACCTACCATCATTACATGCGGTGACTCCTCCATAACAGCTCGAGCCGCCGAGATGGGGTTCTTAATGGTGTTGACCATGGCCACGGACCCCGCTTCCAATGTTTGTCCATCCATGATCGAAGCATCCATTTCATTTTTCCCCTCGTTGGTGAATACCGCACCTTTACCGGCGTTGAATAGCGGAGAATCCTCCATAACTATGATAGCTGCTTCCACAGCATCTATACTGCTGCCACCCTTGTTCAGGATTGCATGTCCAGCCGACAATGCCTCTTTCAACTTGTCCTTATAAGCCAGCTCCTTCTCAGCCGTCATATTCTTCTTCAGAATAGTGCCAGCCCCGCCGTGTATCACCAATGTAAACTTCTCCATCACTGGTTCCGCTATTTGTCCAGTCGCCATTTTATTTGTCAAAATTGCGAGTGCAAAGATGAATAATATTCGTATCATTTTAGTCCCGAATATAAAATTCAAACACTTTCTTAATATTGTGTTAAGTATATGCGATTTATTGCTCAATTTCTTCAGAGGTTAGACTATTTGTACCGCGCAAAAAACGAGCACAGTGTACATTCTCCTTTTATCTTCGATCTCTATACAAATATAATTAAAGACCGAAAGGCCTACTACACCTTCTCAAACATTGAATCAATGCGGTCAAAGCTGCTGCTCGACAATTCCATAATTCAGGTCACCGATTACGGAACTGGAATCTCCAACAGTAGAAAAGTAGCCAATATAGCCGCCAGATCTCTCAAGCCCCCAAAAACTGCTGAGCTGCTATTCCGGCTTGCAAACCACTTCAAACCCAAACACATGCTCGAGTTGGGAACTTCCCTGGGCATTACCAGTGCATATCTGGCTTCGGTGAGCCCTAATAGTCAACTAACAACACTGGAAGGATGTCCGGAGATTGCCAGACTTGCCCAGGAGACATTTGACACGTTGAAATTGAGCAACGTTAAACTGACAATTGGAGCTTTCGAAAGCACCTTAGACCAAGCATTGAGTGCTAGTCCCCAATTGGACTTTGTCTTTATCGATGGCAACCACCAAAAGGACCCGACCATTCAATATTTTGAAGCCTGTCTGAAAAAGGCCAATGAAAAGTCCATTATCCTATTAGACGACATACATTGGTCTGCAAACATGCAAGAGGCCTGGGAGGAGATCAAAAACCACCCAAGGGTGTCTTTAAGTATCGATCTTTTTGAGATTGGTATAATATTGCTGGACCCAAAACTTCAAAAGCAAGCCTATGTGTTGCGGTTATAGTGTAGTTGCCAGAAACTATTGTGGAAATACATTCCAGCCATAGGGTGTAACCTTAAAATTTCCCGCCCTGGTTCCACAACAGGTAGAGATTGTCATCATTCAAATTAATGCCAAAAGTGGATTGAGTATGTGTGATTTAACACATTCCTTACATTTGTGCGTTATAAGAATTCAGACAATGACCAATGCAGGGGATAATATAATAGAACTCGAAGATATAGTTCGGCATTTCCGTGTCGGTTCTGAAGTAGTTGAGGCACTGCGTTCAGTTTCGCTTTCAATCAGGAAAAACGAATATGTCGCGCTCATGGGGCCTTCTGGTTCAGGAAAATCTACCTTGATGAACCTGGTTGGATGCCTGGATACTCCTACAAGCGGGCGCTATGTGCTCAATGGTAATGATGTGAGCAGGCTTAGTGACGATGAACTGGCAGAAATAAGAAACAAGGAGATTGGATTCGTGTTTCAGACCTTTAACCTCCTCCCACGTGCGACAGCACTGGATAATGTATGCCTGCCGCTGATTTATGCAGGAATGAACAAAACAACCAGAGAGGAGCGTGCCTTGAAGGTGCTAGGCCAGGTTGAGCTTTCTGACAGGGTCACTCACAAACCCAATGAACTGTCAGGGGGACAAAGACAACGTGTGGCTATCGCACGAGCCATGGTAAATCACCCGTCAATTATCCTTGCTGATGAACCAACCGGTAACCTCGATTCAAAAACGTCAACAGAAATCATGGCGCTGCTCGAAGATGTTCATCAGAAAGGAAATACGATAATCATCGTTACCCATGAAGAAGATATCGCCAATCACGCACACAGAATTGTGCGTTTGATAGATGGGCAAATTGCGTCTGATGAACCCAGAATGAAACCCACGAGAGCTTAAATACTACTCCAAAATAATGAAGATCTATACCAAAAAAGGAGATTCGGGTCAGACCTCGCTACTAGGCGGCAGAAGGGTTGACAAGCATCACGATAGAATTGAAGCCTACGGCACAGTGGATGAGCTCAATTCTTATATAGGCCTTCTCCGGGATCAGGACATTGATAATACCCTAAAACCCACCCTAATAAAGATTCAGAATGACCTCTTCACCATTGGCTCCATTCTCGCTTCTGACCCAGGCAAACCAAAAATAAGAATCCCGTCAATTGCGGAATCAGACATCTCAATGCTCGAAAATGCCATGGATGAATGGACTGAGGTATTGCCAGAAATGCGTTCATTTATACTACCTGGCGGCCACCCCGTTGTATCCCACATCCACGTGGCGCGCTGCATTTGTCGAAGGGCAGAAAGAGCCGCTAATAGGCTGGATTCAAGTATTCAACAATTTGCACTTGTACTTAAGTATCTCAACAGACTCTCCGATTACCTATTCTTGCTTTCAAGGAAGGTGGGTGCCGACCTCAACATTGAAGAAATTCCATGGAAAGGCATGCAATAATTTTTTCTTTTGTTTGTTTTTGATTGGCTAAATGATAATTTTGTCCGCCTTAAAAATGAGCAATAGATAAAACCGTAACATTTTAGCGGGTCTTATCGTTGTTTATATAGGAAAAATTAAGAGTATTATGTATTGGACCCTTGAATTAGCCTCAAAGCTGGAAGACGCACCATGGCCAGCTACAAAGGAAGAACTTATCGATTACGGTATTCGTTCTGGCGCGCCTCTGGAAGTGATTGAAAATCTTCAGGAAATTGAAGATGAAGGAGAGGTTTATGAAAGGATAGAAGACATCTGGCCAGATTACCCTACCAAAGACGACTTTTTCTTCCACGAAGACGAATACTAGTTTTCTCAGATTGGGCGAACTACTATATTGCCCATTTTCCGTATCTTCGCGCCCTCTTATGCCGGACTCAGATCGACCATCGCCTAAGGAAGCCTCAGAAAGAGTCCTGTGTTTTTATGTTTTAGTTAATGGCAAATTTACTGACTAACGTCTTTAAGATATTTGGGAAGAAGTCTGACTCCGATGTAAAGGAAGTTATGCCGCTGGTGGAAAAAATCCATCAGGTATATGAGGAGATAACAAGACTCAGTAACGATGACCT
>Ga0302119_10001221_pt1 | contig 11597 bp, 8 predicted proteins | sample AG5_Tmax_MG_FD_203114 | JGI IMG/M metagenome (GOLD analysis project Ga0302119, IMG submission 203114) | Marine microbial communities from Western Arctic Ocean, Canada - AG5_Tmax | ecosystem: Environmental > Aquatic > Marine > Oceanic | place: Canada: Western Arctic Ocean | collected 2017-10-01
GGCCTATGCCACCGGCGCCGACCAGGCCCAGCACCACCGATGCGCGGATGTTCAACTCGAACACGTACAGGCCGTAGGCGACGTACTCGGGTAGCACCGTCGGCAGGACCCCGGTTCGGATCACGGGAAGGTGCCGACCACCGGTGGCCTTCGCCGCCTCGAGGGGTCTGGGATCAGCGCCGTCCACCGTCTCTGAGAACAGCTTCACCATCACCGCCAGCGAGAACACCGACAGGGCCCACGAGCCGGCGAACGCCCCGATACCCACGGCGGTGACGAGGAGCTTTGCCCAGAACAGGTCGGGTACGGCCCGCACCACGTTCATGACTGACCGACTCACGACCATGGTCGCACGGTTGGGGCTGGTAAGTGGCGACATGGCGAAGGCCAGGGGAAGGGCCAGGCCGCAGCCCACGAGGGTCGCCACCACGGCGATCTGGAAGGTCTCCAGGAGGGGGTCGAGCACGTTGTGCCAGTCCAGCACCCAGTCCCACGGCACCGGCCAGAACTTTTCCCACAGAGGGTTCGACCAGACATTCCAGAACGTGGAGATGTCGAACCCGACCTGGCGGCCGGCGAAGACGGTGTAGGTGATCAGGACCCCGAGGACGACCCAGGTGCGAGCACCCGGGCGTGGACGTGTCGGCCTGGCGGCGATCGTCGGTCCGTTCACTCCGTCGGCTCGCCGTCTACGGCGAGGAGGTCGTCGTCGGTGATGGCCCTGCCATAGATGTGACGGAAGGTCTCGTCCGTGACGTCGGCGATGTCGCCGTCGAAGACAACCTCGCCGTCGCGTAGCCCGACGAGGCGGCGGCCGAACTCCCGGGCCAGGTCCAGGTAGTGGAGGTTGACCATGGTGGTGATGCCCATCTCCCGGTTGATGCGCCTCAGGTCGCCCATGATCTGACGGCTGGTCACCGGATCCAGGGCGGCCACCGGCTCGTCGGCCAGCATCACGGATGGCTTCTGGGCCAGCGCCCTGGCGATCCCCACCCGTTGCTGCTGGCCCCCGGAGAGGTCTGCAGCCCGGACGTACGCCTTCTCGACGATGCCGACCCTCTCGAGAGCCTGCATAGCGATCTCGGTGTCTGTCGCCGGCCAGAGGCCGGTTGTGGAGCGCCAGGTCGGAACCGACGCCAGACGACCCATCAGCACGTTGTTCAGCACCGAGGTGCGGTTCACCAGGTTGAACGTCTGGAAGATCATTCCGATCCGGGACCGGATGGCCCGCAGTTCGGCGCTCTGGGCCCCGACCACCTCGGTTCCATCGATTGTGATGGACCCCGAGGTGGCCGGCACCAGACCGTTCAGGGCCCGCAGGAGTGTGGACTTGCCTGCTCCGGAGAGCCCGACGACCACGACGAACTCGCCGTCGTCGATCCTGAGGTCGACGTTGCGCAGCGCCTGGACACCGCCCCGGTAGGTGACCGAGACGTCGTCAAATCGGATCACGGTCGGCGCGCTGCGTTCTGTCGGTGGTTGTCGGTTACCCGTCCAGAAGTCAGCCCAGGGGCTCGGTGATGCCCAGGGCCTCGGCGGCGTTGCGTACGACGTCGAAGTCGGACTCCACGGCCCGACGGATCGACGTCCAGCCGTAGGTCTCGTCGAAGACCGCCTCGCCCTCGTCGGTTTCGAGGTAGGCGTAGATGGCGTCGTAGATGGCCGTCCTGAGCGAAGCCGGCAGAAGGGTGCTGGCGGCCACCACGTCGTTTGGTACCTCCGGAGTGACGTTGAACACGATCACCTTGTCGCCTACGTCGGTCTTCTCCTTGCGGAGTGAACGACGGGCGTCGTCGTAGGACACGCCGATGTCGGCGTCGCCGTTGTAGACGGCGACAACAGCGGCATCGTGTCCGCCGGTGAAGATCGGCGTGATGTCGTTGATCGGGTCGATCCCGGCCTCGATGAGCTGCAGGGCCGGGAACAGGTAGCCGGAGGTGGACGACTCTGAGGTGAACGCCACGCGCTTGCCCCTGATCTTGGACAGGTCCGCAATGCACGAGGTTCCCGGTGACACGTCGCCGGCGTCCACCGACTCGCCCAGGGCCTTGCCGGAATCGCCGAAGTAGACGCCGACCTGCAGGGCGATGGCATCAAGTGCCCCGACCTGAACTACGCCCTTGTCCGTGTTCTCCAGCGCCGTCGCCGATTCCGGGGCGGTCTCGCACAACGACGGGTCGTTGGTCATCCACTGTCCGTGGTAGGTGGCCGCCCCGTAGCGAACGGCCTGGATGAGCACCTCCATGTTGCCGAACTGCTGCTGGGCCAGGGTGTAGCCGAACGGCCCGAAGGCACCCAGGTCGGCCTTGCCGGTGCCCATGGCGGTGACCAGGCCGGTGTAGTCGGTGGTCACCACGCCGTTGACCTTGATGCCGAGGGCGTCGCTGAGAACGTTCATGAACGGCTGTATGTCGTCCATGAGCGATTCCTGCTCCGTGCTGGGAACGAATCCGAATGTGATCTCGGACGGCCAGGTGCCGTCCCCGGCGGAGGTCTCCCCGTCGCTGGAACAGCCCGAGGCGATGAGCACGAGGGCCAGCAGGGCTGCTAGCAGTGAACGGATCTTCATGGGTCCTCCTCCGGGTGGACCCTGATGGTCCACCGATTGGTTGACCGTAGTCAATGGGCGTAGGGCATGTGCCAGCCGGGGGGTCGGTGTCCGGGCGGGGGGCCTAGGGTGCCGCGATGACCGGCCCGGATACAGCCGCATCCGACAGGGCCGGCCGGGGTAGGGCGTCGGCCGCGACGGCTGTCTGCTTCTGGTCGGTGGGCAACGTCATCGTTGCCGGATTCGACCTGCCGGGACTGCAGATCGGCTTCTGGCGGCTGCTCCTGGGAGCGCTCGTGTACGGGACGTTCTTCTACGCCGGCGGTCGGCGCATCACCTGGGCCACGGTCCGGCTGGTGGCGTTGCCGGCAGTCGCCATCGCCCTCGAGATCGCCCTGTTCTTCGCGGCCCTCCAGAACACGTCGCTGGCCAACGCCACGACCATCGGAGCGCTCCAGCCCATCCTCCTCATGGCTGTGGCCTCCCGCCGCTACCGGGAGCGGGTGACCGGGTGGCTGGTAGGCATCGCGCTCGTCGCCATCGGTGGGGTCGCCCTGGTGATGTTCGGTGCCGGAGGCGGGCCTGGTGGGCACCTCAGGGGTGACCTCCTGGCCGCCGTGTCGACGTTCTTCTTTGCCGCCTACTTCGTGTTCGTGAAGGACGTGAGGCACCACCTCGACACCTTCACCCTCCAGACCACCTCCATGGCCATCGGTGCGCTTGTTCTGCTGCCCCTGGCCGCCATCGACTCGGGGCGGCTCGTACCGCCGTTCCCATCCTGGTCGCAGTGGGGATGGCTGGCCCTGCTGCTGGCCGTGCCTGGAACCGGTCACTTCCTCATGAACTGGGCCCACCTGCACGTGAGCCTCACCCTCACCGGCTTCCTGACCCTGGCCATCCCGGTCCTGTCGGCGGCCGGAGGCTGGCTGGTGCTCGACCAGCGGCTCACGGTCGTGCAGGTACTCGGCATGGCCGTGGTCCTGTCCACCCTGGTGGTGGTCGTCCGTCGCGATGCCCGGATGCACGCCGCCGGTACCTGAGACCGCCGGTTCGGCGGCACCCACCGGGGTGGCCTCCGGGCCACACCCTGTCAAATCGGCATCCGGCCGGGTCCGGGTGCCCCGGTAGCATCCGACGGGTGGCCGGGCCCCGGTCGCTTCCCCTCTCCGATGGATCCGGCCATGGACGTGCGCGACACCATCATCGATGCGGTTCTCTCCGCTCTGGTCGACCTGGGTGTCGACCCCCTGCCTGACGTCGTCCACCTGGAGCGCCCGGCCAGTCCTGAGCACGGCGACTGGTCGACCAACGTGGCACTGGCCTCGGCGAAGGCAGCCGGCCGTAACCCACGGGACCTGGGAACCGCGCTCGTGGAGCGTCTGACGGCGACACCTCCGCCGCATGTGGTCGGCGTCGAGGTGGCCGGACCCGGCTTCGTCAACTTCCGCCTGGCCGACACCTGGCTGCACGAGGTGCTGGCCAACGTGGTGGCTGCCGGGACCGACGGCTGGGGTCGCCTCGACTCCGGTGCCGGAACGCGGGTCATCGTGGAGTTCGTGAGCGCCAATCCGACGGGTCCGCTGCATGCCGGACACGGCAGGGGAGCCTGCTACGGCGACTCGGTGGCGCGCCTCTACGAACGCTGCGGCTATCAGGTTGAGCGGGAGTTCTACGTCAACGACAGCGGCGTCCAGATGCGGAAGTTCGCCGCTTCGCTGGCTGCGCGCGCCGCCGGCGGGGAGGTCCCCGAGGACGGCTACCACGGTCAGTACATCGTGGACTGGGCCGCCGAGATGCCTGCAGACGTGGATCCCCTGGAGTGGGGCTACGAGCGGGCGCTGGCCGATCACAGGTCGGTGCTGGAGTCACTGTCGATCCACTTCGACTCCTGGTTCTCGGAACGGTCGATGATCTCGTCGGGGGCCATGGATGCCACGTTGGCCGACCTTCGGGCCGCCGGTGCCGTCTACGAGGAGGACGGAGCGATCTGGTTGCGAAGCACCGACCATGGCGACGACAAGGACAGGGTGCTGGTCAAGAGCGACGGGCAACCCACGTACCTGATGCCCGACGTGGCATACCACAGGGACAAGTTCGCACGGGCCGAGAGGCTGGTGAACGTCTTCGGGGCTGACCACCACGGTTACGTGGCCCGCATGCACGCCGCCATGTCGGTGCTCGGCCACGACCCGGAGGACCTGCAGGTCGTCATCACCCAGCTGGTCAACCTGCTCAAGGACGGCCGGGAGGTCCGGCTGTCGAAGCGGACCGGCGAGATGGTCGAGCTGGCCGATGTGGTCAATGAGGTGGGTGCCGACGCGGCCCGCTTCACGTACCTGCTGTTGTCGGTGGACTCCGCCCAGACGTTCGACATGGACCTGGTCGCCAGCCAGGTCAACGAGAACCCCGTCTTCTACGTGCAGTACGCCCATGCCCGGATCCACTCGGTGGTGGACAGGGCTGCCGCTGGAGGCATCGTGCGCGCTTCGCTGGCCGACGTGGACCTGTCGCTGCTCACCCATCCCCGCGAGATCGAGATCATGCGGGCGCTCCATGAGCTGCCCGATGTGATTGCCAGGGGCTGCAGGGAGAGCGCGCCGCACCAGGTGACGACCTGGGTGAGGGAGCTGGCGTCAGCGTTCCACGGCTTCTACCACGACTGCCGGGTGGTCGGCCCCGAGGTGGACCCTGCCATGACCACTGCCAGGCTCTGGCTGGTCGAGGGCGCCCGGATCGGCCTGGCTGTCGCCCTGGACGTACTGGGTGTGAGCGCTCCCACCGAGATGTGGCGGGACGTAAACGACGTGGAGGTCTGACCATGGCCGGCCCGATACCCCTCGGACTGCTGCCCGACACGGCATGGGTCTCCGCCGACGGCCGGCTCTCGATCGGCGGCTGTGACCTCGTGGACCTGGCCGGCGAGTACGGCACGCCGTTGTTCGTCTACGACGAGGCCCACCTCCGGGCCCGCTGCCGCGAAGCCGTGGCCGCCTTCGGCGATGGCGTGGCGTATGCCTCCAAGGCGTTCCTCTGCGGGGCGATGGCACGCCTGGCACACGAGGAGGGCATGCACCTGGACGTCGCAACCGGAGGCGAGCTGTTCGTGGCACGCCGTGCGGGGGTGCCGGCCGACAGGCTGGTCATGCACGGCAACAACAAGAGCGACGTCGAGCTGGTCATGGCGCTCGACGAGGGCGTGGGTCGGATCGTCGTGGACTCGTTCGACGAGCTGGACCGACTGGACGGCCTCGCAGCGGCGACCGGTTCAAGGCCACGGGTGCTGCTGCGGATCACGCCCGGCGTGGAGGTCCACACCCACGAGTTCATCGCCACCGGTCAGGACGACTCCAAGTTCGGTTTCACGGTCTCGTCGGGTCTGGCTGCGGCTGCCGTCGAGCGGGCCATTGCGTCGGACTCGGTGGAGCTCGTCGGGCTGCACGCCCACATCGGCAGCCAGGTGTTCGAGGTGGGGGCCTTCGCCAGGGCCGTCGAGGTGCTGGCCGGCTTCGCCGCGCCGTTCGGACTGGCCGAGCTCTCGGTCGGGGGTGGCCTGGGCGTGCCCTATGTGGAGGGCGAGTCGGCACCCTCCATCTCGGAGTGGGCCGCCGGCATCAGGGCCGTATGTGAGGCGTCCGGGGTGACGGCCTCGGTCTCGGCCGAGCCGGGACGCGCCATCGTGGCGGCAGCGGCGGTCACCCTCTACACGGTGGGAACCATCAAGGACCTACCTGGGATCCGTACCTATGTGGCCGTGGACGGGGGCATGAGCGACAACCCCAGGCCCGTCCTCTACGGGTCCGGATACGAGACCTTCCTGCCGAGGGCACCAGCAGCGGATCGCTCCCGGCCGGTGCGTGTGGTCGGCAAACACTGCGAGTCCGGAGACCTTCTGGTCCGCGAGGGCTGGGTCCCCGGTGACCTGATGGTGGGTGACGTGCTGGCCACTCCGGTCACCGGCGCATACGGCCACGCCATGGGCTCCAACTACAACCACGTGCTGCGTCCAGCCGTCGTGTTCGTCGCCGACGGCGACGCCCGGGAGGTGGTTCGGAGGGAGACCTTCGAGGATCTGGTCAGACGCGAGGCCTGAACACCGGCCGCCACGCCTCCGGGTTTAATCCGGGCCGGACGGGGCCGGTCCGAGCGATACGGTCTGGTCCATGGAGACCTCCAGGATCCGAGTGGGACTGCTGGGCTGCGGCCACGTCGGTGCCGCCCTCGTAACCCTCGTGGCGCAACGCCGTGCCGAGGTGGCACGACGCACCGGTCTGGACCTCGAGGTGACCCGAATAGCGGTCCGCAACACGGCGCTGGACCGTGATGTCCCCGTCGATGATGCTGTCTTCACCACCGATGCGGCGGCGCTCGTCGTGGATCCCGACGTGGATGTGGTCGTCGAGGTCATGGGAGGCATCGAACCCGCCCGTGAACTGGTGTCGGCAGCCCTGGCGGCCGGCAAGCCCGTGGTGACGGCCAACAAGGAACTGCTGGCCAACCACGGTGCCGAGCTCTACGAAGCGGCCGAGGCCGCCGGCGTGGACCTGCTGTTCGAGGCGGCCGTCGCAGGTGCCATCCCTATCATGCGTCCCCTGCGCGAATCGTTGGCCGGCGAGCCGATCACGCGTGTCATGGGCATCGTGAACGGCACCACGAACTTCATCCTGAGCCGCATGACCGATGACGGCGCCAGCTATGCCGATGCGCTGGCCGAGGCCCAGAGCCTCGGCTACGCGGAGCGTGACCCGACGGCTGACGTGGAGGGCTTCGATGCGGGCGCCAAGGCTGCGATCATCGCCACGGTCGCCTTCGGTGCGCGCGTGGTGGCCGGAGACGTCTACCGCGAGGGAATCTCCGGTATCACCGTCGCCGATATCGAGTTCGCCGCCGACCTCCGGCACTGCATCAAGCTCCTGGCCGTGGTCGAGCGGACCACGGCCCCCGATGGCGGATTCCAGATCGGAGTTCGGGTGCATCCGACGTTGGTGCCCCTTGACCACCCGCTGGCCTCCGTGCGGGGCAGCTTCAACGCCGTCTTCGTGGAGGGCGGTGCAGCCGGTGACCTCATGTTCTACGGCCACGGTGCTGGTGGCCGGCCGACCGCCTCGGCGGTGCTGGGCGACCTCATAGACGCAGCCGGAAACCTCCGGCAGGGCCACGCAGCCTCGATCGGCGCCCTGGAGCGGGCCCGCATCGCCCCGATCGACCACGTCACCTCGGCGTTCTACCTGAACGTCGAGGTGGACGACCGGCCGGGCGTGCTGGCCCAGGTCGCCACGGTGTTCGGTCAGCATGGTGTGTCGATCCGTTCAATGGAGCAGGAGGGGCTGGGCGGTGAGGCCCGCCTCGTGTTCATCACGCACGCGGCACGTGAACGTGACCTGCGTTCGACACTCCAGGACCTCAGGTCGCTCGACGCAGTGCGGTCCGTCGGAAGCGTCCTCCGGGTAATCGGCGACTGACCGGAGCCGGGACCGTCATGCGCTACGTGAGCACCCGGGGAGCGGCCCCGGTCCTGGACTTCGGCGACGCCCTGCTGGCCGGCCTCGCCGATGACGGCGGGTTGTACGTGCCGGAGGCCTGGCCTGTGCTGGGCAGCGGTGGCAACGGCGACTACGTCGAGACAGCGGTGGAGGTCATGTCGCCATACGTGGCCGGTTCCATTGGTGAAGACGACTTCGCGGCAATGGTGGCTGACGCCTACGCCACGTTCGATGCGCCTGACGTGGTTCCGATGGTCGAGTTGTCCGACGGGATACACCTGCTGGAGCTCTTCCACGGTCCGACGCTGGCGTTCAAGGACATCGCACTCCAACTGGTGGGCCGCCTCTTCGACCACGAGCTGGAGCGACGGGGAGCGAGGGTCACGATCGTCGGGGCCACGTCGGGCGACACCGGATCGGCAGCCATCGAGGCCTGCCGGGACCGCGACAACATGGACGTCGTCATCCTCCACCCGGCGGGTCGGGTATCGGACGTGCAGAGGCGGCAGATGACCACCGTCATGGCACCCAACGTGCACAACGTGGCCATCGATGGAACCTTCGACGACTGCCAGGACATGGTGAAGGCCATGTTCGCCGATGTCGGGTTCCGGGACCGTGTGGGCCTCTCGGCGGTCAACTCCATCAATTGGGCGCGGGTGATGGCCCAGATCGTCTACTACGTGGTCGCCGCCGAGCGTCTGGGTGGTCGCCGGTCGCCGGTCGCCTTCGCCGTCCCGACCGGCAACTTCGGCAACGTGTTCGCCGGCCATGTCGCCCGGAGTTCAGGCCTGGCCGTGTCGCAGCTGGTGGTGGGGAGCAACACCAACGACGTCCTGACCCAGTTCTTCCGGGACGGCACCATGCGCATCGACGGTGTGGTCCCCACGACCTCGCCCAGCATGGACATACAGATCTCCTCGAATCTGGAACGACTGCTGTTCGAGCTCCTCGATCGTGATGGGGCTGGCGTGGCGGAGCACCTTGACGGGTTCCGTTCCTCCGGCTCGTTCCGCCTGGATCCCGTACTGCACGCCGCACTCGCCGATGGTTGGGCCGGTGCCCGCTTTGACGACGATGCCGTCTGTCGGTGCATCGAGGCCGAGTTCGAACTCTCGGGTGTCCTGCTGGATCCCCACAGCGCGGTCGGCGTGCTGGCCGCACGGGCATGCCGACGCGATCCGTCGGTGCCGATGGTGGCCCTGGCCACCGCCCATCCGGCCAAGTTCCCCGATGCCGTCGCCGACGCCACCGGAATCCGGCCGCCGCTTCCGGAGCGACTGGCCGACCTCCATCAACGTCCTGAGCGCCTGACACCGCTTCCCAACGACCTTGCGGTGGTGCAGGAGTTCGTGGAGGCGCATCGGCGTGTCGTATGACCGACGGTCAACCCCCGGTCCCGTGCTCCGGCCAGCTCCCGAGGCTGGCAGGATGATCCACCTGTGAAGTACGTGATCTGTGTTCCCGATGGCTGTGCCGACCTCCCGGTCCCCGAACTCGACGGTCGGACCCCGATGGACGTCGCCCACATGCCAGTGCTCGCCGCCCTGGCAGCGCGCTCAACGGTCGGTCGTGCCGCCGTCATCCCCGAAGGCATGGCTCCCGGTAGCGACGTGGGGAACATGTCGATCATGGGATTCGACCCAGCCCGCTTCCACACCGGCAGGGCCCCCATCGAGGTGGCGGCAATGGGTCGGACCCTGCGCCCTGACCAGACGGCCTTCCGCTGCAACCTGGTGGTGGTCCATGACGGCGTGATGGTCGACTACGCAGGAGGCAACCCCTCCAGCGAGGAGGGCGCCGCCGTCGCGGCTGCCCTCGAAGCCGAGCTGGCACCCATGCACGAGGGCGTCGAGTTCATGGCCGGTGTCGGTTTCAGGAACGCGATGATCGCCCCCCAGGACTGGATCGATGCCGCTTGCACGCCGCCGCACGACCTCTCCGGCAAAGCGATCGTGAACCCGTCCGGACCGGCTGGTGCTGTGCTGTCCGAGTTGATGGAGGCCTCCAGGGACATCCTTGCGGGCTTCGACATGGAGGCGAACCAGATCTGGTTGTGGGGTCAGGGTTTCCAGCCACAGGTGCCGTCCTTCGCGGAGACGCATGGGGTGGAGGCCGGTCTGGTCACCGCTGTCGACCTGGTGCGCGGCATCGGGGTGCTGTCGGGCATGAAGGTCTGCGACATCCCGGGAGCCACCGGGTGGTTCGACACTGATTACGAAGGCAAGCGGGATATCGCCCTGGCTGAGTTGGAGGCCGGGCTGGACCTGTTCGTCATCCATGTGGAGGCAACCGACGAGGCCGGTCACGCCGGCAACGTGGCCGAGAAGGTCAGGGCCCTGGAGAACTGGGACAGTCGGATCCTCGCCGGGCTGATCCCGGGGCTGGACTCCATGGGGCCCTGGCGCCTACTCATGCTCCCCGACCACGCCACGCCCCTCACGACCCGTACCCACACCGCCGATCCGGTTCCCTACGTGCTGGTGGACTCGGCCGTCGACGGTCCCGGAGGCGTGTTCTCCGAGTCGGGAGTTGCCGCCGAGCCGGTGGTTCCCGGCTACCAGTTGGTTTCCCGACTGCTTGCCGGCTGAGGTTCTCAGCCCGTCTTTGGGAGGGTGGTTGCCACCGCCGGAGGCGATTGGGTAAAGTGTCGGAGTCGTCGGGCGGGCGACGGTCCCATGGGGTTCGCCTCGAGACAGGCACGCGACCGTGCCGGTCAGAGGCGTAGTACCCGGGGTCACCGTCCCACGACATGTCTTCCGGTACCGCTCCGTCGGTCATCCGAAAGGTATTTCCCCTCTCCCGGTCGATCCCGGCCGGGTAGATAAGACGGGCCGTTCGGCCCGATGAAACCGAGGTGTTCTGAGCATGGACTCCACCCAACTTGAACGCGGCACGCTGGAAGGCAAGGACCGCGACGAGCTCACGACGATCGCCAACGCACTGGGCGGCAAGCCCGGGTCGCGCTCGCGCAAGGCTGAGATCGTCGACCTGATCCTGGACCTGACCGGTGGAGGGTCTAACGGCTCCTCCACCGGCCCGGCGTCCAGTGCTGCTCATGAGGCGGCCCCCGAGGCGGCCGCTGAAGCGGCCCCTGAGGCGGGTGCCGCCGACGAGGAGCCACCTGCGGAATGGGAGGTCGCAGTGGCGGCCACCGCCGATGCAGACGAGTCGACTCCTGACACACCGGCTTCGGACGCCCCGGGCACCGATGCCTCGACGGCAGCTGCCGGACCGTCGGACGACAGCGGCTCCGAGGACGGAGCGCAGCGCAGCGCCGGCCACAGGGGTGGTCAGGGTCGATCAGGCCAGGATCGCGCGCAGGGCCGTGGCCAGAACCAGGGCCGTGGTCAGAATCAGGGCCGTGGTCAGAACCAGAACCAGAACCAGGGCCGTGGCCAGCAGGGACAGCAAGGACAGCAGGGCCAGCAGGGGGAGCAGACCGATGCGGGCAACCGCCGCCGCCGCCGCCGGGGCCGGGACCGCGAGGAGGGCCCGGAGGAGGTCTGGGAGGGTGAGCCGGTTGAGATCTCCGGCTACCTGGACCTGCGTGTCGAGGGCTATGGCTT
>Ga0302119_10001222_pt1 | contig 11597 bp, 5 predicted proteins | sample AG5_Tmax_MG_FD_203114 | JGI IMG/M metagenome (GOLD analysis project Ga0302119, IMG submission 203114) | Marine microbial communities from Western Arctic Ocean, Canada - AG5_Tmax | ecosystem: Environmental > Aquatic > Marine > Oceanic | place: Canada: Western Arctic Ocean | collected 2017-10-01
CGCCAGCTTTCTGCGAAGCGACCGGCTGAGAGGAAGCGGCTCCTGGTTTAAAGGTTTCCTCACCGGGATTGGCTGGAGCGGCGGGTTGCCCGTCTCCTTCTTCGAGTTGCGGAGCGCCGGGATCGAGGAGGGCGGTCTCGGGGAGGTTGTTCGAGAGTCCGGTGGCGATCTCAGTTGCGGGAACGGATTCTTCGGCCTGTGCTTCACCCACCGCGCTGGTCGGGCTGGCAGGGAGAGGAGTGTTGGAGACCTCGCCGCTGGCAACTTCGGCCGCGTCGGCCTGGCTTGGCACCGCGGCGTCTGAGGTTGGCGAACCTTCCAAGGGGGTGGTGGAGTTTTCAGCGACGGCCCCGTTGGGAGTGAACTGCTCGTTGGCCGGATTGGCGGGCGCTTGGTTCGGATTGGGATCGCCCTCATCGAGTCGGGGCGTGCCGGTATCGAGCAAGGCGGCTGCTGGCAAGTCCTGCATTTGACCCGGGGTGATGGTGGCCTCGGGGAGCTCACTTTGATTGGTGGCTTCACCGACCGGGGAAGCGGGGCCCTCCGCAACGGGGGCCGCCGCGACGCCACCATTTGCGACTTCGCTGGTCTGAGCCTGACTTTGTGCTGCGGCGTCACTGACCGCCTCGCTCTCCGCTTGGGCGGAGGAGGCTCCCGCGACCGAGTTGTCCGGAGTGAAGGATTCGTTGGCTGGTTCGGCTGCGGCGTTGGGTTCGCCTTCATCCAATTCCACCTGCTCGGATTCGAGGGGCGAGCTATCGGGGAGTTCGGCGAGGAGTTCCGATTCAAGGGCCTGGGGTGCATCCGACTGATCTCCTTCCGCCTGGTTGGACTGGGTGGGAGTGACTTCAATGAGCGCACTTTGGGCCGGATCATCGGCAATCGTTTCGGAGGGCTCCACTTCGGCAACTTCGGGTGGAGTTTCCATCGCGGTGTCGGCCACTGCTCCGGACTCGCTGCGCTCGGGGGCAGGGAGGGTCTCGTTCGGTTTGAACTCGGAATCCTCGGGATTGGCCGCCTCCGGAGCGTCAGCAAATTCGCGTTCGTCGAGGACCGGTTGATTGGGTTCAGGGAGCACGGTTTCAGAGAGTTCGCTCAGGAGCGCGGAAGGCTCAACCGGTTGGGTGTTGTGCTCTTCGATCGGGTTCGCGTTTGCGGTCTTGACCTCCACTTGCATCGCTTCCTGCTGAAACTGCGCATCGATGTTCATTGCCTGGGCCTCTTCCTGGGGTTGGAGCTCAGGAACCTCAAAATTAGCGGCGGCCTTCTCGGTAGGGAGGGAGAGATCCGGTTGGGTCACTTCGGTTTCCTCGGGAACGCTCTCGAGGGCCAGTTCTTGCTCGGTGAGGGCATCCAGGCTGATTTGGATTTCGGAGGGGGGAAGCTCCGCTTGTTTCTCGAGTTCCTGGGCAATCACCAGGGCTGCCATGCCGACCAGCATGAGCAAGTGGACAATCGCGGATCCAGCGAGGCACTTGTGGAAGAGGCTGGAAATGTCCTGCCAGCTTTCGAGCAGGTAGATCAGAGCGATGAGGGCGGCGACGGCGAGGATGAGCCACCAAGCGACGTTACCAAGGAGTTCCTTGAACTGCTCCCAGCGGGAGAGGTCGGTGTAACCGATGACTTCGCGCGTGGTGGAACGGTAGAGGCGGTAGTTGGGGTCATCCTCCGAGGAGTCTGTTTCGTGATTGGCGCTGAAGAGGAGGTCAAATCCATCCATGCGGACGGCGGGATCGGTGACGTTGCCCTGCTTGATGTAAAGGTCCACCTTTTCGGGTTTGAGGGAGACTCCAGCGACGACCCGGCTGAAATAGACGGCATAGCCCTTCCTGCCGGAGCTGTCCCGATCGGAGGCGAGAAAGACGTGGTTGCCACGGGCGGTGAGTGCGGCCTGCACGTCATGAGCGCGCGAGTTGAGGTGCGAAACAGCCTCCGCTTCCAGAAAGCGGGGAACTGGAGCGAGTTTGTCCTCTGCCTTGCGGGTGCCTGCGACGGAGTCCGCCACAAAAATGTCCTCTCCCTTCGCCCCCTCTCGATTGGAGGAGAAGAAGAGTTGCTTGTCGTCGGAGGAAAGAGCGGGCCCGGATTCGTCGTCCGCAGTGTTGATCTTGTCGCCGAGCGAAACAACGCCCTCCCACTGAGATCCGTTCCGCCGCGCGAGGTAGAGGTCGAGTCCGCCTTTGCCGCCCTCGCGATTCGAACTGAAGTAGAGGAATTGTCCGTCGCGGGAGAAGGCGGGGCTGCGTTCGTCGGAGGAGGTATTGATGGACTTGATCGCTTCGGGAGGGCTCCAGAGGCGGCCGTCCCAATGGGAGACGAAGAGGTCGGCATTGGTCTCATGCTCTTCCCAACGCACCAAAATCATCTGAGTGCCATCAGGAGAGAAGGCGGCTTCGAGACGTCCGGGGAGGTGCTTGGAGGCAGGCTGAGGTTGTTCCTCACTCGCATCTTTCTGGGGGGGTGTCTTGTCAAAGTGGTGGGCCTCCGGATCCTGCCAGAGGACGAAGCGCGTCTTGTCTTCCTCCACCTCGGCCCGCAAGTCCTGGCCGTCTGTGTAGTAGGCCCAGAGGTCGCGGCGCATCTTCCCGAGGAGCGAGATTCCGATGAGGCCGGCCATGGCGAGCAGAGCGACGGGAATGATCCATCTCTTGAGACCCATGAGGCCGCCGCTGCGGATGGTGTTGAAGAACTGCCGGAGGGGGAGCGAGCCACCCTTGCGCGGGCGCTTTGCCACCGCCCCCACCGAGGGAGGGACTTCCTGGGGAATCGGTGCGGCCTCGATGATGCGGGGAGGTTCTTCGGAAGGCACGTCCCTCGTGGGGACTGGGACTTCGGGCGCGTGATTCTCGGCGGGACTCTCCCTCGCGAGGAGTTCCTCATCGGGACCCTCACACACGTTCTGGACCACGAGAGGAGGAGCGGCCTCGGTTTCTCGGGGGGTGGCAGGCGCCCCGCCGGGTGCTGATTCTGCGGTCTCCAACCGTTCGGCCGGTCGGATGGAGCTCTTCCCGCGCTTCCGCTTCGCTTTCTGGTCCCCCAACTTCGCGAGCGCGGTCACGAGCGAGGCCACGATCTGCCGGGCGCGCGGCAGCGCCTTCTGGCCCAAGCAGGACGCGAACCGTCTGGCGAGCGAAACTGTCATGCGCGCGACCCACTTCATCAATTTCAAAAGGTGCGGCAATCCCTTCTTACGCATCCAGTTTGTGAGCTGAGCGGCCCGTTGCACGGCCTCCGCCAGCGCGCGCTTTCCCCACTTGGCAGGCTTGGAATCCCTGCGCTTGCGGTTGTGGGCGGGTGGGTCGCTCGGAGGCATGAAGCTCGTTCCGAATTAATTGTTAGTTGCTCGGGGCGGGGGCTGCGCCGGCGAGAAGGTTGCGGGCTTCAGTCGCGGCCTCTTCCTTGTCAAATCGTTGGATGACATCCTTGAACCGTTCGGCCGCTTGTTCGGGCTTCTTCTGGGTCAGCAAGATGCGGCCGATCTCAAGAATGGACTGCGCCTGCCACTTGGGATATTGCGGATAGCTGATCTCGACTTTCACAAATGCAATCACGGCCTGGTCGGTCTGCTTGAGCTTGGCGTAACAGGAGCCCGATTGGAAGCGGCTGCGCACAGTCCAGAGATCGAGTTTCGAGCCGTCGAGGAGCTTGGCATATTCGGGGAGAGCGGCGGTCGGTTCGCCAGCCTGCTCGGTGGCGAAGGCAAAGCCAAAGCGCGCGTTGCGGGTCCAGCGGCTCTCGGGGAATTTTTCGAGGAAGGTGCTGTAGGCGGCGGCGGCTTCGGTGTGGTTGCCGGTGAGGGCCTGCGTTTCGGCGAGTCGCATGGTGATCGATTCGACGAGGGGTTGCGGACTGCCCGCCGGTTTGGAGGCGGCCGCAAAGTGAACGCGGGCTGCTTCAATGTTCTTGAGCTGGAGCTGCGATTCGCCCGCCTGGAAGTGCATCGAGGCGAGTAGTTTTGACTGGGGGTAATCCTCGAGGAGAATTTCGAACTGTTCGGCTGCGTTGGGGTGATCGCCTTTCTTGAAGTGCGCACTGGCAAGTTGATATCGGATCTCTTCGCGCAGGGCGGCATTCTTGAGATTCTTCAGAGTGGCGGAGAGCTGGGCGATGATCTTGTCCTGCGCGCCGCTGTCGAGGTTGAGTTCCGCGAGTTCACTGTGGATCTTCACGGTGAGCTGGCTTTCGGGATAGCTGGTGAGGAGGAGTTCGTAGAGCTTGGTGGCCTCGGGCATGTGTTTGAGGTTTCGTTCGCACCAGGCCCATTCGTAGATTGCCTGATCCGCGAAATCCGACTTCGGAAACTCCTTGTGCACGCGATCAAAATGAGTGTTGGCCTTGGCCCACTCCTTGTTGCGGGCGAGCGCAAGGCCCAGATGAAAGACCACGCGCGCGAGTTTTGGATGCTCGGAATACTGCTGAAGGACCCCTGCGAAGTGCGCGGCCGCCTTGGCATGTTCTCCGGCGTTGAAGATCGCAATGCCTTGTTGAAGGGCGGCATCGGGAGCGAGGGGGTGATCGCTCTTGGCCTGAATCACGCTGTTGAAGTGTGCTGCCGCTGCGGGGTGCTTCTTCTCGGTAGCGTCAATCCACCCGAGGTAGTATTGCACGCGGGGGCGTTGGCTGCCTCCGTGTTTCACGAAGAGCTCATTTTCCCCAGTGTCGGAGGCGACAAACTTTTCGAGGGCGGTGCGGGCCAGCTTGAGATTGCCGGTTTCGTAGGCGAGGCGCCCTTGCTCGGCGAGAGCGAGGGGAAGTTGCGCGGTGGGAGGGGGATAGCGGCTGATGAGGGTGGAGAGTTGCAGGAGCGCCTTCTCCTTCTGATCCGTGCGGTCATAGCAAACTGCAAGTTGCACGAGGGCGGTGTCCACGTTGGGTCCCGCCTTGACCACCGTTCCCTTTTCCGCGTCCTTGGTGATTCGAGTGCTGAGGAACTCGGTGAGGGGATCGATGGCGGTGGACCACTTCTCCTGGCGGAAGAGCGAGTCGCCAATCATGAATGGCAACTGGGCGAAGAGCGGACCGGTGGGCTTGCTCGCGAGCAGGGAAGTCGCACTGGTCAGACAGTCGGCCCAGCGCCCGGCGGCATGATGAATCTGCGCCTGCCGAAAGAGGGCGGCGATGCGGTTGGGATGTTGCTCGTCCGCCGCGATGAAGGCGGCGTAGCCCTGCTGAGCCTCTTCGAGCTTACCCAGCAGAAAGAGATTCTCGGCCCGCATGAAGCGCGCCTCGCCGGCGAGGGAATGATCTGGGTGTTTGGCAAGAAACTGGGTATTGGCGGCCAGGCTGCCTTCGTAGTCCTTGAGCTTTTGCATGCACACTGCGCTCTGGTTCAGGACTTCAGCTTGCTGACTGAAACTGGTGCTGAGTTGGACGGTGCCGAGGGTGGCCAAGGCGCTCTGCCAGTCCGGTTCGGGTTTGGCCATGAGGGCATTGGCGTAGTCAAAACGCAGGTCGTCGATGATCGCTGATTCAGCGAAGGTCGTGGTGGCGGCGGCAAGCACGGTGGCCGCCGTGCCGTAGTTCTTCTCCTGGGGGCGGGTGTAGACGCGCGCGAGCCAGAGATTGGCCCGGGCGGCCACTTCGGTGGAGCCTTCGGCCAAGGCCTGGAGCTGAGTGCCTGCGGTCTCGAAAGCCCCGAGTTCCAGATGGGTGCGAGCGAGATAAAGTTTCGCTTCACTGGCGTGCGCTCCATCGGCTGCCGCGGTCAGGTAGGCAGTGAGATCGTCTGCGGACGCCTCATAGTTCTTGAGGACGAAGCGAGTCAGTCCGAGCCGGTAGCGGCATTCGATGGCGTCTGCGCCCTTGAGTTCGGGTTGCGCGGCCGCGAAGGCGACCTCGGCCTCCTTGTAGTGTTTGAGTTGATTGTGGCACTCGCCGACCAAATAGAGTGCCCGGGTGCTCCACACTTTGTCTGCCTTCAGATCCTTGATTTGAGCGAGGGCTGCGATGGCCTTGTCGGGCGCCTTGAGCTGATAGTGCGCATAACCCAGCTGGTAGAGCGCGCGAGCGGCCTGGGCATCGCCCGGCATGGCGGCCAGAAGTTTGTTGGCCCAGGGAACGACGTCCTCCCATTTTGCGTTTCCAAAGCTTACGTCACAAATCGAGGCCAGGGCGGTGGTCTGGTAGGCGGCCGATTTGAGATTGGCCAACTCCGCGACGTAGAGGGCCCTCGCTTCCTCCTTGGCCCCCGTGATGACGAGACACTGACCATGCATCATGACGAGACGCTCGCGCATGATGGCAGGATCGAGCTTGGGCTTGGCGAGGAGGGCGGCGAGCGGCCCGATCGCTTCCTTGTAGTGCTTCGAGGCGTAGTGGCTGAGGGCAAGACCGCGCCGGGCGAGGTCGGCCTTGGCGTGCTCAGGGTGAGCCTTGAGAAAGGCTTGGTACTGCTGAATGGCAACCGGGAAGAGCTTTCGATTGTAGGCGCCGTTGGCGACAAAGTAATGCTCCAGGGCCGGGTCCTTTGCGGCAGGCTCCTCCTGACCCAGGGAGGGAAGAGCGGTAGCGAAAGTGGCGGCGACGAGGAGGCGGAGAAGACGAGGGCTTAGGATTGGAGAGAGGCAAGGCATAGGCGTCCCCAAAATTACAAAGCGAGGGGATGTATTCGTTCACCCATTCACAAGGAGATGTCCATTTTTACATTGGGGAATTTGGATTTCTTTCCGTGGCGATCACCACTGATGGCCAGTCGGATGGGCGAATAAGAGCGCAGATGGGCTCTCGAGTTGTCCAGAAATGAAGGCCAGGAGCCCGTTCAGGAGTCGAAAACATCCTATAACATGTTTTTAATAAGTGAGTTATCGTCTTATTGGAGAATTTGCTGGATTGCGCACCGCGGGTTGGGAGAATGGCACCGCGGCCGAGGGCTGTTCTTATGAACATCATAATCGTCGGAGCCGGGGAGATTGGCCGCTACTTGGCCACGGAGCTTTCCCGGGAAACCCACAGCATCTCTGTGATCGAAACGAGTCCCCGCCTGGCGGCGGAAATGGAGCGGGGGATTGATGCCAAGGTGATATGCGCGGACGGCAGCAGCGTGCATGCCCTGGCCCAGGCCAACATTGGGGAGTGTGAGCTCTTCCTCGCCCTGACCAGCGACAACACCGTCAATTTGATGAGTGCCTCGATGGCAAAGGCGATGGGGGTGGCCACGGTCGCGAGCCGGGTGCATCCGGGGCTCCAGCGCGAAGAGTGGCTCTTTGACTTTCGCGGGCATTTCGGAATCGATCACATGTTCAGCTCCGAGCGGCTCACGGCGATCGAGCTCGCCAAGTTCATCCGGAATCCCGATTCACTGGCGGTGGAGGAGCTGGCGCGCGGAAAGATCGAAGTTCAGCAAGTGCGGGTGGGAGCCAAAAGCGATGGGGCGGACACGGCCCTGAAGGATCTCAAGGCTCCAGGGCGCACGCGGGTTGCGGCCATTACCCGTAAGGGAGATAGCTTTGTGCCGGACGCCGAGTCCATACTCACCGCGGGTGATGTGGTGACGATCTTTGGGGAACCGCGCCGTTTGCGGGTCTTGGCCGAGCGATTGCAAAAGGGTGGTCGTCGGGGCGAGTCCATGCGGGTGGTGATTTTTGGAGGCGGGGAATATGGCTTTGCGCTGGCGCAGATGCTGGAGAGTTGGGACTGCCGGGTGCGCATCTTCGAGAAGAATGAGAAGCTTTGTCAGGAACTCACCGAGCGCTTGAGTGACACCACCGTGATCAATGCGGATGCCACCGTGGTGGCGGAGTTGGAAGAGGAGCAGGTGGGCGAGGCCGATTTCTTTGTGGCGACCAGCGCAAGTGATGAGGACAATGTGATGACTTGTCTTCAGGCCCACAACATAGGAGCGAAGAACTGCCTCACCATCATTCACCGCGCAGATTACGCGCGGGCCATTGGATCGAGCGGTCGTCATTTTGGAGTGGTGGCCGCGGTGAGTCCGCGTGAAGCAACCCGGCGTGATATCGAGCGCTATCTCACCACCGAGAAATACTACGTGGTGAAGAAGTTCAGCGCGGGCGAGGTAATTGAGACCGATGTGGCCAAGGACGCCAAGGCCGTCGGGATGAAAGTGAGCGAGATCGATTGGCCAGCGGGCTCCGTCCTGGTCGGCTTGCTGCGCGGCCTGCAGGCCATTGTACCGGGACCGGATGATGTGGTGGAGGCGGGTGATCGGATCTACGCGATGGTGTCTCCAAAGGTGCGTAAGAAATTGCTGAAGTTGCTTCACTAGCGAACCCCCGACAAAGGCGGGAGGCGAGGGCCTTCCGCGAGCTGTGCTTCCTCATGAATTTCCGATTATTAGCGAAGGTCCTTGGTTTGTTGCTCACCTTGGAGAGTGTTGCGATGGTGGCCTGTGGGGTTTTTGCGAACTTCGATCCCAACGATGAGCTCGGAGTGGCAGTGCTTCCGCTCATGATCGCGGGAGGGATTACCTTTCTCGCGGGGATCGTCCTCATCATCATTGGGTGGGGCAAATTTGAGCGCATTCCCCGGAGGGAGGGGGTGATGATTGTCGGCTTGGGCTGGGTGCTCAGCGGAGTCTTTGGTGCGATCCCCTTCGTCATGGCGGAGCCTGGTCTTCCTCCGAGCGCGGCGCTCTTTGAATCGGTTTCGGGATTCACGACCACGGGGTCGACCGTGATCGCTGATCTCGAGCAATGGCCAGACGGAATCCTGCTCTGGCGTTCGGTGACGCAGTGGCTGGGAGGCCTGGGAATCCTGGTCTTGTTCGTGGCCATCCTGTCCGCGATGGGAGGAGGTGCGAAGTCACTCTTTCGCAACGAGTCGTCCTTTCAGCCCGGCGAAGCGGCCACTGCCCGCATTCGGGACACGGCCCTCTCGTTGTGGAAAGTGTATCTCTTCCTCACGGTGTGCTGCCTCCTTGGGTTGCGTGGATTGGGGATGAGTTGGTTTGATGCGGTAACGCACTCCTTCACCACAGTGGCGACCGGGGGCTTCAGCCCTCACAACGAAAGTATTGGCTATTTTTCGGGTTGGGAAACCGGTCTCTGGATCGAGATTTGGTTGGAGCTTTTCATGTTGCTGGGCAGCACAAGCTTCCTGATTTATGTCGTGATCGTTCGGCGGGATTGGGAGCGCCTCAAACGACAGGAAGAAGTTCGGTGGTATTTACTCCTGGCCTTGGTGGGGTGCCTCGGGGTCTGGGCGGTTGGAGTCTGGGGGGGTGGGCATGCGGTGGGGCAAACCTTACGAGGGGCGGTTTTCACCACCATTTCAATGATCTCAACTTCGGGCTTCGTCACGGCGGACTATGAGCTTTGGCCGGTTGGGACCCACTTCATTCTGCTCGCGATGATGTTGATCGGAGGCTGTGCGGGTTCGACTTCTGGAGGCATGAAAGTGAGTCGCCTGATCCTTCTCTTGCGCGCGGCCTCACAGGAGATTGTGAAAGCATTTCGGCCGAATCAGATTCTACGGATGCAGGTCAATGGAAACGCCATCGACGATACGGCGCGGGCGCAGACAGTTCTCTTTGTCGCCTTGTTTTCCCTGATGGCAATGGCATCGATGGTGGTCGTTGCCATCATTGAAACGGCCCATGGGGTCGACTTTGAAAGCACGATTGCGATTGTGCTGGCCACCTTTGGGAATGTTGGGCCGGGGTTTGGCGATGTTGGTCCCACCGATACCTTTGCCGAATTGCGCCCCGTGACCCATCTCTTTCTCTCGCTCCTGATGGTGCTGGGACGATTGGAGCTCTATGCGGTTCTGGTCTTGTTCGTGCCGGCGGTTTGGAAGAAATATTAGAGTGATTGAGGGGAAGAGCGTCCTAGGGGGTCCTGCCGAGTGCCCGAAAACCCGTCTGGTGGCGGGGTTGGAATTAATTCGGAAGAAACGATCTGGCGCTGTGAAAGGGGACTGCGGCCTATTTTTCGTTTCGCCGCGTCCTCGTCCGGTTCTGTGGGCCTAGAGTTCGCTGGCCCCCGGCTCTTCTTCGCGTTCGTCCCTCTCCTCGTATTCGCCGTTGAGTTGCTCTCTCCAGTAAGAGAGGAAGAACTTCTTCTCCTGGAAGTTCACGAGGTGGTCCGAAGTGCCGATGATGGGACGCAAAGTGGTGGTCATTTGCAGGGTGACGAGGAGGAAGACGCCACACCAGATCGTGAGGTGAGCGGTGTTGGTCATGCCCAGCGCACGACCGGCACGGAAGACGAGGACGAGCCCGAAACCTGCACACACGATCCAGAGACTGAGCAGGAGGAAACCGAGGAAGGTGATCGAGGTGCTCGAAACGCTGAAGAGCCAGACAACCGGAGCAAAGCCCACGAGGAGGAGGCCGGAGAGGGCGATCAATCCGCAGAGTACTCCGACGATGGTGCGAAACTTGGCATCGAGTCCCCCGAGGCAGGCAAAGATGTAGAGGCTGGGGAGACAGATCAGTCCGCTGAAGAGGAGACCGCTGACAATCTTGAGCGGGGCGGCCCAGATTTGTTCCTGCCACGAAAAGGTGCCGATCACCAAGCCGAAGACCACGAGGCTGGCAATCGAGATGAGGAGGAGGCGGAGGGGGATCTGGCGGCCGTCTTCGTCGGATTCCAGGCTGTAGATCAGGGAGAGCGGTCTCTTGAGCAGCTTGTTCATGATATTGGGAAGATCGCAGCCTCCCTCAAGCGGTTCGAAGCCTCCTTGGGGATCACGAGAATCGGCGCGTAGAGCTGGCATGGGCGGTGGAGGCGGGGTGGCTGGATTCGGTTCGTCAGTCATGGCTATGATCAGTGTTCAGGTTTGGTCTTTCAGAATGGGGAAACGTTTTTCAGGGCGTAGAAGACAGCCTCGTAGAAGCTGCCATCGAAGGGATCGGTGCGGAGGAATTCGACTTCGAGTCCGGGGGAGACGAAGAAGGGGCGCAAGTTCCAGGAAATTTGTGCACCCACGAAGAGGCTGCCCGCGAGCCACGCGAAAAAGGCATGGGTTCCCGCCCGACGGGTATCGGCGAACTCGCGCACGTAACCGAGCAGGCGGTAGTGGGCGAGAATGCCCGCGAAGGCGATCATGATGGTGTGGAGCAGCAGATTGGCTCCGTGCCAGGACATACTGCCAGGGGCGCCGGGTTCGGGCATGTTGAGAGTCGCGAAGAAGGTGACCGGACTGAGCGCTCCCAGAATGACGCTCATGATCGCAAAGCCGGTGAGCAGGAATTGCAGACTCTGTCGGAACCCAAGTCCGCTTCCCAGGACGAGTCCAAGCATGCCGTTGAGGATGGTATTGAGGAAGAGGGTGAGGAAGATGATGGCGGGCAGCTTGATCGCAACGTAGGTGGCCATTTCCAAGCCGTTCCGCAGGCCGATGCTGAACCCGTAGGTGCTGCACCCAGCGATGATGAGGATTGCGCAGATTCGGAGCGAGCCGCGTTGGGGGTCCTCCATCCAGGAGGTGAGGAGCGCGCGCTCCCCACGGCACAGCGCGGGAATGGTCCGAGCAGTACTTGATGGTGGCGGCATGGTCGATGACGGCGTCACTTTGTGTCACAAAGTTAGTATCCCCAGGTTCAATGACGTTCAAAATTTCCAAAATCGATCACCTTGCGGTTAGATTGCAGGGTCCTGCGAACAGGGTGCCGAGTCCGGGCTAGTATTGAGGAAGAG
>Ga0302119_10001223_pt1 | contig 11596 bp, 12 predicted proteins | sample AG5_Tmax_MG_FD_203114 | JGI IMG/M metagenome (GOLD analysis project Ga0302119, IMG submission 203114) | Marine microbial communities from Western Arctic Ocean, Canada - AG5_Tmax | ecosystem: Environmental > Aquatic > Marine > Oceanic | place: Canada: Western Arctic Ocean | collected 2017-10-01
AGAGGAATTGCTAGCCAAAATTATTGATTAAATAGTTTTTAGCTATAAAAAAAGGCGACCCTTAGGTCGCCTTTTTTGTGTCTTACTCTTATTGTTTATAGAACGTCTTTCAACGCAGCTAAACAAAGTGTAATGTTTTCTTTTCTAGAGGTGTGACCCATCAAACCGATGCGCCATACTTGGCCTGCCAATGTACCAAGACCAGCACCAATTTCTAGGTTGTAGTCATTCAAAAGAGTTGTTCTAACTGCTGCTTCATCAACGCCTTCAGGGATGAAAACACTGTTCAGTTGCGGCAAACGATCTTCTTTCTTTACAAGGTAGCTCATCCCCATAGCTTCAAGACCATCTCTAAGGAATTCGTGGTTTGTTTGATGTCTTGCCCATGCATTCTCAACACCTTCTTCACACATCATTACAAGAGATTCATGCAAACCATAAAGAGTATTAACAGGTGCCGTGTGGTGGTATGTGCGTTTAGCGCCTTCACCCCAGTAGCCCATAACCAAGTTAATGTCAAGGAACCAACTTGCAACAGGTGTGGCTCTGTTGGTTAGTTTGTGAATTGCACGATCGCCCATGCTGATTGGTGAAATACCTGGCATCGCTGAAAGACATTTTTGTGAGCCAGAGTAAATAGCATCAATTTCCCATTCGTCAACACGCAGCTCAGATCCTGCAAGTGATGTTACTGCGTCAACAATTGTTAGACAATCGTGTTTATGTGCAATTTCGCAAAGTTTTTTAGCATCAGACATAGCGCCTGTTGAAGTTTCAGCGTGAACAAAAGCAACGATTTTTGCGTCTTTGTTTTCGTTTAGTGCTTGCTCTAATTTGTCAGCACTAACGGCTGTGCCCCAGTCGTCTTCGACCATGACAGCTACACCACCAAAACGAATAACATTTTCTTTCATGCGGCCACCGAAAACACCGTTACTACAAACGATGACTTTATCGCCTGGCTCGACTAAGTTTGCAAAACATGCTTCCATACCTGCAGAACCTGGTGCAGAAACAGGCATTGTTAATTCATTTTCAGTTTTGAACGCAATTTTTAGCATTTCTTTAACTTCGTCCATCATGCCAACAAAGGCAGGATCTAGGTGGCCAATAGTTGGTCTAGCCATTGCGCTAAGAATTCTAGGGTGAACATTTGATGGACCAGGGCCCATGAGTGTTCTTACAGGTGGATTAAATGATTGCATAGTATGTTTTTGGAATAATTAAAAAAAGGAGACAGTTAGAGTCTGGTGCGTATTATCTTACAATTGAACTTTGGCAATTGTAAAAAAATTCATAACAGCGTGAATTCAAATCACTGGATAATGACTCTCATGTCAGTCACCAGTCAATTATCCCACGCCTTACCCAAGGGCAGTGTCATTTACGGTAGTGAGAATACTCGCGCCTTTGAGTGTGATGGGCTCAGTGTTTACAAGCAAAAACCAATGGCGGTGGCACTTCCTACAAGTGTTGAGCAAGTCAAATCCGTACTCAGTATTTGTCGTAAAGCAAAAACACCGGTAGTGACTCGAGGTGCTGGTACGGGCCTCTCAGGTGGTGCCACCCCACTTGAAGGTTGTGTTGTTCTTGGGTTGTCGAAAATGACTCGAATTTTATCGGTTGATGCCGAGAATCAATTGGCTGTTGTTGAGCCTGGCGTTAGGAATTTGGCCATTAGTGAGGCGGTTTCCGAGCACGGTTTGTATTATGCACCAGACCCGTCTTCGCAAATAGCATGCACCATTGGCGGCAACGTTGCTGAAAATTCTGGCGGTGTACACTGCCTTAAATATGGTTTAACCGTACATAATGTTGAGGCAATCAAAATGCTCACCATAAACGGCGAAGAATTAATTTTAAGCCGTAGTGACGAGGGTCTGGGCTTGTTAGCTCTAATGAACGGTTCTGAGGGGCTGCTCGGTGTTATTACTGAAATTACCGTCAAACTCACCAAAAAACCAGCGCTTGCCAAGTTGGTCATGGCGGGTTTTGCCACGGTAAGAGAATGCGCCAATGTTGTGGCGGATATTATCAAGGCTGGCATTGTGCCGGCAGGTTTGGAGATGATGGACAAATTCGCCATTGAGGCTTCTGAAGCTTTCGCTCATGCCGGTTACCCGTTAGACGCAGAGGCGTTATTGTTGTGCGAACTGGATGGTGAAGTGGAATCCGTAGGGGTTGAGCTTGAGGCGGTATTGAAAATTCTTGCCGGTGCATCAACCATTAAGGTTTCCGAGAATGAAGAGGAGCGCTTGTTGTTATGGAAAGGGCGCAAGTCATCATTCCCAGCAGTCGGTCGTCTTTCGCCAGATTATTATTGTATGGACGGCACCATTCCAAAGCGTCATTTAGCTGGTGTATTGGAAAAAATTAACGAATTATCAAAGCATTATCAGCTTCGTGTAGCTAATGTTTTTCATGCCGGCGATGGTAATCTGCATCCGCTGATTCTTTACGATGCCGGCATTCCTGGTGAGTTGGAAAAAACAGAAGCCTTTGGAATGGATATTCTTAAGCATTGTGTTTCTGTGGGTGGCTCGATTACAGGAGAGCACGGTGTTGGCATTGAAAAATTAGACGCCATGTGTGTACAATACACCGCCGCTGAGCTTGAGATTTTTCACCAAATTAAAGCGGTGTTTGATCCACAATCATTACTTAACCCAGGCAAGGCGGTGCCAGAGCTTCATCGTTGTGCAGAGTTGGGTAATATGCACGTTCACCACGGCGAATTACCGCATCCAGAGTTAGATCGTTTTTGAGGGGGGCTTTAATGAAATCGATTGCAGAGTTTCAACAGCTCATTAAAGAAAGCGAGAAAATTCACATTGGCGGTGAATGTTCGGAATCGATTGAAAATATTGATATGAGGTCTTATTCTGGCATTGTTGAATACCACCCCGAAGAGCTTGTTATTACTTTGAAGGCCGGCACGTCAATTGCGGAAATCGAGAAAATTCTAAAGAAAAATAATCAGGCTCTTGCTTTTTATACGAACAACCCAGAGCAAACCATTGGCTCGCTGTATGCTAGTGCTGACGCTGGTTTTGCCGACGCCATTTTAGGTGTGCAAATTATTAATGGCAAGGGCCAATTGATGAATTTTGGTGGCCAAGTAATGAAAAACGTTGCCGGTTACGATGTATCTAGGCTGCTGGTTGGATCAAAGGGGCAGTTGGCACTTATTACTCAGATGAGTTTTAAAATACTCCCAGAAGATGCCGCTAAAAGATATCAGAAAAAACCAAATCCACAGCAAATCACATCTGAACTGCACGCATCACTGACCCAAAAATTAAAACTAGTCTTTGATCCCTACGGAGTTTTCATATAGTGCACTCCTCGGTTGAACAGGCTTCTCTTACTAATTTTACCAATCAAAAAGCCAACAAGGTAATCGGCGCTTGTGTACATTGTGGTTTTTGTTTAGCCACTTGTCCAACCTATCAGCTGCTTGGTGATGAGCTCGATTCGCCAAGAGGGCGTATCTATTTAATGCAATCGGCGCTTGAAGACAATCAAGCAAGTTTCGATACCTTAAAGCATTTAGATCGCTGCCTCACGTGCCGTTCGTGTGAGACAACTTGCCCATCAGGAGTTGAATATTCACAACTGCTAGATATAGGGCGAGATTTTCTTGAAACGAAGCGTCCTTTTTGGCAAAAAAGTTATCGTTTGTTTGTTCGCAAGTTTTTAACAACGCCTTTGTTGTTTAAACCTGTTGGTTATTTTTTCCGCCATTCTGCCAAAGTAGGAAAGAAGATAAAAGTGAAACATGCTCAACGTAGGGTTATGTTGTTGGGCGGTTGCGTACAACCAACTTTGGCGCCGAACATTAACCATAGCATTAAAAACATTTTGGCCAAACTGAATATTGCTGTCGTTGAAGGCTTGCAGAGTGAGTGTTGTGGGGCGATTGATCAGCATTTGTCTGCCTCTGAGGAGGCGATGCGCAAGGCCAAGAATAATATTGATGCATGGCAAAGACAATTAGAAAATGGCATTGAGGTCATACTTTCCAGTGCGAGCGGTTGTGGTATCACGGTGAAAGATTATCCAAAACTTTTTGATAAAGAAGATGAGTACCACGCTAAAGCATTATTGATCGCTTCACACACGCAAGATATTGCCGAATTTTTATCAAAAGAAGACCTTTCTCAATTGCATTTGAGTGAAAAAAATATCTCTTACCATGAGCCCTGTACAATGCAACACGGTCAGCAATTGGGTGGTTTAGTTGAGTCGTTATTGAGTCAATTTGGCTACTCACAAATACCTATAACAGATTCGCATCTGTGTTGTGGTTCTGCAGGCACTTATTCGATATTTCAGCCCAAGTTGGCGAAAGAGTTAAGATCAAATAAGATCAAACATTTAACCAAGTCAAATCCAGAGATGATTGTCACCAGCAACATTGGCTGTTTGATGCATTTGCAAAAAGGGTCTCCAGTACCTGTTAAACATTGGGTGGAGTTATTGGATGGGTAGAAGACGCAAAGTAAAAGACAAAACCTATGAGTTAGATATTGAGACTTTGTCGCATGAAGGTAGAGGTATTTCTCATTTTGATGACAAGATTATTTTCACCCGCGGCGCATTGCCCGGTGAAAAGGTAATCGCCAACCGTTCTTTGTCTAGAGCTAAGTACGAGGAGGCGGACGTTGTTGAAGTTCTGACGCCATCGCCAGATAGAATTGAACCAAAGTGCGCAGTTTATGGCATTTGTGGCGGCTGCTCTTTCCAGCATTTATCAAGTAAAAATCAAATAAATGCCAAACAAACTTGGCTGCAAAGTGCTTTTATGGGTCAAGCAAAAACCGAGCCTAAAGAGTGGCTAGACCCCTTGCAAGTAACAAGTTGGGGTTATCGTCGTAAAGCCAGATTAGGCGTACGTTACGTCCATAAAAAAGAGAAAGTGTTGGTTGGTTTTAGAGAGCGTAAGTCATCTTTTATTACGGTGATGGAGCGTTGTGAAGTGCTACACCCGTCTCTTGGCGATAATTTAGAGGTACTAGCTGAATGTATTGAGGGCTTAAGTTGTAAATCTCAAATCCCACAAATTGAAGTGGCTATTGCTGAAAATGACACCATTCTTATTCTTCGTCATCTTGAGCCGCTGACAATTGAAGACGAGGCGGTTCTTAGAGATTATGCCGAACGACTTTCAATTACTTGGTACACACAAAGCGGTGGCATGGATACGGTTAAGCCGTTAGACAGTGCTGTAAGTTTGAGCTACTCCTTGCCAGAGTACAATATTGAAATGAATTTTTTGCCAACCGATTTCACCCAAGTTAATTTTGAGCTCAATCAAAAAATGATGAGTTTGTCCTTGTCTTTGTTGGAGTTGAATGATGAGGATAGGGTGATTGATCTTTTCTGCGGATTAGGTAATTTCACTTTGCCAATTGCGCGCCAAGCCAAAAAGGTTGTTGGTGTAGAAGGGGATAAGGGTTTAATTGAAAGAGCAAAAGAAAATGCTGAGCGCAATGGTATCAACAACGTTTCATTCTATAAAGCGGATTTATTTGAAGATGTCAGTGGTTTTGAATGGTTCAGAGGCCAAACTTACAATAAAGCTTTAATTGACCCTGCGCGTACAGGTGCGATTGAAATTGTCGAATTATTACCAAAACTCGGTGTTGAGCGATTGGTTTATGTGTCTTGCAATCCGGCAACACTTGCCAGAGATACGGCTAAATTGCTTGAATTGGGCTATCGGTTGGAAAAAGCAGGCGTCATGGATATGTTTCCGCAAACAGCACATGTAGAATCGATTGCTTTGTTTGTTAAAAAGTCGTAATTTTTTTTTAGCGTAACCGCCAGATTCTATCTTTGAATTATGATAATATTGATGCCAATATTGAGTTCTAATCTTGCGGAGTGAAAATGCCCTATAAGCGTAATTTATTACCCAAACAAGCTTTTGAAAAGCTTGCAAATAACCCTAATTCTTTGTTTGTTGACGTACGCTGTGAAGCCGAGCACAAGTTTGTTGGTTTTCCCAACAGTTCTGTTTTAATACCGTGGGCGGATGAGCCTAATTGGCGACCTAATGCGCAGGGGTTTTCCGATGCGGTTAAAAAACAACTTGCGGAACGCGACGATGTTTTTGATACCGAAATTATTCTAATGTGTCGCAGCGGATACCGCTCTAATGAAGCCCTCAAGTGCCTTGAAGCCAGCGGCTTTATGCATGTTTCACATGTTGCTAGCGGCTTTGAGGGGGATCTCGATGAGAATGATCAGCGCGGTAATTTAAACGGTTGGCGTCATGATGGTATGCCTTGGACGCAAAGCTAAGGTAGAGCTCATTAGAGCTAAGCGATCTCTAAGTTTGCGTAAGAAGTGATTAACCACTTTGTTCCGGCTTTACTAAATTTGACCTGCACACGAGCCCCGTCGCCACTGCCTTCGTAATTTAGTATAGTTCCAAATCCAAATTTTGTATGCTTAACCGTTTGCCCTATTGAATAAGGCGAACTCGAGCTGGCAACCATTGTTTTTCTAGTGCCATACGATTTGCCAGAATCGCTGTAGCTGTAGTCCTTGTGTGGACTTTTGATGCGATTTAAAAAAGCACTAGGCACTTCATCTAGAAAGCGTGAAGGCATTGAGTAGAAGGATTGGCCATGTAGAAAGCGCTTATCAGCATAAGAAAGATTGAGTTTTTTCATCGCTCGTGTCATTCCTACGTAACATAAGCGGCGCTCCTCATCCATTAAATGAGGCTCGTCTTTGGATTGCCTAGAAGGGAATAAATCTTCCTCCATACCCACTAAAAACACACTTGGAAATTCCAAGCCTTTGGCAGAGTGAATGGTTAGTAATTGCACACAGTCACGGTTTGGCTGATTGGATTCTCCACTGGTATCAAGTGTGGCGAGTGCAATAAAACCTTGAGTTTCACTCATCTCACTCTCTTCGTCGTGAGTATATTGTTCGGCAGCGCTGACCAGTTCATCTAAATTTTCTTTCTTGCTGCCTGCTTTGTCGGTTTTATCATTGGCGTAATGATTCATTAATGAAGACTTAATTAAAATACCGTCTACTTTTTCACTGAGCGTTAAATTTTTGGTGTCATCTGCTATAGAGTCAATCATTTCAATAAATGATTTAAGTGCGTTGGCTGCTCGAGTGGGTAGCGAATCCATAATCGCGATGGCGGATTGGAAAAGACTGGAGTGACTCTCAACACTGTACGTGCGAATTTTTTCAACCGTAGAAAGGCCAATACCACGAGCTGGGAAATTAACAACGCGCTCAAAAGCAATGTTGTCATTTTGGTTTTCAACTAAACGCACATAGCCCATTGCATCCTTGATCTCAGCACGTTCAAAAAATCGCAAACCGCCATAAATTCGATAATCAATATTTTTCTTAATCAATACTTCTTCAAAAACTCGAGACTGTGCATTGGATCGGTAAAGAATGGCGTTTTCACCTAGGTTTTGGCCTTGATTAAAGGTGTCACTAATGACGCCAACCACATGTTGTGCCTCTTCTTTTTCGGTGCGGGCGTTATAGACATCAATTAAATCACCATCACCCGACTCCGTCCATAGAGATTTCTCCATACGGTTTTGGTTGTTAGCAATCAACGCATTGGAGGCGCTGAGGATGTTGCCAGTGGAGCGATAATTTTGCTCCAATTTAATCACTTTAATTGGCTGAAAATCCTGCTCGATTTTTTGAATGTTTTCAATTTTCGCACCACGCCAACCGTAGATCGATTGATCGTCATCACCCACACAGAAAATGTGATTGTTCTTAGTTCGTAATAACTTAATCCATTGGTATTGAACGGTATTGGTATCTTGAAACTCATCAACTAAGATATGCTTGAATTGCCTTTGATAGTGCTCGAGCAGTGATGCGTTGTTTTTTAGTAATTCGTAGCTTTTAACCAGTAAGCCAGCAAAATCCACTAAATCGTTAGTTTGACAGTGCGCCTCGTACAGAGTGAATACTTTGGTGCTTTGCTTGACAAAGAAATTGTAACCAGCATCAATATCGTTCGGCTTAATACCCTCGTCTTTTTGTTGGTTAATAAACCACTGCACTTTACGAATTGGAAATTTGGTTTCATCAACACCGTTTTCTTTCATTAAGCGCTTAATGATTCGATATTGATCTTGTTGATCTAAGATTTGAAAAGTGGGCGATAAGTTGGCTTCAATCGCGTGTGTTCGCAATAGTCGATGAGCAAGAGAGTGAAAAGTACCTACCCACATTCGCCCGATAGGTCTTAATAGCAGGTCAGCCAATCTTTCTCGCATTTCATTGGCGGCCTTATTGGTAAAGGTGACAGCAAGAATAGAGTCAAGATAGCAGTTTTTTTCAGAAACCAAATATTGAATTCGATGGGTTAGAACGCGTGTTTTACCACTGCCGGCGCCAGCCAAAATAAGTGCGTTCATATTATCTTCAAGGGTGACCGAGAGACGCTGTTCTTGATTAAGCCCATCAAGGCCTACAGGTGAATTCATATTGTTACATTTCTTATTAATTAGGCGCTTAAAAGATAGACTGATAAGCCTTTTGGTATAATTCTACTCTAACGCTAGAGTGATGCTAGTGTGTAAATTATAATCAGTGTAAATTTCGACTTGTTTGTAAATTACCTATTTTTTGTAATCTGGAAATCTTTAATGAATGGCACTTGGAATCAAAGTATCAGAAACAGCATCAAAAGCGCTGATGAAGCCAATCGTCAGCTGCGTACCGAGTGCTTTTCTGATGGAAGGTTTCCAATCAAAATCCCTTTGGAGTTTGCCGATAGAATTGAATCTGGAAACCCCCTGGATCCACTTTTATTACAAGTTTTGCCTTCGACAAGTCAAGCGCAAGAAGGTTTTAGCGACTCTCCTCTTGATGATGAAAAGCACTCACCAATGCGCGGTGTTATTCATAAATACCCCTCAAGAGTACTTTTGATTGCCAGTCAAGTATGTGCAATTCATTGTCAATATTGTTTTAGGCAGAATTTTGATTATGAAGAGCATGATATTCTTACTAATTGGCGCCAGATTGGACAGTATTTACAAGCAAATATTGGGGTTAATGAAGTTATCCTGAGTGGCGGTGATCCACTAACGCTCAGTGATGGAAAAATTGAAAAAATAGTGAAATCTGTTGAGGGCGTTGAACACATTAAAACTCTCAGAATTCACAGCAGAACCGCGGTGGTCGTGCCAAGTCGCATCACCGAGAAACTTTCAGAAATATTAACCAAGACGCGTTTAAAGGTTGTGATGGTTTTTCATATTAATCACCCTAGAGAGATCTCAATTGATTTTATAGAGCAAGTCAAAAAGCTACAGTCTTTGACACTTCTTAATCAGTCGGTATTGCTACGCGGCGTTAATGACAGTGCCAGCATACTGGGCGCGCTATCGCATAAGTTATTTGCAAGCTCTATCATGCCATATTACTTGCATTTGCTTGACAAAGTTAGTGGTGCCGAACACTTCTTGATCAGTGATTCAAGGGCCAAAGAAATCTATCGAGAATTACAAAACAGCTTGTCTGGCTATTTACTACCAAAACTGGTTCGAGACGAAGGTGGCGAGTCTAAGAGCCTAGTGGTATAAACTGCGCCAATTCTTCAATGCCAATTTCACCGATGAAGGTATGCAGCAGTTTGCCATTGGGGTTGTATATAAGTGTTGTTGGCATGCCAACGAGATCGCCGAATTTTGAGAATTCGACTTCATTGCTGCCGGCGTAGAGAATAATAGGGTAATTAACACTAAAACGCTCCTTAAAGTCGTTAACTGCTTCGAAGTCCACTCCTTCGTAGTTAAGCCCTAGGATTTCTACTGCATCTGAATGGTTGTTATAAAACTCAACAAAAGCGGGGATCTCTTTGAGACATGGCGGGCACCAAGTTGCCCAAAAGTTAACGATTAAATATTTATCTCGGGCGCTGTTTTGAGTATGGACATTACCGACCATATCAACCAGCTCAAAAGTGAGCTCTGTTTGTGTGTTAATGGGCTCCATCACTTCAATTTCGCTTGTTGTCCACAGTGGGCTCAACCAATCCAGCAGGTCATCAAAGATTGACGCGTTGCATGTCTGAAATGGTAATAATAGGGCGAGTATAATTAGAGTTTTTTTCATGGATTAATCGATGACGACTAAGATTTATCACAATGTACGGTGCTCAAAATCGCGAGCAACATTGGTTATTTTAGAGCAAAACAACGCTGAGTTTGATGTTGTTAACTATCTGGAAACACCACCTAACGAGATAGAGCTCGCCTCGCTGTTATCCAATCTTGGTCTGAGTGCACGCGAATTAATGAGAACGAGTGAGCCGGAGTATAAGGCGCAAAATCTTTCCGATCCGTCTTTGTCAGAGCAGGCTTTAATTCAGGCAATGATTGCCACACCGATTCTTATTGAGCGTCCGATTGTTAAAACAGATAAGGGCGTGGTTATTGGCCGGCCGCCAGAGAATGTACTAAACATCCTTTAGGGTTTACTCTCGGTGGTAGGGGTGATTGGCGAGTAAACTGTGGCCACGATAGATTTGCTCCACAACCAATAATCTTGCCATCGAATGCGTCATCGTTAGTTTGGATAGCCCCCAAAGTTGATGGCATTTGGCTTTGCATTCCTGGGTTAAGCCATCAGCACCACCAATTAGTAGTGCGACATTCTCACCTTCCAGTTGCCAGGATTTCATTGTATCGGCAATCGCTTGTGAAGATTGTTGCTTGCCCGTCTCATCAAACGCTATCAATATCGAAGCGCCGCTAGCGGCTTCTAGCAACATTTTGCTTTCTAAACTTTTGATCTGATTGATATTTTTTGCTTTACGGTTCTGCGCCTCGAGAGTGATCAAGGTAAAGTTATAAGAGCTTGGTAATTGTTTTTTGTAGTGATTAATGCCAGTGTTAATCCATTCTGGCATTTTTTTACCAATGGTGATAAGGTTAATCCTCATCGTCCTCGAATGACCAGAGCTTCTCTAGATTGTAATATTCGCGCGTCTTTTCAGTCATGATATGCGCAACTACCGATCCAAGATCGACCAGCGCCCATTCACCAACTTCAGAGCCCTCTAGGCCAAGAAAAGTCATGCTTAATCGTTTTGCTTCAATTTTGACGTTATTGGCAATACCACGTACGTGTTGCACTGATCGCCCAGTGGCAACGATTATGGCCTCCATATCCGCACTTTTCTTTAATATGTTAAAGGTAAGGATATTTTCCCCTTTCATGTCATCGATTACATCGACAACTACTTTTATTTCTTCATCAAGCGTCATTGTTTTTTATATAGTTAATAATGGTTTTGGGTAAAAAATCGTCAAGATTTTTATTGGCGGCTATTTTACCGCGAATCTCACTTGATGAAACATCTATCACTGGGCAGCTAGAAAAGTAGAGAAGGCCACTTTGATGCTCGGCTAGCAGTTGTTTGTTTTGTGTTGTTTTGAAAGAAGTCAGGGTGAGATTATCTATTTCGTAGCCCGGCCTGCCTAAAACAACTATATGGACATAGTTAAAAAACTCACCCCGTTGCTTCCAGCTGTTGAACTGCATAAAGCTATCCATACCGATAATAAGACAAAAAGTCTCG
>Ga0302119_10001224_pt1 | contig 11596 bp, 10 predicted proteins | sample AG5_Tmax_MG_FD_203114 | JGI IMG/M metagenome (GOLD analysis project Ga0302119, IMG submission 203114) | Marine microbial communities from Western Arctic Ocean, Canada - AG5_Tmax | ecosystem: Environmental > Aquatic > Marine > Oceanic | place: Canada: Western Arctic Ocean | collected 2017-10-01
CCTCTTTTACTCCCTGGTATAAGGGAGCGCACCGCGGTTCACGACGCCGCTGCGATCCTTCCAGGATCGGGTCGTTCACCGGATCATAGACCCGGGATGTCGCGTCCGGCTTCGCATCGCTTGTCGTGACGTGCTGCTCATCCCTGTGCGATTCCTGTTACGGCGCGGGGAGGTAGCTCCATCCGCCGTTGATCAAGGGATTGCCGGGATGGGCGACGTTGCTTCCATCCAATCGACTTGGATTCGCGGTCGCCGGCAAGGCGGTGTTGGGAAAAGCCGTGGTCCAGGCGAGATCGTAGTGGAGGATGAGTCGATAGCTGGGCTGGGAACCGGTGTCGGGAGTGAGGACGATCTCGGTGGTGTAGGGGTCGCGGGTGACCAGGCTGGTGACCGTGAAGTCACCGCTTCCCAGGGCACTGAGATAGGTTCCCGCCCTGCCGGTGCCATCGAAGGAATACGTCGAAATGAGTTGGCCCACGTTGGGATCGAGGAAGTGGGTTTGAATGGAGGCCCGTGTGAGTGGGCGATCGGTGGAGGGCCAATCGGGATACTCGACCACGCCACCGCGAAAAAAACCGGTCGCTCGGAAGGCGATGGTGGAGGTGAGGTCATAGCCGAATTCAGTGCTTCCGGGGACGTTGAAGACGGATAAGGGACCGGTCCAGGTTTGCAGGTCGAGGGAGCCCCAAAGTTGTACCCCGGATCCCGGAGTGGTGTCCCAGTCGAGGAGGATCGCCTCTGATTGGTGGCGGAAGCTGAAGACCGCCTCGCGGGAGGAGGGAAGAGTGAAGAGGACGGGATCGCTGGGATTGATCAGCCTCTGCCTGAAGTTCTGGGCATCGGCGCCGTTGTAACGCAGTTTGACGGAATCGATGATGATGTGACCGCCCGGGATGTTCGCGAGTCCAATGAGGGTGATCCTTCCGTTTCCTGGTGGCGGATTAGTGGGAATGAGGACCTGGCCAAAGCGGGAATACTGTCCGCCTTGGCGGTTGGGGTTCAGGGTGGTGGTGAGATTGATGAAGAACCGGCTTCCGTTGGTGTTCGGTCCCTCGTTGTCCATGAAGAGCGAATACTGGGCGGAACCTGAAGAGCGAAAGTCGTCGCGGTTGATCCAGCCGGGACCGTCGTTGCCGTTGCCGCTGGGAGAGCCGGTCACTACTTCAAAACCCGAGGTTGTATCATGGAAGGTGAGGCCGTCGTAGAAGGGGCCGGTTCTTACGATCCCTTCCGCGTCGATCCAGGGAACAAGCCCTTCGGCGAGACGAATGAAGTTTGCGACCGCGTGGGGCGAGTAGAGGTGATCGAGCTGGGCGGTGAAACGGCCAAACTCAACCGGGCCGTTCTTCAGTTCGAAGTCGGCGAAGACTTGAGCCTGGGAGGAAGCCGGGTCCAGGGTGAGCAGGAGGGAGGCGAAAAGGGCGCGATGCATGGCGGGTGAAGGGATGGGATAACTGATCGCCGGTGCGGTCTGAAAGTCAAAAGGTCGCGGGGTGTCCCGCGCATGAGACGGACAAGCGGTCCGTGGTCCTCAGAGATCGCCACGCGGCGAGCGACTTGAAGTCGTTGAGGGCTAGCTCTTTGTCACGACGATTCGGACCAGCGCGGTGGTGGTGGCCGGCGGGTTGAGGGAGTCGTCTTCGACCGTGAGTCGTCGTTGGGATCCCAGGTCGTCGTTGGTGATCACCGCGGGCGCTGCAAAGCCGTCCGAAGTCGTCCAAAAGGTCGCCCAGGATTCTCCGTCGGGAGAGCTTTGCAGCTCGTAGGAGAGGCTGGCGGGGAGTTTTTCGTGGGTGAAGGTGGCCGCGAGGTGTCCGCTGGGTGAGAGGCTGGGAACGAGATCGAGATTGAGAACACAGTAGGAGAGTTCGACCGGAAGCACGGAGCCATCGAGGTCGGTGGCATTGACCGTGATCATGGCAATCCCGATCGCCCCGGCCACCGGAGTGAGCTTGAGCTCTGTTCCATTGAGCGATGCGCTCACGAGAGCGGGATTGTCGTTGTTGTTCAGGGTGTAGGTGAGGGGAGCGAGGCGGGTGACGCTCTGGATTTGAATGAGCTCTTCGACGGTGGGAGAGGCCCCTCCCGGCACGGTGGTGGTGGGCCAGTCGTTGAGAGTTTGTGAGAGTCCATTCACCGTCACGCTGTAGTTCCCACGTGGACGGCTTTGAATTTCTGCGATGACCGGAAGGGAGGCTGGGGCGGTGCGTCCGAAGACGGTGTAGCCACCGTTGCTCTGAGGGCCGTCCAGGTTGAGATTGTCGATGGTGTTGAAGTACCACTGATTGGATCCGCTATGACGGGAGCTCGTCTTGGCCATCGCGAAGGAGCCCGCCACATTGGAAAGGCCGGGCTCGTCAATCACGTTGGGATCGGTCGGAATGAGGGTGTAGTCGCCGGCTCCGTCAGGTTTGAAATTCCCGGCCTGGATCACCTCGACTCCCGAGGTCGCGGTCACGGCCGAGCGATGAAACATCACGTCCACGTAGTCACCCCGATCGACGTAGGCGAGGAGGTTCTCCACACTCGCGGGGCAGGCATGGGAGTGCAGGATGGTGTCGATGTCACCGAGGTTGGTTGAGATGCGGATGGCGTCCGGGACATCGGGGTCATGAAGGTGGGTCGAGAGATCGAGGCAAAGCGGGTCCGTGGGAGGAGCGAGGAGAATGGTGTCGGGCACAGAGCTGAGCTCGATGGGTCCCGAGCTCGCGGGCTTGATGCGGAGGGTCACAAAGCTGTCGCATTCTTCTGTTCCTTCGGTGGCGGTGATGAGGGGACGGTAGATCCCGGGCGGGGGAGCGATTCCAGAGATGACTCCGGTGGAAGGGTCGATGCTCAGCCCGACGGGCAAGGCGGTGGCGGAGAACTCGGTGACCGGTGCTCCGTAGGTTTCAGGTGGGCGGGTGCTGATCTGCTCGCCCGTGGTCCCGCCCTGGAATGCCCGACTGCCCATCCAAATGGGAACTGCCGCACCGATGGAGGTGAAGGCCACGTTGGACCAATCCGAGTCACCAGAGGCGGTGCTGGTGGCTCGGACTCGAAAGTAATAGGTGGTCTCGAGCGCTCCTCCGGTGATGTTACTGACTAGGGATTGATTTCGTTTGACCGTTCCGATGAATACCCAGTCGGTCAATCCGTCGGGACTGAACTGATATTCAAATCCATCTTCATCATCAGCATGATCTTCCCACGCAAGTTCGAAGGAGCTTCCGCTGACGAGGGGAGAGGCGGCTCGCAAATTGCTGGGAGCCTCTGCGGCCCAGAGCGGGATCGCCAGGGAGAGAAAAAGTGGGAGCGCAGCGGGGGGAAAGGGTTTCACGGGGACTAACAAAAGCGAGACTTTGCACCCATGCAATCCCGGAGAGGGATTTTGAGCGAAAGAGCAGAGGATGGAGGAATCTTTGACGAACAGCCCTTACTTGTTATTTGGCGATTTCAGCTTGGAGGATGAGAAGAGTTGAGAATGCAGTTGTGTCGCTTTGGGCGGCGGGAGAGGGTGCGCGCGGTGCCTCAAGGGCGCCGAAGTCACAAATAAGATTCGATGGAGAACGACAACGCGAAGCGCGGGATTGCCCTCTTTGATCTCGATCAGACCCTCATCGCCTGGGACACCCAATTGCTCTTTTGCAATTGGGTGCTGCGGCACGAACCGGTGCGCCGATTGTTCCTCTTGTTCCTGCTGCCCTTTCTTCCCTTCTGCAGGGTGCTCGGATCGGAGGGGATGAAGCGGGTCTTCCTTTCCTTTCTCTGGCGGATGTCACGGGAGCGTCTGGAGGAACTGGTGGAGAGCTTCGTGACGCGCTATGTGCCCTCCGAGTTTTATTCCTCGCTGTTGGAGGAAGCGGCGAAGGAGAAAGCGCGCGGGCGCAAGCTGGTCCTGGTTTCCGCGAGTCCGGAATTCTATGCCTGTCCGATCGGCGAAGCCCTTGGGTTTGATGCGAGTTACGGAACGCGGGTTGAGTTTGGTGAGTTCATGCCCCTCTTTCCCGACTTCACCGGAGGGAACAACAAGCTCGAGGTAAAGGTGCAGCGTCTCATCGAGGAGGGGGAAATCGAGCAGGTGGGGGTGCAGGAGGAGAGTGCCGGCTACTCCGACAGCATGGTGGATCTGCCCATGTTGTCTTTGTGCGAGGAAGTCACGGTAGTGAATCCCGGCGAGCATCTCCTGGCCTTGGCGGAAGAAAACGACTGGCGGGTGATTCGGCCGGAGCGACCCTTCCGCGACAAGGGCCAGATGGCGTGGCGCGGTCTCAGGCAGATGTGTGGGTTGGAGAAGATTTGAAGGATCGAGCCGGGAAGGGGGAGGGTTGTTCACTCAGCGAGAGGGAGCATGACTCCGAACAACGATCCAATGCGAGAGGCCGCAGGGAAGGGATGGAGAGCGAAGTTTTTGCGAGATTCCCGTTGGCGGGGGGAATGAGTTGGTATAGACCGCCATCTCTCATTCGGGGAGAAGCGTCATCCGCAAGATCATGAAGCGAGAACGAGATACCAGCAACGAGCGTCGGTCGGCGCTCCTCGACACGGCTTCAAGCCGCCCGGCTCTGCGATTTCGTGTTGGCCTGGCGTTTTTTTGTGAGCACATCGCGGAGCCTTGCTCCCTGAAACAGAAACGAATCCTTGGCTACATTCGCACAACACGGAACCAATGAAATTAAGACGAGCAATCAGCCTCCTGGGCTGCACGGTGGCCGGCCTTGTGGCCGGTTGTGGTGAACAAAAAACGGAGACGGAAAGGGGCCGTAGCGGTTCCTCGTCCAAGCTGGTGATCACGGCCATTCCGGATGAGAAGGTTTCTGATCAGGAAGCCAAATTTCAGGCCCTTCAGGACTACCTCGCCAAGACCCTCGATCTAAAGGTCGAGTTCTCGATCTCGAAGGATTACACCGCGGCGGAAACGAGGTTCAAGAACGGAGAAGTCCATCTCGTTTGGTTTGGCGGGTTGAGCGGAGTGCGGGCTCGGGCCGGGGTGCCGGGTGCGCGGGCGATTGCCCAAGGGGCATCCGATCCCAAATTCAAGAGCTACTTCATCGCCAACGCTGCGACGGGGCTGAGCAAATCTGAGACCTTTCCAGGGGACGCGATCACGGATTTGACCTTCACCTTCGGGAGTCCCAGCTCGACCTCCGGGCGACTCATGCCGGAATTTTTCATCAGGGAGAAGACCGGCAAGTCGGCGGGAGAGTTCTTTTCCAAGCCGGTGCAGTTTCAAAAGCAGGGCGGTCACGTCGCTACCGCGGAGGCGGTGCAGGCGGGCACGGTGCAAGTGGGAGCCCTCAACTTCAAGACCTACGACTCCATGGTGGCGGACGGGAGACTCGATCCCGCCAAGGCCCCCATCATTTGGATCACGCCGGAGTACGCAGACTACAATCTGACCGCGCATCCGGATCTCGAGAGGATTTTCGGGAAGGGGTTCATTGACAAGCTCCAGCAGATTCTCGTCGACTGCCGCGATGCTGAAGTTCTCAAAGCCTTCAATCGCGAGAAACTGATCCCGGCGAAGAATGAAGATTTTGCTGGTATTGAAGTCGTGGCGAAGGCGCTGGACCAAATGCGCTAGGTGTGAAAACTGAAGGCGACAACGAGGGCGATCCGATCAGCCGGTTGCGCGATCGCGGTTCTCCTTTCAGACAATGAACACCGTCCTCCAACTCGCCGATGTTGAGGTCTCCTTTGGAGGCATCCACGCCTTGCGCGGGGTGTCCCTGACGGTGGAGAAGGGGGAGCAACTTTGCGTGATCGGACCGAGCGGAAGCGGCAAGAGCACACTGCTGGGCTTGATGAATGGCCGCCTCCTTGCCCATACGGGATCGGTCCATGTCTTTGGTCAGGACGTGGCTGCGTTGACCGCGAGAAAACTACGGAGGGTCCGGAGTGAGCTTGCGTGGGTGCCGCAGAATCTCGGGTTGGTTCCCAATCTGCGCGTCCTGCAGAACGTTCTTTGCGGCCGGGCGGGCCGGGTTGGTTTTTTCGGGCTCCTGCGCAGGATGGCGTTGACCAGCTTGAATGAGGCCGAAGAAGTGCGGGCCCTCCTGGAGCGCTTGGGAATACCGGAGAAGCTCTACGAGCGCACCGACACGCTCTCCGGAGGACAACAGCAGCGCGTGGCGATCGCCCGCGCTCTTTACCAGGAGCCAGCCGCGATCCTGGCCGATGAACCGGTGGCTTCGGTGGACCCCGGCCGGGCGCGGAGCTTGTTGCAGCTTCTCACGACCTTGGCCAAGGAAGAGGGGATCACCCTCATGATGAGTTTGCACCACGTGGAATTGGCCCGGGAATTTTTTCCGCGCTTGGTCGGCCTGCAGGCGGGCAAGGTGATCTTCGATCAACCCGCCTCCGAAACATCCGAGGAGGAACTGCGGGAGCTCTACGCCGTAGGCGAGGAATAGGGGGAGATGACGAAGCTATCCTGGTCGAAGAATTGGTTGGGAAGTCGACGGCTCACGCTGCTTCTTGCGGTCGTCTTGTTTGTCGTCGGGCTCGTGGCCCTGAAGGCAGACCCACGCGAGATGCAACCTTCCGAGGGAGGCTTGAAGTTGGCGGGCAAGTTTCTCCATGCCGCGGTGCAACCCGCTCTTGATTACCAGGCGGATGACCTGCCTGCTTCGGCACCATCGTTTTGGAGCAAGGTAGGACGGTCGCTGGCGCTCACCCTGCGCTACGCCATTGTGGCGATGAGTCTCGCACTCGTTGGAGGGATCGTGTTTGGAGTGCTGGGATCGCGGGCCTGGTGGCCGGCCGTGGCGCAGGGGTCGCGCGCGAGCGGGCTCTTGTTTTTTTTCTTGAAGTGCCTGCGCCTGGTGGTGCGTGGAGTGGCCACGCTGGCGCGTTCGGTGCACGAGTTATTGTGGGCGCTCCTCTTTCTCACTGCGGTGGGGACCTCACCACTTGCGGCCGTGCTCGCGATTGCCCTTCCCTACGGGGGCACTCTCGCGAAGGTGTTTTCGGAGTTGTTGGATGAAGAGGATGCGAGCGCCGCCGGGGTGCTGTGGGCGGGCGGAGCGAGTTCCCTGGCCGCTTTCTTCACGGGGGTGGGCGTGCGTGCCTTTCCCGACCTGGTTTCCTATACCCTCTATCGGCTGGAGTGTGCGGTGAGATCCTCCGCCATCCTGGGTTTTCTTGGGATCCCCACCATCGGGTACCACATAGCGACCGCCTATGAGGACGGACACTTGCGCGAGATTTGGACCTACCTCTATGTCCTCCTCGCGGCCGTCATGGTGGTGGATTGGTGGGGGGCCTTGGTCCGCAAGCGACTCTCCCGTAGCAAGCCGGCACGGGAAGCAGGAAGCCGGCATGACACGGCTGAAGAGCTGCATCGAAAGAGGCCGAAGTCATGGGCTCTGCGCCTCTCTCTGGTGGCTGCGATGGCAGCGGTAATGCTTGGGTGGATGACCGAGAAGCAATGGCAGTCGGAACTCCCCAAAGAGCGCCGCCAAGCCAATCTGGAGCGCTTCATGATGGAGATCGTTCCCTATCCTGTGCGACAGGAGAACGACTGGGGAGAACTCTGGCCGTGGCTTGGAGAGCGGCTCTGGACGAAAGGTGCCATCGGGCTTCATCGCACCTTTCACATCGGGACCATCGCGATCCTGATTGCAGGAGCCGCGGCGCTGATGGCGGTGCCCTTTGCGGCCCGCTCCCTCGCGGGGCGCGATCCGCTCGGATTGCCGGGGGGGCGTGAAATGGTGAGCGGTTTCCGAGCTGGCGTTGGGTGGCTCTTGCGGATTGCCGCTCTCCTCATGCGTTCCATCCCGGAGTACATCCTCGCCTTTCTGCTTCTGCAGATCTTTGGACCCACCGTTTGGCCTCTGATCTTTGCCTTGGCTCTTCACAACGGCGGAATCCTTGTGCGGCTTGGAGCCGAAGTGGTGGACAACCGCACGATCAGAGCAGCTGAGTTGTTGATCGTGCAGGGAGGCACGCGGCGGGCGACCTTCCTCGGGGTCCTCCTCCCGGATTCCTTCAGCAGGTTTGTGCTGCTGATTTTCTACCGATGGGAAACCTGCATTCGCGAGGCAACGGTGCTAGGAATGCTGGGAGTGCTCTCGCTGGGGAGTCTCATCGACGAAGCCAACACCAGGCTCTACTACGACGACCTGTTTCTCTACGTCCTGATGGGAGCGGCGCTGGTTTTTGCCGGCGATATCGTCTCCGACCTGGTGCGCAGGCGTCTCCGAGGACCGATGGTGAGGAGCTCCGCGTTTCGATCCGGGTAGAATCTGTTCGAAATTCCGGGGCGCCGCTGGACCTGGGATCTCCAGATGGGAAGTGGAAGGGACAAGTGAGCTGTGAAGAGCGGTGTCCTGGCAGGCTTCAGGCTGAGGCGACGGTTGCGCGCTTTGCAATTTGCGCGATTGCCCAGGTCGCGTGCTCTGCGATCAGGGGGTCTGCATCTGTCGAAGCATGTCGGAGCGCGGGGAGATCCTCGGCGGTTCCCACGTTGCCCAGGACCACGCAGACATTGCGCAGAAAGCGAGGGTGCTTGATGCGCTTGATGGCAGACTTGGCGAAGAGGGTCCGGAAGTCATCGACGCTGAGAGCGAGAAAGTCGCGGAGTTCGTATTGGAACACTTCCTCGCGGGCATGGAAGGCAAGCTCGCGACTGGTCTGTGCAAAACGATTCCAGGGGCAGACCTCGAGGCAGTCGTCACAACCGTAGAGCCGATTCCCAATGAGGGGACGAAGCTCTTCCGGAATGGAGCCCTTGTGCTCGATGGTGAGGTAGGAGATGCAACGCGGGGCGTCGACGAAGTGCGGACGGGGAATGGCGTTGGTGGGGCAAGCGGTCATGCAGGCGGTGCACTTGCCGCAGTGATCGTTTTGAGGGGAGTCGGGAGGCAGTGGGAGGGTGGTGATCAGTTCCGCCAGAAAGAACCAGGTGCCCAGCTTGGTGTGGATCTGGACCGTGGACTTTCCGTTCCACCCGATTCCGGCCTCATTGGCAAAATCACGTTCGAGGACCGGTCCGGTGTCGGTATAGTAGCGCTGGGTGCCGCCCATGTCCTGCATGGCGAGATCGAGGTCCTTCAGCTTGTCCTCGATCAGGTCGTGATAGTCGTCGTTCCACGAGTAGCGCGCGATGCGGTAGTTGGGATTGGGTTCGCCGTCACCGGGGTAATAGTTCATCGCGAGGCAAACGATGGCCTTCGCACCGGGAAGAACTTCGCGTGGATCCGTGCGGCGCTCGAGATTGCGCTCCAGCCACTTCATGTCGCCCGCCTTGCCGCCCTCCACCCAGCGCAGGTAGTCGTCGGCATGCGGTGCGCGGGTGGCGACCGCAATCCGGCAGTCATCGAAGCCGAGTTGGCTCGCGATGAATTGCAGGTTGGATTTGGCAACAGCGGGGTCGATGGGGGAGTATTTAGTATGCAGCGTTCGAGATCCAGTGTTCAGTTGCTGACCTCAGTGTGGCTGTCGGATTACTGCACATAGCCTGCTGATTACTGAACACGGCTCACCGAATCCGTGGATCCGGCTCAGAATGCGAAACTGCATCAGTGCTGGGCCGTCGGGCAGTGGGAGCGCATGGAGATGCTGGGGCGGGAGCTCTTGGTGCCGACGCCTTCGGATGCGGAGTCGCGTCATCGCAAGACCTTGGGGGAGCTGAGCAGGGGTGAGGGCGAGGAGGACGGAGCCGGGAGCACTCCCAGGGGCTACAGGTTGGCGAAAAAGTAACGAGCGGACTCGATGATGCCGGTGGAGATCTCGGGGAAAGTGAGACCATCGGATTCGAGTTCCTGGTGAGCGGTCTGGCGGTAGGGTTCGATGCGTTCGTCGAGAAGACGCGAGATGGTGCTCTGCTGATCGTCATTGTTGAGGAGGGGGCGATCCCTGTTCTTCCCCGTGCGCTTGATGATTTCCTCGACGGAAACCACGAGCCAAACCACGAATCCGAGCTGGCGGAGGATCTCCCGGTTTTCGGGGCGAACGACCACCCCTCCGCCCGTTGCGATGATCCGTCGGGTTGGCTTGATGGCTTCCAGCTCGCGAAGAACCTCCGATTCGAGGTCGCGAAAGGCCTCCTCGCCATCCTCCTCGAAGATCCGGCGAATCGGCTTGCCCGCTCGTTTGACGATCAAGGCGTCGGTGTCGATGACCGGGTAGCCCAGCACGTGCTTGAGCTCGCGACCAATCGAGGACTTTCCAGAGCCCATGAAACCGATCAGAATGATGTTTTTTGGGGTGTTGGGGTCGATCGCCATGCCCAAAGAGCCTAAAGGCGAATTTGGAAATTCTAAACCCTAAGTATTTTTTGTTAGGAGAGGGAGTGCAGACACGTGTGGAAATTGCCGATTTTGAGAATTGGCGGAGAGCAGCCAAGGAGGCAGCGAAGGAATTGGATGCCGGCGGGATCGTGGCGGTTCCGACCGAAACGGTCTATGGTCTGGCGGCGGACGCCTTCAATGCGGAGGCAGTGGCGAAGGTTTTCGAGGCGAAGGAGCGCCCGACCTTTGACCCTCTGATCGTCCACCTCTCCAGGTTTGGAGAGCTTGACCGGGTGGCAGAGGTTCCCGAGGAGATTGCCGAGGTGGTTCGTGAGATTGCGACGAAGTTCTGGCCCGGTCCGCTCACCATGGTCCTGCCGAAGACCGCGGCGGTGCCCGACATTGTCACCAGCGGGCTGTCCACGGTGGCGGTTCGCATCAGCAAACACGAGGTCATACGGACGATTGCCAAGGAGCTGGGACGGCCCTTGGCGGCTCCGAGTGCGAATCGTTTCGGTCGGGTGAGTCCTACTTCCGCGAGCGCAGTGTTGAGCGAGTTGGAAGGGCGCATTCCTCTCATCATTGACGGGGGCGCCTGCTCCGCTGGCTTGGAGAGCACCATTATCACGATCGAACAGGGCGAGAAGCGTCCCCTCATCCGGATCCTGCGTCCGGGACCAGTCACGAAGGAAGAGCTGCGGGAGTTCGGTCGGGTGGTGAAGGCCAAGCGGGATCGCAGCCAGCCGGAGGCGCCAGGCACCCTCGACTCGCACTATGCTCCGAGCATTCCGCTGCTTCTTTTTGAAAAGCCAGAGGACTTCGTGCCTGAGGAGGGGAAGAAGTATGCCTTGCTCAGCTATCGGGGCGCCACCCGCGATGGCTATGTGGATCGTCATGAGTGGGCCAAGATCGAGATTCTTAGTCCGGGGAATGGCAAGCTGGCGGAAGCCGCCGTTCGCTTCTTTTATGCCTTGCGAGCGGTCGATATCGAGGAGATCGATGCGATTGTGGCGGAGCCCGTGAGCGACGTGGGAATTGGGACGGCGATTATGGATCGCCTGCGGCGGGCTTCCGCGGTTCGTTCGTAAACATTGATCATTGCCGATCCGTGAGGCATCATCCTCTTGGATGTTGCGGGCGATGATGACAGTGTCCGGACTCACCTTGGTGAGCCGGATTTTGGGGTTCCTGAGGGATGTCCTGATCGCACGGCTCTTGGGAACAGGGCCCGTTGCGGACGCCTTTGTGGCGGCCTTCCGCTTTCCGAACATGTTTCGCCGGATCTTTGGAGAGGGTGCCTACAATGCGGCCTTCGTTCCGATGTTTGGACGAAAGGTGGAGGAGGTGGGAACTGCGGAGGCGGTCAAGTTTGCTCGCAACACCTA
>Ga0302119_10001233_pt1 | contig 11551 bp, 9 predicted proteins | sample AG5_Tmax_MG_FD_203114 | JGI IMG/M metagenome (GOLD analysis project Ga0302119, IMG submission 203114) | Marine microbial communities from Western Arctic Ocean, Canada - AG5_Tmax | ecosystem: Environmental > Aquatic > Marine > Oceanic | place: Canada: Western Arctic Ocean | collected 2017-10-01
ATAGCACTGAAATCGTCTGACGGACATTCCATGTGGGTAAACTCGCTAGCCCTAGAACTCGCAGGCATCAACGCTGATACTCAAGACCCAGCCGGGGGTCGAGTAGATCGGTATCCGAATAGCACAGAACCTTCCGGCAGTTTACAAGAAACCTCTGCCATGAATCTGGTACATATTGTAGAGCCCGAGTTAACTCAAAAAGAATTGGAAGCCGGATTGGCATACTCGCGCGATCATTTGCATAGCCTTGGTATAACTGCCGTGCAGGATGCGATTCTAAAACTAACCCCTGGAGACGCTTATTTTGGCTTACCCGCCTATCTCGCCTTAGAGCAGCGCGGCGAACTGAATCTTCACGTAATCAATGCCATGTATTGGCAAAATGAAATATCACTAGAGGAACAGTTACCTGCCTTTTTAAAAGCCCGTGACGAATCAACTCCTTATATACACAATACCGCTATTAAAATATGGCAGGATGGCGTAATAGAGACAGAGACCGCAGCCTTACTGGAGCCCTATTTGAACCGAGGGGACCAGTTCGCTGGTGAACTACTCAACGAACCTGCTGTTTTGAATGAGGCGGTCACAGCGTTAGATGCGGCTGGCTTTCAGATACATTTTCATGCCATTGGAGATCGAGCCATTCGCTCGGCATTCGATTCTATACAAGCTGCTCGAGAAGCGAACGGGAAACACGATAATCGGCATCACATTTCCCACATCCAACTTTTCAGCCCTGAAGATATACCAAGATTTGCGGAACTAGATGTAGTAGCCAACTTTCAGCCATTGTGGGCCATTGAAGACGGCTATATAACTGATTTGACTATCCCGCGCATCGGAGAGGAACGGGGGAAATTTCTTTATCCTATTGGCAGCGTGCAACGCACCGGCGCAAGAGTAGCTTTTGGGAGCGACTGGTATGTTACCTCTGCCAATCCCTTAGATGGTATAGAAGCAGCGGTGACTCGCTTAGACCCTGACGGGAAAACCGATGAGCCGTTAGGTGAAAACGAAGAAATCAACCTCGCACAAGCGATTGAAAACTACACGCTAAATAGCGCCTACGTGAACTTTCTTGACGCGGATACAGGCTCCATCGAAATCGGCAAACTAGCAGACCTAATAGTGCTCGATCGTAATTTATTCGACGTTCCTGCCAGTGAAATTAACCAAGTGCGAGTTGTAGCCACTCTGTTTCGAGGTGAACTGGTATTCGGCGACCTAGATTAGCCTCCAATATTAGCTGGTACGACCAATCAGGATTGTGAATGAACAAACTACTAGCAACAATAACCCTACTCTGCTTTTCCGTTGCTGCTAATGCGGATGTATTATGAAAAAAGTTAGCTTAGATAAATGGGATTCAATGCGGCTTAACGATAACGCCTATATCAAGCTCGACAGGTGAACAGGAACTGCTTGGGTTTGCGGTGGCGGCCCTTCCTCTTCTGACTAATTCTTTTCAGCTAGCTCCCTGATAGCGTCAAGGTGCATCTTTCCAATATCTAATTTTTCCAAGCGAGATCGAAAGAACTTAGACTTCAGTAGTTTGTAAAACAAAAAGATCTCGCGTCAAATTGAAGCGAGATCTTTTAAAAGTCTGCTTAGACTATAGTCCAAATGATGCTGAAAGCCGGGCTTTGTCGTCGTCGCTCGCCATGTGGTTGAAATTCGCGATTATGCCTGCCAAAGTTTTGGCGGGATCAGGCACTTGTGCGTTGCCGACTATGCTGGCCATTGCTGCCTTGTCTTCTGCATTTGCAGCGTGAGCAATATTACTCACAGCACTAGCCATGGCTCGGATTGGCGCAGCGAGACTATTATCGGCTGCAATGGCCATCAATTTGGCTTTGTCCGCATCGGAGGCAAAGTGGTTCATAGTGGATACTATACCCACTATTTCTCTAACGGAGGAGGCGTTATCCGCCATGGCAAATTGGGAAAACAAGCCAACAAGTAGAGCAATCCCTATCATTCTTCTTATAAGTATTAATTTCATCGTAGTTACCTTTTTGATCAATCGGAAAGTTAGCTTTACCCGTCGAGTGTATACCAATGGGAGCGAAAAGGAATTTTCTAGTTAGAAATTTACGCCGAAAAATCTGCTTTTAGCGTTCAGCGGACTTCCTGATGCGATCGTCGACGCGCTGTTGGAATTGTTGCAGTAGGGAAAAATCTACGTAAAGCCTTTTCCCGAGATGAAAACTCTTCGAAGTAGGTTTACGGCGAGTCAGAAAAAGTGACATATCCATTCTTCCAATAACGATGAAGCATTTCCCGTAAAGATTCAAAAGATATTTCTTTGTCAATTCCATGCTTAAGGAAGAGCGCATTAAATTGACTTTGAATATCTAGGATTTTGTTGCCTAGATTATCCCAAACTACTCTTTCTATAATATCCAGATTAACCCTCACCTGCTTATCCCCTATCACCCCTCCATAATTAGAAGCGAAATCAGGTAGTTCAAGATTGGTTAAACGATCTTGGTGTGCATACGTTGTGGGAAATACATCAAGAATATTAAAAAAGCGGTGCGCATGTTTTTCTTCTTTCCTTAAGATAAATGTTAATTTCCCGCTATTCGGTGACATTTTCTGAGTGAAATCGGCTAATTGCCATGGATCAAGAGCATTAAAGCTCTGAATCAATCCCCCAGTTTTAGGAAAATTAAATAATGACCTGTAATACCAAGCGTTATCGTCCCAACATTGGAAGTATGCGCCTGCATTATCAATTAATTCCTTTAGTTCGAAAACATCATAGGCGTTGTCTCTCGCATTAAAGAAGGTATCTACAAAGCCTGCATCAAATGATAGGTCTTTGGTCCCAGAAGTATTAGTTATGGCTTTAATATAGTTATGGGCATAGTGATCTTTTGGAGATAATTCAATCAATTTTTTAGCTATTTCGATACCTTTCTCATCAGGTTTTAGATCTAAGTACCTAAAGGCATCTTGCAAATAATAGAGGCCCATTCGTAGATAAGAAGCGTAAATCATAATAAACAGAGCGCCATCATTTTTTGACGTTTGTACTAATTTGGAAAGGCTTTCTTGAGGATTCTCAGTGTGGTGAATGACCCCCGTTGAAATCACATAATCAAATTCGTTGTTATGCGTTAAATCGATTATATCTTTTTTTTCTATTTCCAAGTTCTTAATATCATATGCCTTAATCATATCCGCGACATGGCGTAATGATTCTCTGCTGATATCGATTGCATAATGATGCGAATTAGGGAACATTAATGCGTGGTAGATTGCCTGGTTAGTTCCGCAGCCGGCTATTAAAATATTCAAATCATCTTTATAGGCTTTCTCGGGGAATAGCTTGTTCCAGATTCGATCCGGGGAAGATCCTTGTCTATACCCCAGTTGAATTCGCTCTCGCATATTGGAAATGGGAGCTGGATAAGGATGCTTAGTGTACTGCACCTCTATATCGTCCATATCATTTGGATTAGTCATTAAGTAGGCTCGATTATTTGACTGAAATTGAATTTACTTAGCTGGATTTAAAGTTAGCTACTCCGCTCGCTAAATTTTCATGTCAGCGTAATATTTATTGTTTCACTAATAACAATCCGCGCCTTTAATCCAACTAAATTGCTCACCACGACGATCGAAATGAGTAAGCTAGCCAAGGATTGTAACATCAGTACTAATTTAGGTTACTGACAAATTAGCTCGCACTAAGTCCTAATTGTCACAAGAACCCTCCAAAATCACTGATAATAACGATGATGCTACCGCAACTTCAGGGCGACAAGCTCCTTTAAATGCGACAAAAAATTAATTTAGTGTAATTCTTGGCAGAGCAAGCCAGTCAAACTAGCCCACTGCTCCGACCAACAGTGCCTTAACCCTGGCTGCCTGCTATCCAGATGGCCATATTTGGAAACTTTTAAAGCCCAATGCACGCAAGAATCCGATGCTTCTAGGAGAGTTTCCGGATGGAGGCTTGGCTGAACATCCTGCTTGGAATAAAAACTTTAGAACCTTTTCTACCATCCCAAACAGTTTGAGCACTGCTCTTATATGGTTAAGATCGCCCTAATTAATGTATAGTAGCGGCCACATAAATTTAGAATTTTGAAGTGGAGAACTAATATGCGAGCGTTACTATTCGCCATTTTACTCGCAATGAGTACATCAGCTATGGCTCAAGACAACCCTGTTATTGTAATTGATACCACATTGGGTGCTATAAAAATTGAACTTCGACCTGATCTAACACCGATTACAGTAGAGAATTTTCTCCGCTACATAGAAAACGACTATTTTGATGGACTAGTATTTCATCGAATTATCAGAGGCTTTATGATCCAGGGCGGTGGCTTTACTCCAGATATGGTGCAGAAATCCACCTACGATGCGATAAAAAATGAAGCGAATCTGGGTATTTCCAATGAGCGTGGAACCATCGCCATGGCGAGAACCAATGTTGTTGATAGCGCAACGTCACAGTTTTTTATAAATTTAGTAAATAATGGCCGCTTAGATTTTCAAAATGAAAGTCCTCAAGGCTGGGGCTATACAGCATTCGGAAATGTAATTGAAGGTATGGATATCGTAGATGTAATTGCTGCCGTCCCTACCGGTGCAAGCCGAGGCTATCAAGATGTCCCGCTGGAGCCAGTGCTTATTAACTCCGTTTCGCTGGAAGAGTAATACAGAAGACCTGTTAAGTTATAAGTGGCTAATATGGTAAAACGTAGACAGCTAGGTAACTCGCAGTTTTATTCGACGGGGCTCACCTAGCTATTTGTTCTCTGATCACTGCTAGTCCTTAAACAGTGGTGTAACTTTCTTTTCTTGCTCTTCTGTTATTTGCCCCATAGACGAACCGCCGCCGTTCTTTTCGGCCGCATAGTAAAGCCTCCATAAAGGATCACTCACCTCTTCTTTAGGTTCGAAACCATCAACAGCCTCCATCAATATTTCTCGTATTTGTGGCAAATCAATCTTTTCACAAGCTAATGCTAATCGGTCTAATAATAATCTCAGTGTATCCCAAGCAAGTGTTTCTTCTTCAGCACGCATTATTTTCGGATGCTCTGTCCCAGTTACACACTCACCGATCATTAACTCTTCATAAAGCTTTTCACCAGGGCGCAGGCCGCTGTATTCAATAGCGACATCACCACGATAAGAACCTTCATCTCTAATGTTATAACCCATTAAGTGGACCATTTTCTTTGCAAGATCAACGATTCGAATCGGCTCATGCATATCAAGCACGAACACATCACCACCGGTTGCCATTGACCCAGCCTGGAGGACAAGTTGCGCTGCTTCTTGTACGGTCATGAAGTAGCGCGTCACTTCGGGATGAGTAACTGTAACTGGTCCGCCCATGCTTATTTGCTTGCGAAATAGGGGGACCACCGAGCCAGAGGAGCCGAGCACGTTTCCAAATCTAACCATGCTGAACTTAGTCACACCATTGCGTTGTGATAATGCTTGTAGCACCTGCTCTGCAAAGCGCTTGGTAGCGCCCATGAAATTTGTTGGTCTCACTGCCTTGTCAGTGGATATCAACACGAAGTTCTTAACTCCGTACTTTTCCGCCGCTTGAGCCGGGATTAAAGTACCAAATATATTATTCTGCGCTCCTTCGACAATATTTTTTTCCACCATAGGAACTTGTTTATATGCAGCTACGTGATAGACCGTGTCAACTGCAAAGCTCTCGATAGCATTTTCCATTTGGGTTCGGTTACACACGGAACCGAGCAAAGCGATTATTTCGATATCATCGCTGCATTCCAATCTTTTAAGCTTTTCTCGAAGTTCATTCTCTAATTCATAAAGACCATACTCAAAAGAATCAAGCAATATCAATCTAGAAGGTTTAATAGTTACGATTTGTCGACAAAGCTCTGATCCAATTGAACCTCCCGCCCCAGTTACCATTACAGACTGCCCTTTAATGCAAGCACCTAATAACTCTGGATTTGGCGGTACAATATCTCGACCAAGTAAATCCTCAATATCGATATCTTTAACCTCATCGACACCGACTTTCCCGGAAACCATATCAAACAAGTCGGGCACAGTTTTTACATGTACCGGCAAATGTTCTAAGCGATTTAATATTCCTTTTCGTTCTGCGTGAGTGGCAGAAGGAATCGCCAGCAAAATTTGCCTCACTGATAAGCTTTCGATTAATTCATAGAGAGAATTTGGATTGTAAACTCGTATCCCATGCACTGTGCTCCCAAGCATTCGACGACTATCGTCAACAAAGGCAACAGGTAGATACTGATCACCATTTTGCAATGCGACCACTAGCTGCATGCCGGAACTACCAGCACCATAGATTATTACTGGTTCTTTAGGGCGAAAATTTTGAATTAGATTCTGCAAAATAACTTTTACTGCGAATCTGCTACCACCAATAAGTAGTAGCGCAATCATCCAAAAAATTGGCAGAATAGAATAGTCAGGTGACTGCGGTGTTTGAGAAAAAAAGTATGACGCCGTTACTAGGCATGTTGCTATAGTTACCCCTTGCAAGACTACGAACCCAGATTGCAATCCCATATATAAGATTAGAGCTCTGTACAGACCGATGCGAGTAAAATAAAGAACGCTAAGAATCGTAGCTACTGTCAAATAGATATAAAAGCGCTGCTCCTGGGCAAAAAAATCCTTACTCAATAGTGTAAAGGAAAAACCTAAAGCCATAACAATCATCAAACTATCAGCAAGCATAAGCAGAATTTGTTTAATCGATCGTGACAGTGGAATTGAGTACAATTGCATAAATCTCTCCAGCCTTTTGAATCTACATTTCTATCTTAAAACTAACCGTTCAGGTCAATTATTAATCTGAGTAAAATTTAGCCTTTACAATCACTGTGAACTGGCTCAAAACCCTGAATTACCTTTAACTATAAGCATTCTAACTAATTTCTGCCTATATTTTCCTGCCCAGGTTTCTTTTTTGTAAGAATATATTTGTGAAATTTCCGCAATTACCTTCTTAGCTTAAGCCCTAACCAGTAGACACTAAATGCCCTGCCTTCAATCTTAATGCCGAAAGGAATAGTGGAATCAAACCCACTATACAGACAAATACTCCTAAATCAGGCCGCTCTACTGTGTACCAAGCTAGGGGAGCCAACCACAAACAGTTTATAGCTAGCACTGTTATCGTCACTTTGCCGTGACTCCTATACCTTCGAGCAGCATTTTGATAAGCATGATTAGTGTGCCCTTCATACCACTTTTCCCCATTCCGAAAACGAATAATCAAGGTGACCGTCGCATCAGTGATAAAAACTCCCAGAAGTAACAACCAAGTCCATATAGTTAAAGTGCCATGATGCATCGAGAGTAAAGCCATAATCCCTGTTATAAATCCAGCAAATCCACTACCAACATCACCCATAAAAATTTTTGCTGGCGGTAAATTCCAGAACAGAAACCCGGCGCCAGATGCCAGTAATGCTGCAGCAATCAGCATTATTACTTCATCGTTATTACTTATAACGAACATAAGAACAAATGCGTTTACAAAAACTAGCTCAGAACCCGCCAGACCATCAATTCCGTCCATAAAATTATATAAATTTAGCAGCCAAAGAAGGGCAAGAATGGCTAGCACATTTAGAACAAACCAATTATTAAGCGTAAATATAGCAATATCAATAGAGGGTGTGTTTCCTAGCCACCAAACAGACCAAATAGCCGCTAATAATTGAGCAGGAAGGCGCCAACGGATATTAAGTTTTTTTATATCATCAAACAGACCCACTCCAGCGACCAGACCAGCACTACAAAGAGCCAGAAATTCATTGGCTGGAATGTTGCCATTATAGAAAAATATACAAATGGAAATTAGAGTTACCAATGCGATGCTAACTCCCCCACCGACTGGAGTTGGGGAGACATGAGCACTTCTTGAGGTGGGAAGATCCAAAATTTTCGCACGAATAGCTACAATTCGCACAAACCCGGTCAGCAGCACAGCGGAAAGAAAAACCACCAAAAGGAAGACCGGTAATGACATAAAGGCATCAGCTCAAGAACAAAGATAATCTCTATATTATATCGGCAAATTGGAAGTTTTCAGTAATAAAATCATGAGCTTTCAGAAACTTATGAAAGTGTCTTGTTATTCAAATATCCTAAAAAGTATTAACTGTCTAAAATTACGATTCTGCCACGATTCTTATACACCGCTCTACTGCACCGATTCCCTCAACGTCAGTCAATTCATCAATAGAACGAAATTTATCGAACGTCTCTCGGGAGGCGACGATTTCTTGCGCCTTCACAATACCAAACCTATCTAAAATGGCTGCTATAGATGTCGCGCATGTGCTATTGGTATTTAGCTAGCTCATTTACCCGCCAGTCGCCGCAGTGGCATTAACTCTAAATGAGAGGGGTCAGAATGATAGGAGAATAAAACAGCCCCGAACATCACGCACAACCTTTGAATTTTATTGATAGCAACTTACTTGTCACTACTGAAAAAAGTTCTTGGCTACTACTAAAAGTCTAGCAAAGAAATTATCGAAAGCTAGCTACAGCGGAATTAAACTCTTTCAATACTTCATTCGGTTCTTCTGCTCGAGTTATGGGGCGCCCAACCACTAAGAAGTTACTACCATTTAGAATCGCATCAGCTGGTCCAACGACTCGCCTTTGATCTCCGGACGCATCTTCTAAGCGTCGAATGCCTGGAGTAACTAGGCAAAAATCTTTAGGAAATTGCGACCTCAGTAAGCGTGTTTCAGCGGCGGAGCAAACAACCCCGTCTAAGCCCGCCTCTTGAGTTAAAAATGCTAACTTACTCACTTGGTCCTCGGGATTTGCAGCAACGCCAATTTGTACTAAATCTTCTGCAACAAGGCTTGTGAGCACTGTAACAGCTATTAACAGGGGCTTGTCCGAGCCCATCGGCTCTAAAGCTTCCTTCGCCTGCTCCATCATCGCCATGCCACCGGACGCGTGTACGTTTATCATCCACACGCCAAGAGTTGACGCTGCCTTAACCGCTCTTGCTACAGTGTTGGGAATATCATGAAATTTTAAATCCAGGAATACATCGAACCCCCGATCTATGATCTGTCGAACCAAGTTTGGCCCGCCGATGGTAAAAAGCTCCTTGCCAACTTTGACTCTACATAAGTCGGAATCGACACGATCCAGCAATTCAAAAGCTTGCTCGGAGGATTCAAAATCCAAGGCGACGACGATCTTCTTTTCCAAGTTCTCTACCCCTGCTACCCTATATAAAAAACCGAACTGCTTGTAACGAAGAAGCAAGTTTAATCAACGCAAAAGTATTGTCGAGTCTAGACACTATCTGCTTCAAGTATTGGTTTTATTTTGTCCCATTTCTGACAGCTAGGGCAAAGCCAATATAAGCTTCGCGATTCATAACCACAATGATTACATTGATAAGCTGCTCTTTTTCGCAGTAACTTATTAATCATCTGTTGCAGTAAATTTAGATTACTACTGATTACAGTTTCTGCATTCGGAATTTGTAATCGTAACAATTCCACCAAGCCGATTAGCGAAGGCTTTTTCGTTAAGTATTCATTTAGAAACTCTATAGCCGCTTCATCACCAGACCTGCTCTTGACCATTTCCAATAAAGCCAACACTACACTTATGTTAGGCTCATCATGCAGTGTATTGGTTAAAAGTTTTTCATACTCAGACATGTTTTCCAGTTCAGCGTAACATTCCGCCAGCGGACCAAGCACCTGACTGATAAATTCTGGGTTGTTAGTTCTAATTCGAACCAGCTCTTTAATCGCCGGTTTGTAGTTCCCGAGTCGCCGCTCTATCTGTGCCAATAGCAATGAAGCTCTCACATTACCCCGGTCGAATATAAATGCTCGCGTGATCTGTTCTCTCGCCTTAGAAGCCTTATCTTCGCTAAGGCATAACTCTGAGAGTTCACAACAGTAGTGAGACGCGGCGGCTCGCAGCTCCTTATCTTTCTTGTACTGCTCATTAACCAACAAGCGTTTTGCACAATCGATGGCCTTTTCCCATTCTTTTTCTGTTTGGTAGATCGTTATTAAAAGGCTAAGTGCGTCCCATTTAGCATTGGCATTGGCATTGGCATTGGCATTTTCAATTAAAATTTCTTGAAGCAAGCGCTCTGCCCGATCCAAAAGACCAGCTGCTATGTAGTCCCTCGACAGCTGTAACCGTGTTGAATCTGCGAAGTGGCGACCCAGCGCAGGACGGCCCAGCAAGGCCTGATGGACTTTAATGGCTTTGTCGACCTTCCCTCGTCGCCTTAACAGAGCACCAAGAGCTAGGTGAGTCTCAATGGTGTCACTATTTATTTCTATGCCCTTAATGAAAGTATCAATAGCTTCATCAGGCTCATCATTAAGCAAGTAGTTTAGACCAACAAAATAGTCTCCAAAGGAATCGGTAGCTTTTTTCGGATTAGCAGAATTTTGAGAAGAAGTAAGACGGCCTAGTAGCCATCCAGCAAAAACGGCGGCAAGCACAATTAGGTAAATATTCAGATATCCCATGCTTATTGAATATTCTTCATGGATATTGTCCGGAGCTGAGACACTTCTTGTTGCGACTCGGCCAATTGTTTGATCAGACGCTTGATTTTTGATTTTGATCTAAAGTTTCGCCAAATCCCTAAACCTAGGAGGAGCCCAAGGCAACCACCTGTCACGAAAGCTGCGATGATCCAGACTGAAACTGGAACTGCTTGGAATTCCCAACGCCCAAAAGAGATATTGACTGGAGTTGAGTTAATATTGGAGAAGGTTATTGCTGCAATAAACACCAAAATTAGAAACAAACCCGAAAGTAACTGGCCTAGCTTTTTCATTTCAGACCATCATTTTGAACAGAATAAAAAACGGCATAACCCTCGGGGCGATGCCGTTATTAAATTTAGCCCCCGAACCGTGGCTTAAAATTGCGAGTCAGCGAGTGAGCTATTATTAACTCTGTCTCGCAATTCTTTACCTGGTTTAAAGTGTGGAACATATTTACCACTTAGAACTACCGGAGTACCTGTTTTGGGATTCCTTCCGATACGAGGTACCCGGTAATGAAGAGAGAAACTACCAAATCCGCGAATTTCAATTCTTCCGCCTTCGGCCAAAACCGAAGACATATACTCGAGGACAGCTTTGACCGTTAACTCCACATCCTTCGATGAGAGTTGTGTTTGCTTGCTAGCAATGCGATCTATAAGTTCAGACTTAGTCATATTTCCCCCTGTTGTATTGCACTTTAACCACGCTTGAAGGCGTTGTAAAGGCTGAGGTTTTTATAGCCTATCATAAAATAATGATTAGGTTTACAGCTAGCTCTTATCCATTTCCGCTTTAATTAAATCACCAATTGTTCCAAGGGATGCATCTGCAGCGTCTGTCTTCTTATGGTCTTGGATTGCAGATTTTTCATCATCAATCTCAATCGCTTTAACTGAAAGGCTTAGAACGCGAGTCTTACGATCGACGAAAACGATCTTAACTTCAATCTCATCTCCTTCGTTAAGAACATTCCGCGCATCCTCCACTTTATCGCGACT
>Ga0302119_10001240_pt1 | contig 11521 bp, 7 predicted proteins | sample AG5_Tmax_MG_FD_203114 | JGI IMG/M metagenome (GOLD analysis project Ga0302119, IMG submission 203114) | Marine microbial communities from Western Arctic Ocean, Canada - AG5_Tmax | ecosystem: Environmental > Aquatic > Marine > Oceanic | place: Canada: Western Arctic Ocean | collected 2017-10-01
GGTCTTTGCCCTATAATTCGCCGGTTTTCAAACACGACTCCGTAAAAACGAAGATCCTGGCATGACAAACAATGTCTGACGTTGAATTAAGCAAGAACTTTGATCCCCACAGCATGGAAGCCATGCTTTACCAAGAGTGGGAAGCCGGGGGCTATTTTGAACCGACCGGTATCGGTGATGCCTATTGCATTGCGATACCACCGCCAAACGTTACCGGCAGCCTGCACATGGGTCATGCGTTTCAAGACACTATCATGGATGCTCTGATCCGCTATCACCGGATGAGTGGCAAAAGCACCCTGTGGCAAGCCGGTACCGACCATGCCGGTATCGCGACACAGATGGTGGTCGAACGACAGTTGGAGGTCGAGGGCATATCTCGACACGATCTGGGTCGTGAACAGTTTATTGACAGAGTCTGGCAGTGGAAACGTGAGTCCGGCGATACGATCAGCCGCCAACTCCGACGAATGGGCGCATCTTTGGACTGGAGTCGGGAGCGATTCACGATGGACGATGCTCTGTCACACGCCGTGCGTCAGGTGTTCGTACAGCTTTACGAGGAAGATCTGATTTACCGTGGCAAACGACTGGTTAACTGGGATCCAGTGTTACATACCGCACTTTCTGATCTGGAAGTAGTCTCGGAAGAAGAACAGGGGCACTTATGGCACATTCGTTACCCCTTGTCCGACAACTCAGGGCACCTTGTGGTTGCGACCACTCGGCCCGAAACAATGCTGGGTGACACCGCTGTGGCAGTACATCCCGAAGACGAACGCTACCGCGATCTCATTGGTTCTCAGGTGCGATTACCGCTTGTGGAACGGATGATCCCAATCATTTCGGATGATTATGTGGACCCCGCTTTTGGAACCGGTTGTCTCAAAATCACACCCGGTCACGACTTCAACGACTACGAAGTCGGTCAACGTCACGATCTACCGGTGATCAGCATACTGACGCCCGATGCAGCTATCGATCTGGAAGAGTCCGAGTACCATGGCCTGGATCGTTACGATGCTCGAAAGCAGGTCGTATCAGATCTTGAAGAGCGAGGTCTGATCGAAAAAATTGAAAATCACACACTGATGGTACCGCGCGGTGATCGATCCGGAGCCGTTGTAGAACCCTATCTAACTGATCAGTGGTACGTCCGCACCAAGCCTCTGGCTGAACCGGCTATTGAAGCAGTTAAAGACGGCCGAATCCGATTTGTACCGGACAACTGGAGCAGGACCTACTACGAGTGGATGAACAACATTGAAGACTGGTGCATCTCGCGGCAGATCTGGTGGGGCCACCGTATTCCGGCGTGGTATGACGACGACAGCAACATCTTTGTCGCTCTGGACGAATCATCCGCGCTGAAAAAGGCAACATCGTTTCACGGCAGAAAAGTCTCGCTGTACCAGGATGAGGATGTTCTGGATACCTGGTTTTCCTCGGCACTGTGGCCATTTTCTACCCTGGGCTGGCCCGAAGATACCGCAGCGATGAAAGCGTTCTATCCCACCAATGTACTGGTCACAGGTTTCGACATCATCTTCTTCTGGGTGGCCAGAATGATCATGTTTGGCCTGAAATTTACGGGAACCGTTCCTTTCCATGATGTGTACGTTCATGGTCTGGTACGCGATGCCGACGGTCAGAAAATGTCGAAGTCAAAAGGCAATGTGCTTGACCCACTGGATCTAATCGATGGTATTACGCTTCCGGCACTGATAGAGAAACGAATTTCAGGGCTGATGCAACCACATATGGCCAAACGCATCACTGACGATACACGCAGACAGTTCCCCGAAGGCATTCCATCGTACGGAACCGATGCTCTACGCTTTACTTTTGCCAGCCTGGCAACCCAGGGCCGGGATATCCGCTTTGATCTAGGTCGGATAGAGGGATATCGCAACTTCTGCAATAAACTCTGGAATGCCACCCGATTCGTATTGATAAATACTGAACCTCTGGAAACTAACCCAGGTGTGACGGGTCAGCTTGGACCAGCAGAACATTGGATCATCTCCCGATTGCAGCAGGTGGCAGGTGATGTCAGTCACTCTGTATCACTGTACCGTTTTGACCAGGTGGCACAAACGCTCCACAGCTTTGTCTGGGACGAATTCTGCAGCTGGTACCTTGAGATAGCCAAGATTGAACTCGGCGATAACGATCTGTCAACAGATCGCAAACTCGGAGTAAGGCAGACCCTTGTCCAGATTCTGGATGCCTCCCTCCGATTGCTGCACCCTATTATGCCGTTTATCACCGACGCCCTGTGGCGCCGTATCGCACGGCGAGTCGGAACTGCCGGGCCGACAATCATGACCCAACCATACCCAATTAAACAAACAGAGCTGATAGACCAGGGATCGATCGACAGTCTGCAATGGATACAGTCGGTGGTCTCGGCGGTACGAAATATTCGGGGTGAGATGAATATCGATCCACGTCGCTCGCTGCCTGCTTTGCTCCGGGGTGGGGACAGTACCGACGCGGAACATTCGCTGATATTTAACAGGCTGATCGTGGAACTGGCACGTTTGGACTCCCTAGATTATGTCACTGAAGATTCACAGATTCCGGAATGTGCTACAGCCCTCATCGGGTCACTGACCGTTCTGGTGCCCATGGGTGCTGTTATCGATCGTGAAGCAGAGCTGGAACGGCTCAGTCGTGAGATTGGAAAATTAAACGAGGATCTGGCACGCACGCACGGCAAGTTGTCTAACCAGAATTTTGTAGACAAGGCACCAGTTGAAATCGTGGCTAAAGAACGAGAACGTCTAGAATCTACCCGTAGTGCAATTGCACAACTTGAAGCCCAGCAGAGCCGTGTAGAACAGTTGTCTTCCTAGACACCCAGCCTGGTTATAGCAGCGCTGACCATCGCCACAGCTGCAGTCTCGGTCCGCAATACGGTTTTGGCCAGAGTGACAGGCTCGATATCGGTGTCACTAAGTAGTTTCCATTCGCTCGGACTGAACCCTCCTTCGGGCCCAACCAGCAGAATTAACTCATCGGCCTTTAGCTTTTGAACTGCAGCGGGATACCCCCCCCGGGGATCTGCAAGCCAGACGACACGCCCAGCCCCGCCATCTGTATTAAACATCTCTGCCAATAATTTTGGCTGATGAAGACGAGGAACCCAGGGTCGCTGACTCTGCTTGCAGGCTTCGAGGCATGTTTTCTGCCAACGAGCCGCTGAGCGGATACTGAACTTCGCGACACTGCGTTCACACAATAGTGGTGTGAAATCAGTCATGCCAATCTGAGTGACCATATCCAGCATCACTGTCTGACGATCACCCTTCGGCAGAGCCGCCGCCAGATGTACACGAACACGACCCTCGATCTGGTGAGCATAAGCGGTCAACTCAAGCGCAACCCGAGCTCCCCGCTCACTGATATCCACGATTTTCGCTTTTGCTGTTGTCCCGAGTCCGTCAAAAACAATGATTTCACCGCCAATCCTCAACCGGCGCGACCGGGCTAGGTGCCTCGATTCATCTGCCACGAGCACGGCAGATTCCGGTCTGGCATCCAGGTTGGGCGCATAAAACCAAGGCAGCGGCTTCATCTTTCACTCCTAAGGTATATATCGTATCGAACCGCCTTACCGCTTACCCTCAGATCAGGAACCCGCCCTAAGGCAGGCGCATAGCGAGACCGCTTAACCACTACCCGTTGACGTGCATGGATGCATGCAAGGTTCCACAGTTCATCAGCATCAGGGTCATCCCCCACCAGCCCACGAAGCAGTGTTGCCTCTTTACGTGCAGTCGCAGAGTTAATGGTTCTTTGCGGGAACATGGGATCAAGATAGATTACATCGGAACGAGGTAATTGTTCGATAGCGACACGACTGTCTGCACAAATGAAGCGGATACTTTTTCGCAGTGCTTCAGCAGCAGATTGATTCAGCGCCGCGATCAAGAGTTCGGCCAGTACTGGCGATCGCTCTATACCTATCACTCGCCTATCCAGACTGGCCAGATGAAAAGCATCTCGACCGAAACCCGCAGTCGCATCGATTACTGTCTTATTGGTGCGACCTATGGCGCGCGCCAGAAGATCACGACCGCGACTGGGGCGCCGCAAATTTGAACACACCACCTGGACTGGACGTGTACGAACCTGTCTACGATCACGAATAGCCAGACGTTCTATAGAGACTTCGAGGACAAACTGCTGACCAGCATCAACCTGTGTAACTAAAGGCAGATCTAGTCGTTCGGCGATCTCGGTTGCGCGAATAATCGCTTGATTCTGCACTGGCTGTACGACGATATTACTCATTGGCTTCCGATCGGTCTGGACTTTGACAGCAGTCGGCTCTTAAGCTACAAACTCTATCAACTTGATTTCTATAAACAGAGAATATGGACTATGGGATTCCTGAATGGCAAACGAGCACTGATTACCGGTCTCGCCAGCGACCGGTCCATAGCCTGGGGTATTGCCCAGGCTATGGGCCGGGAAGGGGCAGAACTGGCTTTAACTTATCAGAATGAAAAACTCAAACCAAGAGTTGACAAATTTGCCCAGTCATTAGGCAGTACCGTGGTACTGCCTTGTGATGTCGGGACCGACAGTGAGATCGACTCTCTTTTCGATGAACTGGCGAAGCACTGGGACGCACTCGATATTCTGGTGCACTCGATCGCATTTGCTCCTAGAGAGGAACTCGAAGGGCTCTATCTTAATGCTGTTACACGGGAGGGTTTCAACACGGCCCACGAAATCAGTTCTTACAGCTTCGCTGCCTTGGCGCGTGCGGCCCAGCCTATGATGTCGGGACGCAACGGGGCCCTGCTTACGTTGACCTACATCGGCTCCCAACGTTCGATGCCGGGCTACAACGTAATGGGCTTAGCAAAAGCGAGCCTTGAAGCCAATGTGCGCTACCTCGCTCAGTCTCTGGGCAGTCAAGGAATCCGAGTTAACGGCATCTCGGCCGGACCCATCCGGACGCTGGCCGCATCAGGTATCAAAGGATTCCGTAAAATGATGGGATTCTATGACGATACAGCGCCGCTGGGTCGCGGTGTCACCATCGAGGAAGTCGGCAATGCTGCTGCCTTCCTGTGTTCAGATCTGGCCTCCGGTATCACCGGCGAAATCACCTATGTAGACGGTGGATTTAATACGGTAGGGATCAGTCCACGTCACGCTGAACTTTAGAGTAACTCTTCGTTGATCTGAACTTTTGCTACTTTACGCAGTCCCTGACGCCACCCGATCACCATTTCCCCACCCCGTCGCGACGATAAGATTTTCTCAACGCCCAATCGATCTTCTTCTGACGCGTTTGCGGGGTCTCCGAATTCGACACGCTCGAGTCGATAAATCGCATATCGTGCCGGACTAATTCGCTCTCCACCATAGGCAATCTGTCCGGATAGCGGCACAAGTGCCGCATAGACGACACGGGCTACAACTTGCTCAAGTGGTTCCAGCAGGGTCTCAGTTGTCTCGGGAAGGCGGACACGAGCCAGTTTGTGCGCTATGAGCAGTTCGTCCCAGTCTGCGCCGGATTTCAGGCGCGCCACCAGATCTTCACCGGCCTTTTCCATTTTGTCAGATGCTTCCACTGCGCGAAGCCTTTTTTCTAATCCCGGTCTGGCCTCATTCAGATCAAGTTGACGACGAGCTCGATAGTCAACTTTGCGGATGGCAACGAGATTATCTTGGTCGATTTCTATCAATTCACTGTTCAGGCCATCAATCAAAACTTCGTTACCGAATGCAGCGTCCCGAACCATCTGAAATTCAGCAATGCCGGTACCAGCATCCTGGGTAAACCACTCACTGCGCATTACCTTTACGCCCAGGTAATCAGCAGCAGGTTCCAGGGAATCGGGTTGTTCGAATACTGTACTGCCAAGGATTTCGGCCAATTCATTAAACTGCTCCTCCGCACGGAGGCGGCGGACTTCGGCCTCGATTTCACTCCGAACCTGATCCAGGGGCTGAACTCTAGATTCAGTAATTCTGTCCAGTCGAATGACATGAAACCCATACTGCGTTCTCACCGGTTCACTGATCTCCCCTTCTCCCATTACAAAAACGGCATCTTCGAACGGTTCGGCCATGGTGCCTGGTCTGATCACACCAAGTTCGCCACCGCGTTTCACAGAGCCTTTATCATCTGAATTGACCTCGGCCAGACTGGCAAATGATTCACCGCCGCGGGCGCGCGCAACGATTTCCGATGCCCTCTGGCGCACCTGATCAATCTGTGCATTCGTAGCATCTGAATCGACCTTCAGCAAAATATGGCTGGCGCTTCGACTGCCGGGCTGCCTATAACGATCGGGATTGTCCTCATACATGCGCAAGATATCTGCGTCATCAATACTCAATCTTGTACCCAGATCTTCCACCGATAGCTTCAGGTAGTCCACCTGAATAGAGGCTGGCTTAAAGTAACTATCTAAGTTTGCCTGATACTCTTTTTCAATTGCCGCTTCAGAGACTTGTATATCATCCAGGAAATTATCGAGTTCTAGTGTGGTGTAGGATGCTATACGGCGCTGATCCAGAAGTTTCCATGCCTTATCGATCGAGTTCGAGCTGACAATGGCGGACTGCCCAAGTCCTCGTGCCAATTGGTCAACGATTCCTTGTTGCCTCTGGATTTCGTCATACTCCGTTTCTCCTATTCCTGCGTTCTGAAGAAGGAGTCTATATAGTTCTGGGTCAAACCGACCGTCAGTATGAAAAACTTCCGTACTCCGAATTAGTGCGCCCACTTGGTCATCACTTAGTCGAAAACCTCTGGCACGGAGAGTTTCGTTCTGTAAGGTGGTGTCTATAAGCTCCTCTACGACCTGGCGTTTGAAGGCGGTACTGCTGAATAGTTCAGCGTCAACGTTTCTCCCCATCATCTGGACCAGTCGTCGACGGCGATCACTCATTGCCTGCTGATACATTTGTTGATTGATCTCGATCTTGTCAGCAGTCGCAACAATAATCTCGGATGGACCGTCGAGATAAGAATTAATTCCAAAAAGCGAAAAGACAAGGACAATGACACCGGCGACGGCCCAGCCTATGACGCCCTTTGCTCTTTCTCGAATTGTAATCAGCATTGTTGTTGTTTCTCAGCCTTGTTCAGGCACCAAAACCAAAAGCCTTCCTGTTCCCAAGAAGCAGTTGTGTTGCCCTATTGTATTAGGTAGGCGTGACCAAAATAAATCCTCACCGGTTCGCAGTGTATGGAATCTACCAGGCGTCCACAAATATCTGCGTACGCCTGGTTTTCAAGTAAATGGCGGAGCGGACGGGACTTGAACCCGCGACCCCCGGCGTGACAGGCCGGTATTCTAACCAACTGAACTACCGCTCCGGCGTTCTAGCAAATTTTCCGTATGACAGCAAACCGCAGGCCTTGGTGGGTGCTGCGGGGTTCGAACCTGCGACCTTCGCCTTGTAAGGGCGACGCTCTGCCAGCTGAGCTAAGCACCCGGAAAGGCGAGCGAGTTTACGGCATCCTTGAGTTGTTTTCCAGCTTTGAACTTCGGTGCACGGGACGCTGAAATGGTGATGGTTTCACCGGTGCGGGGATTCCGGCCCATCCTAGCAGAGCGGTGACTGACGGAAAATGCACCAAATCCGACCAGGGAAACCGTACCCCCTCGTTGCAGTGTGTTAGTGATATTGCTGAAGACAGATTCTACGGCACTGGCCGCACCAGATTTTCCCAGACCCGTGCTGGTTGCTACTGCGTCGATCAATTCGGCTTTATTCACTGGTGTGTCCCTCATTCAAGTTGGTCGTGACCACAGCCCGAACATCGCATTGAGTTCAATCAGCCTCAGTTCGCAAATTCCGTGTAAACACCGACTGAACACGTACAGCAAAATGGTTATACCAAGGACTGATTTTCGGTGTCAAATCGGCACGGCCCGACAAAAGCCATCCTGATGCCGATCTAGACGTTGATAATTTACAGAAAGAATCTGCTGAAGATGACTGATTTGTAGTTCGAATCTAAAAATTTTTGTGCCTCAGAGAGGCCATAATTAAACCCGTAATTACGACTAGACTATCAGTGGGCTACTGGTCGATCCTGTGTAGTTTGACTGTCTTCATTCGCTGACTCAACGTTTGCCTCATCAGCAGCCTCATCGATTGGTTCTGGGAGTCTTTCAAGCGCAAACGCAAAAACTTCGTCTATCCAACGAACTGGTTTGATCTCCAGACCCGCCTTCACATTCTTGGGGATTTCTGCCAGGTCCTTTTCATTTTCATGAGGAATCAATACCAATTTGACCCCGCCTCGATGTGCGGCCAGTAGCTTTTCCTTAAGACCCCCTACAGGCAACACTTCACCCCGCAACGTGATCTCACCCGTCATGGCAAGATCAGAACGCACTGGGATACTGGTAATCGCAGACAATACCGCCGTACACATTCCAATCCCCGCGCTTGGCCCATCTTTAGGTGTTGCACCTTCAGGCACATGTATGTGCACATCCTGCTTCTGGTAGAAATCCAGTGGTATGCCGTACTGCTTGGATCGAGTGCGAACCACAGTCATCGCAGCCTGAATCGACTCCTGCATAACATCTCCTAACTTACCGGTATAGCTCTGCTTGCCTTTACCGGGCATCACCGCCGCTTCTATTGTTAGAAGTTCTCCACCGACTTCAGTCCATGCCAGACCAGTCACCTGTCCGACCCGGTTTGTATCTTCTGCTTTGCCATAACGAAACTGACGGACACCAAGATATTTCTGTATGGACCGACTGGTGACTGTCACAGTCCGTTTTATCTCGTTGAGAAGCAGTTCCTTAGCAACTTTGCGGCAAATCTTGGCGATTTCCCGCTCGAGCGACCTGACACCAGCCTCCCGGGTATAGTAACGAACGATATCTACCAGGGCAGATTTCCGGAAAACGATCTCTTCATCGTTAAGTCCATTGTTCCGTTTCTGCTTTTCGACGAGATAACGCGTTGCAATATTGAGTTTCTCATCTTCGGTGTACCCCGAAATACGGATGATCTCCATCCGATCCCGTAATGGACTGGGTATGTTCAAGGTATTGGCCGTTGCTACAAACATGACTTCAGAAAGATCGTAATCGACCTCGAGATAATGATCGCCGAACTTGTTGTTTTGCTCTGGATCGAGCACTTCCAACAGGGCAGACGACGGATCCCCTCGAAAATCCATCGACATTTTGTCGACTTCATCAAGCATGAACAATGGATTCTTCGATCCGGCTTTTGCCATGTTTTGAAGAATTTTCCCCGGCAGTGACCCGATGTAGGTTTTGCGGTGCCCGCGAATTTCAGCCTCGTCGCGCATTCCGCCCAGCGATATACGCACGAACTTACGATGTGTTGCTCGCGCTATTGATTCACCCAGTGATGTCTTGCCAACGCCTGGCGGTCCAACCAAACACAGAATGGGCCCTCTGATCTTTTTGATTCGCTGTTGTACGGCCAGATATTCCAGTATCCGCTCCTTGACTTGATCCAGTCCGTAGTGATCACCCTCAAGCATCGATTCAGCCTTGGCCAGGTCCTTCGAGACCCGTGTCCTTTTCTTCCACGGCACCTGCACCAGCCAGTCGATGTAATTTCGGACCACCGTCGCTTCCGCTGACATCGGTGACATCATGCGAAGTTTTTTCAGTTCTGACTCGGCCTTTTCCAGCGCCTCTTTGGACATGCCAGCTTCTTCGACCTTTTTCTGCAGTTCATCCATTTCATTGGGCGCGTCTTCCATTTCGCCGAGCTCATTCTGAATCGCTTTCATCTGCTCATTCAGGTAATACTCGCGCTGACTTTTTTCCATCTGCTTCTTGACTCGCCCACGAATTCGTTTCTCGACCTGAAGGAGATCGATCTCGGATTCCATAATGCCCAGAATATGCTCCAGCCGCTCACGTGAACTGGCATACTCAAGAATCTTTTGTTTTTCTTCGTTTCTTAACGTCAGATGAGCGGCGATCGTATCGGCCAGCCGACCAGGCTCCTCGATACCACTCAAGGATGTCAGTACTTCTGGCGGAATTTTCTGGTTGAGTTTGACATACTGTTCAAATTCAGTAACCACCGTTCGAATCAGTACTTCAGCCTCGCGCTCATCGATCAGTTCATCGTTGACATCAACAGCGTCGACTTCAAAGGTCTCTTCGGATTGAACATATCTGACGATTGCGGCTCTGGCAGTTCCCTCTACCAGAACCTTTACGGTACCATCAGGTAGTTTTAAAAGCTGCAGAATATTGGCCACAGTGCCGATCTCATAAATGTGCTCAGGTGACGGGTCATCATCTGCCGCATCATGCTGGGCCGCGAGAAAAATCTGTTTGCCAGATTCCATAGCGTGGTCGAGTGCTTTAATAGATTTCTCCCGACCGACAAAGAGCGGTATCACCATGTGTGGAAACACCACAACATCACGTAACGGCAACATGGGATAGCGAACCTGTGGCTCCAATACTTCAATATCGTTGTCGTCAGTCATGTTTAGTTCCGTGTGTTCTGACTCCGTTTAAAGTTCGGCAAGCCAGTCGTGCACTGGTATCACACCTAATCTGGGGACTTCGCCCTCTTAATTCAAGATGAAAACGTGTCGCAACTCAAATTAAGATTGCTGTGAAATGTTTCGTGGTTCTTCTTCGAAGATATATAGCGGTTGAGAGCTGTCTTCGATTACGCTGGAGTCTACCGTCACCTTGGTCACATCGTTCATTGATGGCAATTCAAACATGGTCTCCAGCAATGCTTTCTCTAGTATTGAACGCAGTCCGCGTGCACCAGTCTTTCGATCCATAGCCTTTTTTGCAATAGCTTCTAGAGCATCCTGTCGAATTTCAAGGTCCACATTTTCAAGTTCAAATAGTTTGCCAAATTGCTTGATCAGTGCATTTTTGGGCTCAGTCAGGATGGTCATCAAAGCTGCTTCATCCAGTTCTTCGAGTGTTGCGATTATCGGCATGCGGCCGACAAACTCTGGTATCAGTCCATACTTGATCAGGTCCTCGGGTTCGAGATCAGGTAAAAACTCACTCATACGAGCATCTTTTGAGATACTTTTGATGTCCGCACCAAAACCGATACCTGACTTTTCAGAGCGCTGCTGGATGACTTTCTCGAGTCCCGAAAATGCACCCCCACAAATAAACAACACGTTTCGGGTATCGACCTGTAGAAACTCCTGCTGCGGGTGTTTGCGACCACCTTGCGGAGGTACCGAGGCTACAGTGCCCTCGATCAGTTTAAGTAGCGCCTGCTGAACGCCTTCCCCAGAGACATCACGGGTAATAGATGGGTTATCTGATTTGCGCGATATCTTGTCTATTTCATCGATATACACAATTCCAATCTGGGCTTTTTCCACGTCATAATCACACTTCTGGAGCAGCTTCTGGATAATGTTTTCAACATCTTCTCCGACATAACCGGCTTCTGTGAGAGTGGTTGCATCGGCAATCGTAAACGGCACATTGAGTTCCCGAGCCAATGTTTCGGCTAGAAGGGTTTTACCTGATCCGGTCGGCCC
>Ga0302119_10001241_pt1 | contig 11514 bp, 12 predicted proteins | sample AG5_Tmax_MG_FD_203114 | JGI IMG/M metagenome (GOLD analysis project Ga0302119, IMG submission 203114) | Marine microbial communities from Western Arctic Ocean, Canada - AG5_Tmax | ecosystem: Environmental > Aquatic > Marine > Oceanic | place: Canada: Western Arctic Ocean | collected 2017-10-01
CCTACTGGGTGAAACAGAAGGGGTATCGGTTTCTATTATTGGCTCAGATATATCAATTTCTTTTTCTTGTAAATTTTCTACACCTGTTGTGAATTGGTGTGCTAAAGATACAACATATTGCTCTAAAACGGTGGATTCAGATTTTATTTTATCTAAAATAATATTCAATTCTTCATTTCTTTTTTCTAACATTGATAATGCCTCTTCTCTTGTTTTTTCTGCTTGAATTCTGCTGCCAATATCAATAATTGCGCTTGTATTCTCTGGTATATTTGCTAATATTTGAACTCCTGAACCCAAAGGAATCATTACGCCTTTTGAGCCTTCTTTTGGTATTAATCGTAATGTATCTATAGCGCGTGCTTGTTCTAATTTAACTTCTTCAAGACGCTGAATTTGTTGTTCCATTGCTTGTAATCGCTCTCTACTAATTTCAACCTGCTGAGCGATTTGTTGCAATTCTGCTTTATCTACTACGCTCATCGGGCTTTGCGAGTTTGTCGTATGTCAAGAAGGCGTCGCAAACATCAATTAAATTGTATTATATCTTTTTTGGCAATATAATCTTAATTTAAATCGTATTTTTGCAGTAACAATATCTGATATCATTGCTTCGAAAGAAATGTAATTATCTGATTTGCTGCTTCTTCGGCTGAGGTATTGTTCGTGTCTATTCTGATTTCTGGGTTCATTGGTGATTCAAAGGGGCTTGATATTCCGGTAAAATTTGGGATTTCTCCTGAGCGTGCCTTCGCATATAATCCTTTTACATCCCTCTTTTCACAAATTGAAAGGGGGGTGTCTACAAAGACTTCTATGAATTCGCCTTCGGATACCAAAGAACGTACCATAGTTCGTTCGGATTCAAACGGGGATATGAAAGAAGTTATACAAATTAGGCCACTGTTTAGCATCAATTTAGCAACCTCTCCAACTCTTCTAATATTTTCAACACGGTCCGCTTCTGTGAAACCTAAATCTCGATTTAGTGCGTGGCGTATGTTGTCTCCGTCAAGAGTTATTGTGTGTTTTCCCAAAGACTGTAGTTTTTTTTCTAAAATGTTTGCAATTGAAGATTTGCCTGAACCAGACAATCCAGTAAACCATATTATCTTGGGAATTTGTGATTTTTGTTTTGCTCGTGAGTTTTGAGATACATCCATTTTTTGCCAGTGAATATTCTCTGAACGGCGAAGTGCGAAATCAATTAATCCCATGCCAACAGTATTATTTGTCAATCTATCAATTACAATAAATCCCCCCATTATTTGATTTTTATCATAAGGATCGAAAGCAATACGCTTATCCAGTGAAATATTACAAACCCCTATTTCGTTGATTTTTAGAGTTTTAGCGGGTATTTTATCAAGTGTGTTTACATCAATTCGATATTTTAGTTTTCCTAATGTCAATGTTGCCGATTGTGTACTTGATTTTAGTAAATATTGTCTGCCTGGAATCATTGCATCATCGTTCATCCATAATATGTGGGTTTGGAATTGATCTGCTTCTCCACATGGGTCTTCTGATGTTGCAATTATATCGCCTCTTGATACATCAATTTCATCTTCCAGTATTATTGTGACTGATTGGCCCGCGTTTGCTTTGATTAAATCTCCATCCCAAGTTACTATACTCTTGATTGATGAGTCCTTTCCACCTGGGAGTATTCTAACTCTATCACCTAGATTTACCTCACCACTAGCAATTAATCCTGAAAATCCTCTAAAATTCGGATTGGGCCTATTAACCCATTGTACTGGCATCCTAAATGAATTGGTTTTTTTCTGATTGGTGACTTCTATTGTTTCAAGACATTCCATGATGGTTTTACCCTTATACCAAGGGGTTTTTTCACTTTTATTTACTACATTATCTCCGATTAATGCAGATATTGGAATTGAAGTTATGGAATCAAGGTTTAATGCATTTTCTGCAAAATCTTTATATTCAGAGACAATATTATTGTAAACCTCTTGTGAATAATTAACTAAATCTAATTTATTAATGGCTAATAGAACTTGTTTCACGCCAACCATTGAAACAATGAAAGAATGCCTCCGTGTTTGGGTCAGTACTCCTTGTTCTGCATCCACTAAAATGATGGCTACATCCGCTGTTGAAGCCCCTGTCGCCATATTACGAGTATATTCTTCATGTCCGGGTGTGTCAGCTACGATATATTTTCTTTTATCTGTGGAAAAGAATCTGTATGCTACATCTATTGTTATGCCTTGTTCTCTCTCTGCTGCTAAGCCGTCTACAAGTAATGCGAAATCAATATTTTCGCCCTGTGTTCCTATTTTTTTTGAATCGGATTTTAAAGATGATAGTTGATCATCAAAAAGCATGTGCGATTCGTATAACATTCTCCCAATTAGTGTTGATTTGCCGTCGTCTACTGAACCGCATGTTATGAATCTTAGAAGTTTTTTTTCTTCATGTAATTTTAGATATGATTCAATATCTTTAGCAATTAAATTACTGACATGGGCCATTAGAAATATCCCTCCTGTTTCTTTTTCTCCATCGATGCATTGCCATCATGATCAATAGTTCTACCTTGTCTTTCCGAAGTTGTAGTTAGAAGCATTTCTTGTATAATTGCAGGTAATGTAGTGGCCTCTGATTCTATAGCGCCAGAAAGAGGGTAGCACCCTAATGTTCGGAAACGGACATTTTTCACCATAGGTTTTTCATCTGATTTTAGAGGTAATCTACTGTCGTCAACAAGTATGAGTGTCCCATTTCTTTCAACAACTGATCTTTCTTTGGAAAAATAAAGAGGGACTATTGGTATCTTTTCTAAATGGATGTATTGCCATACATCTAACTCTGTCCAATTGGATAAGGGAAAAACCCTGATTGATTCTCCTATATTTTTCCGAGAGTTATAGATATTCCAGAGCTCTGGTCGTTGATTTTTTGGGTCCCAACGATGTTGTGATGTTCTAAATGAAAAGATTCTTTCCTTGGCTCGTGATTTTTCTTCATCACGTCTTGCTCCACCAAATGCCACATCAAATTGATATTTATCTAATGCCTGTTTCAATCCCTCTGTTTTCATCATATCGGTATGCTTTGATGATCCATGAACAAATGGATTCATCTCCATTTCCTTTCCTTTGGGGTTGGTGTGAACAATTAAATCAAGTTCTAGTTCTTTGGCGGTTTTATCTCTAAATTCTATCATCTCTGAAAATTTCCACATAGTATCAATATGCATAATTGGGAATGGTATTTTACCAGGGTGAAATGCTTTTCTAGCCAAATGAAGCATTACTGATGAGTCCTTGCCAATTGAGTATAGCATCACCGGATTTTCTGCCTCTGCGACCACCTCTCTCATGATATGAATGGCTTCCGCCTCTAATGCGTCAAGGTGGGACATGGCTTTGGCGTAAGATGGGGGCTATTTCACATCGACGGGTTGGCCCCTTTGGGGCAGTATTAGGTACAAACCCGTCATTAATCGGAATTTTAGATTTTAATAGTTCATTGTTGAGCAACCCAATCGTCTATCCATCTATTATCGGATGCTACAAGAAAATGGGGGTTGAGAATATTTTCTATCAAATCATAATCTAAGGTTTTTCCCGTTGGACCCACTACAACTCCTCCAGCGGCAGATACTACTGCGTGTGCAGCTGCAATATCCCAACAAGATGTAGGTCCGAATCTAGGATATAAGTCCGCAGAGCCTTCCGCTACAATACATGCTTTGAGTGAGGACCCTAACCTAACTAAATCATAGTTTCCAAGTGTTTTAGCAAATTCTTCATCTTTCGGACCTCTATGTGTTCCGCTAGCTACTAAGCGAACAGGGGAGGGTCGTTGAGATGGTCGGACCATCATCAACCCTGAACCGTCTGGCCCTCGTCTTTCGGAGGGTACCATGACGCCGCCGAACCATGTTGTTTTTGTTACCGGGGCGTGGACAACTCCGAACAGGGGCTTCCAACGTGCTTTATCCTTAATCATTAAGGCTATATTTACTGTAAACATGCCGTTTCTTTTGATAAATTCTTTTGTGCCGTCTAATGGATCTACTAACCAACAAGTTTCACTCAATAGAGGATCGCCATCTCTGCCTTCTTCAGAAACAATTGGAGTATTGTCTAATTTTCTAAGTTCTTGAACTATTATTTTATGGGCTGCTAAATCTGCAATTGTCAAGGGTGATTCGTCGGCTTTGTGTGTTACTTTCAAATCTTCATTTTGATTATATATTTTTAAAATTGCATTACCGGCAAGTTCTGCAATTTGTATTATTTTTTCTGGGTTCAAAACACCCTCTCCCCTAATTTAAAACTCTTGTATCTCTTTCGCTGATGCTTCGAGTTTTTCTCTACCTTCTTTGGAGAGATGAAATAAATATGGATCTTCATCTCCTATTATTTCTTTCCATGATGACATTGTTCTTGCCCATATTTCCTGATTTGCGTTCCATTCTAACCATCTATCGATAAAGTCACAATGACGTAAAATATTTTCATCATCTTCAGATAGTTTCCTTAGGATCGTATTGGTTTGTGCCAAAATTATACCAAATGGTGCATTTACTTTGTATGTTGTAAATGGATTTCTTTCTTGAACTACTGTTAAGTGTTCTCTCCAAAGGCCTAAAACAACGTCGTAAGTCCAACCCAATAACAAAACGCATATCAATACGGTAACTGCTATTGAAATCAGGCCCCAATATGTCATTGAAATTCCTAATATTTCACTATTTTTTTCAAAACGCCAACTAACGTATGGCCACATCAGCAGTGTTAACGTAGTAATCCAAAACATCATAGAAATCAATGTTTGACTTTGTTGGATACGCCAATACTGGCGCATGAATGCCTTTTTCATATATGTGCCACAGCCCTTCTATGCTTTCACGATTTGTATTATTTTTTAATAAAAACCACTTATTGGTCCCTAAAATGAGCTATGACGGCAGGAGCGCTGGAATCTGAAGGATCTATTGCTTCTAACGTATCAATTATTACAAACCTTCTAGGCACTGCATGCCGGCTACCAAAATTAGAATAAATGCGGTGTTTTGCATCATCTTCATCGGCGGCTACAATATCCAAAGTGTATGGTTGATTATGCTTACCATTGCGAAATGTTCCTTTGACCCTATATGCCTTCATAAAATGGGCGAACAAAGGTTTTGATATAAACGCGATGTGTTGAAGTAGAATACCAAAAACTAATTTTGATTAATTATGATATAATATTAAAACCTAATTAATACTTTGGAAATAGAAAATTCAATCAAATATTGCGATTTTTGGGAGTCTGTATCCTCAAGGTTCAAATGGTGAAGATGAAGGATGCTTTACGACTGTAGATGGTATCACATAAAACCAACCAGCAAGAAGAAGGTAATACTTCCTCAGAAAATAATAATCTTGCCATGCGGTTGAAGGATGTATCTCAAGATAGGTTGGTAGAGGAAGTAATCTCTTTATGGGATGAAATAAATGCTATGGAAGCAGACCTTGCGGCTGCAAGAAGACATCTAAGAACACAGGATTTAGGAATAAATTCTCAAAATAATAATGACCGTTCGTTGATAGTTGAATATGAAGAAAAACTAAGAGTGGCTAATACAAAAATTAAACGCCTTGAAAAGCAAACACAAAATGAAAAACTTCGCCGGGAATCCTCAAATTTTGACCAAAAGAAAATTAAACAATTAGAAATTGAAAATGTAAAATTATTACAAAATGAAGAAGAGTTTATGATATTAATAATGGACATGGAAACACACATAGAAAAATTGGTTCAAACAATCAAGGATGGTTGATGATTTTAATCATCAAAAACCTCTATTTCAGTCTTTCTTTTAATCATATTAGTGAATTTTGAAGTATATCTTGTCGCCTTAACTACATGGTTATCAATCCAATGATAATTGCCCCCTCTTGGTTTATTCATCAAAAGTGTGTGATATTGAAAGCCCTTTTTCTTTAACCAATTTTCTGTAATCAAACGATGTTCTTCAGTGCGTGCGGTAAAAAAACAAATTTTATGGCCTTCTGAATGCCAACGATTTATTGTTTCAATAGCATCGCTGTATGCTTCGGAGGTAATCATTCTTTCTGGTTCTTCATTGGGGATATCTTCCCCCACGGTTCCATCAATATCAATTAAATAATTTTTCACATGTTCGGGTAGCAGTGGGCTTACTATTCTTCCAGTATTATCTTTCTTTTCAATTAACATCGTTTTTATTGATCCGGATGATTCGTCATATACATAATCTATATCCATGATTATGGTGAGCGTACATACTTGATAAATATATGTCGTTTTCCGGAATATTTGTTCCTGATTCCGAAGCATTATCAAGGCTGAGGTAGTCCGGGATTCAATGCCGGGTGTTTACGACAGAGAGAAAAGAGCCGCCATAACAAGAAAAGTGTCTCCTAAATATTCTAGTGCTTTAGCATCTTATTTTGGAAAAAACACCCCTAATGAAATGTTAGCAAATGGGTCGCATGATGCATATGTTGCTGCACTTAAGGCACATGGAACAAATGTAGTTGTTTTGCCGGCCTTAGATGATCGTCCAGACTGTTGTTTTGTAGAGGATACAGCGGTTATTTTAGATGATAGTGTTGTTATTTCTAACATGGGACATCCTTCAAGGGTAGGTGAAGAAGATGCGATAAGGGAATATCTATCTAGTGATTATGAAATTCTAGAAATGCCAAAAGGGGGCACCATTGATGGTGGTGATGTAGTTTTTTTTGATGATAGATTCTTAGTTGGTATATCGACACGTACAAATAAATTGGGTGCTGAATTTCTAAGTTCGGAAATCCAAAAAAATGGCTATGAGACTGAATTTATCAATATACCTGAATCTACATTACATCTGACAACGATTTGTTCATCTCCTCGTCAGGGGACCATTGTTTTGGCAGAAGGTCATTTGGATCCTGGTCGTTTTGGTTTTGTAGAAGAATTATTGAAAGTTCCTAATTCAGAAAGTTATGCTGCTAATGTTTTGGGTTATCCTGAAGAAAAGGTAATTATTGCAAATGGTTTTCCCTTCACTAGGCAGATTCTTATGGATTCGGGTTTTTCAATCACCTCTGTAGATATGGCCCCCATCATGGAAGCAGATGGTTCGCTTACCTGCCTTTCTCTTTATGTAAAATAAAGTTTTATTTTAATAAATTTGACCAAAAATTAGTATCAAGGATTTGACTAAATATATTTTTAGAAGTTTTAATTGTAACATCGAAAGACTCTGTCGATTCGGGAATAAATGCCTCTAATTCCTTATTATCAAACCATATTCCATCACAACGATTGCAACCATCGATCTGAATATTTATTCCTTCAGATGGCCCAGAGTGGACCAATGCTTGTGTGTTAGACATATCTCCTTTACACAGAGGGCATGAAAAATTCGCTTTTTGACCACTCGAAAGTGATAGCTGTAATCTTTTCAAAATTCCCGGTTTTAGATTGTTTTCTAACCAATCTTTACTTGCCATTGCACCATAGCAAAATTCACATAAAAATAATACTTCAGCATCATTATGAACAATCATTGGAGAATTGCAACAAGGGCAGTCGGAAGCTTCCATGTAGTTAGAAGTGTGTATGTTTCTTGAACGCTGTGGTATTTTCGGCTTAAAATATGTTATTTGGTGTTTAAATTTCATTCATTTCGGTTATGAAATGCGTTAATACTTCTTGTAACTTATCAGCATCATCGTATTCTTCTGCTAAGTTGCCGGTTATTATCCAATCGGCACCGGCTTGTACTGCTTTTTTTGCAGTTGCTCCATCCCTGATTCCACCGCCTACTATAATTGTTAGATTACTGGCCTCTCTGGCTTTTCCTATTAATTTTGGTTCAACTGGTTTCTCCGCTCCACTACCTGCTTCTAAATATATTAATTTAAATCCATAGAATTCTGCAGTTATTGCATATGCGGCTACTCTTTCTCCTTCGGAAGGTTGTATTAACGCCGCTTGGCCTACCTCTCCGACTTTGCCCCCTGGTGAACAAACTAAATAGCCCATAGGTAAGGGTTCTATTCCACTTTTTTTGATGTGTGGTGCTCCTGCTACTTGTTCTTCGATTAAATATTGTGGACTAGTGCTATTCATCAACATCATGAATGTTATGGCGTCTGCTTCTGAGGAGAGGGCGGCCGCGCCTTGTGGGAATAATACAACGGGTATTCTTAGTGATTCATCAGATATAGAATCTTGAGTTTTTGCCCATGTAACCAATTCCAATGTTTCTTTAATGGCTAAAACCGTTTCTTCTACATTTATCATATCTGTGTTAGACGAACCGCCCACCAAAATCATACTACTACCAGCATTAACTGCTGCTAAACACCTTTTTGCGGCAACATCTGGTGTTTGGTTGGCTGGATCTATCAATATTGCATGCCTTGCCTCTCTGGTATTTTTTGTTAAATAAGTCAGCGTATTCGTCCTTGAAATCATTTGTCTCTCTCCTGGTTGTTAAACATAAGTAATTTTATTCAAAAAATCTCGTGCTTTCTGTATTCCTTGATTGATATCTGATTCTACCGAGTCTTCGGGCGTTTTTCCTTTCCATGACATTTCTTGTATCCAATTAATTTTCTTAGATAATGGTTTTCTAGACCAGACCTCTTTTGTAGTATCTGGCCTAGTACCAATAATCAATCTAGTAGTATCAATTATATTTTCCACTGTGATACCCCCTAACCACTTCTCTATTGATGGTTCTTCTATAATAAAAAATATTTCGTCAAAATTAATCCTTCCTGCACCTGACTTGCCTGCTCCTACAAACTCTACAAATGTATTTGTTTTCTTGGTTATTCGGGTTCTTAAATGAAAGATGCAGTCTCTTTCTGCTAAAGATATTGATATTGCTTTACTAAGCCATGATCTACGTACAGCATTAGAATTCTTATTTGGTTTTTGTGAATGCAATGATGATAACCAGTGAATAGGCATTATTGGCCATTTTGATATTATTCCTGGGCCTTCCCCAAACATACCTATTTCTGCAGATTCACTAAAAAAATGGATTTCACAATCTAATCCATCTAGAATTTCATGGGCCATACAAAGTGAAATTACATCAGTATTTAAAAAGGCTAATTTCATTTTAATCCTCCAAATTTAGCTTTATAGAAAGAGCATGAACGGGACATGCGGGAATACATAGTTTACAATGGGTACAAGTTTTTTCCTTTACTATTGCTAATATATTAACTAAATCGAGTGCATCTACTGGGCAGAGAGCTACGCATGCAGCGCAGCCAAAACAACGATCGTCATCAACAACAAAACTATGACCGGGAAGTCTTGTCATAACACTCCGAAGTGGTCTTCTCTCTCAAAGTTGCCCCGACCCCTTTATTTCTCTTGGAGGAATATATTTTTTGTACTAATGTTATTTTTTTACTAAAAAAAGTTATACGAAAGTATTCATTATCATTATGAAATAGATAGTTATTAAACATTAAGTTTGAATTCTATTATAAAATAAAATCTATTATCCAAATAAAATAAAATTAACATTTCCAATGGAAGTAAAGGGGTCGGTGTAGCCGCTTTGTTCAAAGACGGTCTGCATTGGCATACATCTATCGGAGGCAGGGGCATGGAAAACACAATCCATACAATTGAGGTTATTACTCAAGAATTACCTGGATTACCAGATGCAAGAGGCAACCAAATTAAAAATATGTTATTTACAGATCATAAAATATATGTAGACAAAGTAAGAATGTCTCTTGGATATATCATTAAAGCAAATTTAAATCATAAGCAAATTAATAGTTCTATTTATGATTTGTTTGCAGATCCAATAATTGAACATGGCTCTTTAGATTCAAAATTATTAAATTCAGAAAATATATTTCCTATACCACCAGATTTAGTAATTCAAGTGGGATTCAAACCAGGAGTTACAGATAATGCAGGCCATGCGGCTTTAGATGGGTTAAGCACACTTTTCCCTCTTATTGAAAGTAAATCAGAAGTTTTTACTTCAAAGACATACATGTTTTGGGGCGTACCAACTGACATTAAACCAAAAGAGATAGTAATGAAATTATACAACCCCATGATTGAAAGGGCTGCAGTAACTAATAAATTAGAGTGTATAAATAAAAAATGGATAAATCTAGAACCACCATTAATGCCTCCTAATTTATTTTCAAAACCGGCCACTATTGATTTAGAAGTAAATGATGACAAATTAATCCAAATTAGTGAAAAGGGGCTATTAGCACTTAATTTAGTTGAAATGAAAGCTATACAATCCCATTATCGTAAATTAGATATTCAGAAAGCTAGGCAGAATTTAGGCCTCTCACCGAACGCACCAACAGATGTAGAATTGGAATGTTTAGCGCAGACCTGGTCAGAACATTGTTCTCATAAAATATTCTCTGCAAGCATACATCATGTAGATGTAGAAACCAATGAAGACACAAACATAGATTCTCTCTTCAAAACACACATAGTGACACCTACATTAGATATTCAAAAAGAAGTCGATTGGTTACTAAGTATTTTTCATGACAATTCAGGAGTAATATCTTGGAATGAAGAATGGAATCTTTGTATAAAGGCCGAAACACATAATTCTCCTTCAGCGTTAGATCCATTTGGCGGCGCCATGACTGGAATTGTTGGTGTTAATAGAGATATTTTAGGGACTGGATTGGGGGCAAAACCAATAGCCAATACTGATGTTTTTTGTTTTGGACCACCAAATTATGATGGAAACATACCAAAAGGATTATTTCATCCATTAAGAGTATTTAGAGGGGTCCATTCAGGAGTGAGAACAGGTGGAAATGAGTCTGGCATACCAACAGTAAACGGAGCAATAGTTTTTGATGATAGATATATTGGAAAACCATTGGTATATTGTGGTACAGTAGGTATAATGCCCAGAATTTTAAATGATGGCCGAGAGAGCCATATTAAGACGCCTTCAAAGGGGGATATAATTTACATGGTGGGTGGCAAAGTTGGCAGTGATGGTATACATGGGGCAACATTTTCTAGTTTAGAATTGACAGAAGACAGCCCCAGCTCAGCAGTCCAAATAGGAGATCCAATAACTCAAAAGAAAATGATAGACATGATATTGGAAGCCAGAGATTCAGGCTTAATTCAAGTAATAACAGACAACGGAGCAGGAGGACTTTCAAGTAGTGTCGGCGAATTAGCCGAATTGACAAACGGCGCAGATTTAGATTTATCACATGTGCCATTAAAACATCCAGGACTTAGCCCGTGGGAAATCCTAGTTTCTGAGTCCCAAGAAAGGATGACCGTAGGGATAAAAAAGGAAGATTGCCAAGAATTTGAAAAATTGGCCTCATTACATGAAGTAGAAGCCACGATTGTTGGTAAATTTACTAACTCAGGATCTTTTGTTGTATATTTTGGTGAAGAAACAGTCGCACACTTGCCTATGCAATTCCTTCATGAAGGATGCCCCCAACTAGAATTAGAATCTGAGTGGATAAA
>Ga0302119_10001243_pt1 | contig 11475 bp, 10 predicted proteins | sample AG5_Tmax_MG_FD_203114 | JGI IMG/M metagenome (GOLD analysis project Ga0302119, IMG submission 203114) | Marine microbial communities from Western Arctic Ocean, Canada - AG5_Tmax | ecosystem: Environmental > Aquatic > Marine > Oceanic | place: Canada: Western Arctic Ocean | collected 2017-10-01
CGGTTTCTTATGATCTGTATTTGTTCCGTACTTCTTTGGGGCAATCTATTTGAGCAACCATTTAGCATCTGGTGGTTTGTATATGCCCAAACGGTTGCATACTGCGCTGCACTGATTGTGGCTTTGGCAGTCGTTCTTAAATCATCAGGCCGCTTTTCTATGAAATGGAGTGCGTCAGGGTGGAAAAACATCCTCAACGAGAGCCTGCCATTTGCATTGATGATCTTGTTGATGACCATTTATATGAGAACAGATTCTGTGATGTTAGAACGGTTGCTGCCTGATGGGGCAAAGTATGCAGGGATTTACGCCCAGGGGTATCGCCTATTAGATGCCGCCATGATGTTTGCCATGCTCATAGCTATACTTTTGTTGCCGATTTACTCCAGAATGCTCAGCAAAAAAGAAGCAGTGGAGGGGATCACTCGACTATCTTACGGCCTGATTATCGCTCCTTCATTGATTCTGGCTATTAGCGTCTCTCTGTATAGCAAGGAAGTGCTTTCTGTTCTGTACCTGGAAATTGATGAGAAATCATCATCTGTATTGTCATTGCTGATGTTATCGCTCATCCCAATTTCCACCACTTATGTTTTCGGAACCCTCCTAACGGCGAATAACAACCTCAAATACCTAAATATGATGGCATTTGCAGGTATTATTATCAATATTGGACTGAACTTCCTGCTTATACCCAGCATGAAAGCAGAAGGAGCTGCAATAGCCAGTATTGTTACTCAATTTTCCGTTGCAATTATTCAAGTGTTCCTGATACAATATATCTTTAAGTTCAGGGTTAATTATCCTTTCTTGTTGTCCATTATCCTTTTAGCAGCCCTTTTGGTTAGCTTTGGACGATTTACCAAGGCCTTATCTGACGATTGGATATTGAATATTAGTGTATTAATAATATGTGCAACGGCCGCTGCATTTTTATTGAAACTTATAAGTATTAAAAGCGTTATAGGCATTCTTAAAGGTCGCGAATAGCCCTCTGGTTAGCCTATCAACTTCCTAAACCTAAATCCTCTGAATATGACAGCAAACAATGAAGGAGATCAGTCCTTTGAATCCGTTGGATTAGTAAGCTTTCTGTATTCACACAGAAAATTATTGATGACAATTACCACCATCGCAGCAGTGGCTGGCGCAATATTCTCTGGACCATTTTTCATCACGCCTCTGTATGAGTCAAAGGTGGTAATGTTCCCGGGGTCCACCAGTTCCATATCCAAAGCAGTATTAAATGAAAATGCGGGGTTAAAGAACGATGTGCTAAAATATGGGGAAGAAGAAGAAGCCGAACAAATGCTCCAAATACTCGGTGCTGACGACATCAGGTACAATATCATCCAGAAATATGAACTGATGAAGCATTACGAAATCGATACTGCCAAAAGCGCCTATCCACTTACCAAACTCAACAAACAATACGACGACAATATATCACACCGCCGTACTAAACTGCAATCCATTGAGATCAAGGTTAGGGATAAGGACCCTGAAATTGCTGCCGCGATAGCAAATGATATCGCTAACTTATTAGACTCGGCCAAAAACAAGATGCAACGAGAAGTGGCAAATAAAGCATATGCGATTGTAGAGAAGCAATACAAGGACTTAGAGAATGAGATAACAGCTATCCAGGATTCGCTTAAGGTTCTTGGCGCACTCGGCATTCATGATTATAAGTCGCAATCAGAGGTGCTTAATAGTCAATATGTCAAATCAATCGCCAACAACGATACCAGGGCAATTGAGGCCCTGGGCAGAAAGCTTGAAGTGCTCGGGAAGCACGGAAGCACTCAGATGGCTCTGGTATACAAGCTGGAGAACATCTACGAAGAGGTTTACCCCATTCTGAAACGAAGATTTGAAGAGGCCAAGGTAGATGCAACAGAGACAATTCCCCAGAAATTCGTGGTGAATTGGGGTTATCCGGCAGAGAAAAAAGCCTATCCTATTCGCTGGTTGATAGTAATACTCTCTGCCTTATCTGTATTTACATTGAGCGCCGTGCTGATAATCATTTCAGATAATCTAAAGAGAATCCAATCGTGATCTTCACGTGCCATTATATTGGGCAATGACATACCGGGATCGGTTCTATAAAAACTACTTCAAAACACAGGCTTCGCGCTACGCTGATGCACCGGAAGCGAATCAAATTGCAATTTCCAAGAAAACACTTTCTGTCGAAATTCTGCCCTTGATGCCTCCAGATAAAGAGGCCTCAATATTAGAGCTAGCCTGTGGACATGGCACCTTGTTGAGCCTTCTGCAAAAAGGTGGGTATACCAATACCTTGGGTATAGACATTAGTGATGAGCAGGTCGAAAAAGCAAAGCAGCTAGGGGTTAGGAATGTAAAATGTGGGGATATTCAATCCTTTTTATCCAGGCCAGGTGAGAATTACGATGTCATTCTTGGTATTGACATAATTGAACACTTTACAAAGTCAGAGTTATTGTCGCTGCTTGAAGCTATCAAAAAACGACTTAGCCCTGGAGGCCAGGTTATTTTTCGCACTCCAAATTGTGATGCTCTGCTAGGTACAACCTATTGTTATGGGGATTTTACGCACGAAATTTATCTGAACCACTTCTCAGTAGAGCAGGTCATGTTAACCATGGGCTTTACCTCTATAAACATCAGTGGTTCCTACATAGGTATACGTAACCCAATAAAGAACCTTTTCCGATCCCTGCTGTGGGCTGTCTTGAAGTCTTGGTGTAAAGTAGTGCTTTTCGCATCAGGCAGGAGCGCTAAAAAAGTCACCTTCACACCAAACCTCATAATTTCTGCCAGGACACAAGACGCGACCACTTGATACTACTAGAAAAATACAGCCCTGCCCGCCAGAATAACTTCAGGTGGGTTTATGTCGTGTCACTGGCATTTGTCGCCCTCAACGCCGTTCTTATTGCCCACAATCAATGGTGGCTGGGCCTGCTACCCCTTGCCCTAATAGTAGGCCTGTTATGGTTCCTCGCTCTTGACAAATTGCTATTGCTGACTGTATTTCTCACCCCACTCTCAATTACGCTCGACCAGCTGAATATGGGAACATCATTGAGCATGCCCAGTGAACCACTGATGTTCGGTATAACTTCAATTTTTGTTATTCGTCAATTATTTGAAGGGGATTATGATAGAAAGGCCCTGGTGCATCCTCTGTCTATCCTTATTCTGATCAACCTCTTTTGGATAGGAATAACAGCCATCACAAGCGAAATGCCATTGGTCTCCTTAAAGTTCTTTGTCTCCCGGCTTTGGTTTGTTATACCCTTTTATTTTCTGGCCCTGCAGATGTTTAGGAACTATAGAAACATTGGAAAGTTCATATGGGCCTATATTATTCCGCTCTTGCTGGTTATAGGGTACACTACTGTGGGCTTATGGCATGCGGGATTTGATGAGCAGTTATCACAATCGGTGATGACGCCATTTTATCCAAGTCACACTTCATATGGGGCCATGATCGCAATGTTTTTCCCTTTCATTATCTCAGCCCTGTTTAAGCCAGGGGTGTTTAAGATTCCAAAGTATACTCTTATAGCTATCACCTTTGCTTTTTCCACAGCCCTGCTCTTTAGCTATAGTCGTGCGGTTTGGGTGAGCTTGCCAGCAGTACTTGGCCTGTTTCTAATATTATGGTTCAGGATAAAGATAAGAGTACTATTGGTTATCGCTGCAGCTTTGGTCGGCTTGCTGGTGGTCAATGTTGATGAACTAATCATGACGATGGAGAGGAACAAGCAAGATTCCTCAGAGGAGTTTGCAGAGAACTTTCAATCGATCTCAAATATTACCACTGACGATTCGAATATAGAACGACTTAATCGATGGAGCTCAGCTATTGCAATGTTTATAGAGCGCCCTGTTGTTGGGTGGGGACCTGGCACTTATCAATTCCAATATGCTCCCTTTCAAGAAGCAAAAAACCTGACCTTAATAAGCACCAATGCGGGAGACCTGGGCAACGCACACAGTGAATACATTGGCCCCATGTCAGAAAGCGGGCTTCTTGGTGGCATAACGATCATAGCAATTATCCTCTGCTTCACCATAATTGGAGTGAAGCTAACTCTCTTTGCCGCCGACGAATCGATACGCCTGATGGCATTGGCCATATTGCTTGGCATGTATACCTACTTCATCCATGGTTTATTGAATAACTATCTTGATTTAGACAAGGCTTCGGTCCCCTTCTGGGGATTTATGGCAATTATGACTTCCCTGGACCTGTACCACCGCCGCACGGTTCCTGTGACGCATGAGACAGCCTAAATAAATCGTGTAGCAAGCAGTGCTATGTCATCAATGTAAGGCCGACTTCCCTTGTACTCTTTTAGCTCAGTTTTGATCAGCTCAATAACCTCAGTCATTGACATATTGCCATTGTCCGCTACCAGTTCAATGAGTGCATCCAGCCCAAATTCCTTTTCACTTTCATTTTCCAGCTCAACCACGCCATCTGTATAACAGAGCAAAATAGCATTCTCCGGAATACTAATGCTTCCTTCATCCACTTTTGGCAAGTCTTCAAACATCCCCAATCCGGTACACCCGATTTTCAGCAGCTCGCTCTTAATTACCCCATCTTCATTTCTTGTGAGCAACAATGGCGGATTGTGCCCCGCATTGATGTAATTAAGTACCCTGGTATTTAAGTCATATCTGGCGATGAACATGGTGATAAACTTCTGTCCTTTGGCACTTTCCATTACTTTTCTGTTCAGGCGCTGAATGAGATAAAATAAGGGTATCCTCTTGATCAAAGCACGCAAATATGCCTGAAAATTTGACATTAAGAAGGCCGCTGGTATCCCCTTTCCAGAAACGTCAGCCATGCAAAGCACCACTTCATGATCGCTGGTTTGAATATAATCATAGTAATCGCCACCAACCTGCTGGTGAGGTTGATAATACGCCGCAGCCTGTATCTTGTCATTTTCTGGCAATTTGCCAGGAACAAGCATGTTTTGCATTTCAGAAGCAAGCTCTAATTCTTTTCTAATACCCTCCTGTAGAAGCTGGTCCTTCGCCAACTTCTTATTTTCTATTGCAACTACGATAATATTTGTCAGCGTCTCTATAAACGGGCGGTGTTTTATCGTAGGGCTGATTTGTAGCGATTCCTCATCAATGTCGCCAATCAACAGAAAGGCCAATGGTTGGGCCTTGTGAAGCACTGGAATCACCACATCAAACAAGTCCAAATGGGGCTCTGGTTTTAAATAAATGTGCATAATCTCACGAAACCCTGTCAAATCCCGCTCAACATCAATATCCAGTGCTTCTATATCAACACCAAAACTAGAAGCCACAATCCAGTCATCCTCTTTCATGAAAAGAACCATTCTGCCAGTCATGAGGTTCTCTCGCAAAACCTCTTCAAACTTGATAAAAAGTTCTTCTCTCGGCGAATTTTCATTGATCGCCTTGGTAATGTCTAGCAAAGTGTTCAGCTTATAGTCTTTAAGCCGTCCAGAAGACCCGGTCTTACTAAATGGTGTCATGAAATAAGTCTATATATTCAAAGATACAAATTATGGATTTAACGAAACATTTCGTGGCCTCATGCGTAGTATTGTTTAATCAGGCAGATTACTCCATGTAGTTCGCAATAATCATCATTTTTTACTATCTTCATCCTTTACAAACACAGTAAAAAAACGACAATGATACTAAAAAACCACAAGTACACATATTTGTTTTCTTTGGTGTTCGTTGCGCTACTAGTGATAGCTATGCCGAACACTTCCTTAGGAGGCGGGAGCACGAAGGCGGTTGTGTTTCTTGATTTTACGGCCTCCCTGGAGGACAGCAGTAAAGTGAGGCTCGAATGGATGACTGGAAGCGAAACCAACAATGACTTTTTCACTATTGAAAGAAGTAAAAATGGACTCACCTTCGCGCCAATCGCTGAAGTAGCGGGTGGTGGAACCACCAGCAGAATAGCTGACTATATTACATATGATGATGTTGCATTAACTGGAGTCTCCTACTATCGGCTAAAGCAAACCAACTACGATGGTCAATCTGACTATTTCAAGATTGTTGCTGTTAACTTTGAGAGAAATACTGATGGGTCGTGCGTATTGAAGGTGTTCCCAAATCCTTGTTTTGGGAAATGTACGATTGACTTGACGGAGTGTAAGCACAATGAAAGTGCGGATATCAAAGTGGAGATGGTTGATGCCTCAGGGAATCTGGTGTTCTCGCACGTTCCTTACCGGGATTTTGATGGCTCTTTTCAGTTTAATATTGATGTTGGAAACAACCTCAAGCCAGGTGTGTACATTATTCGCGGGGCTTCTTCCACTGAGTCATACCAGAATAAGGTCATCGTAAAATAATCAGATATTAAGTGTTCAATATTCCCACCCCTGTGACGAAACCTTATTCGTTCCTCTGTCTTGTTTTTATCTTGTTGCTCCTGTCTGAGGGGTGTACAGAAGAACGGCGAGAGAAGACAAAAGTAGATTACTTCCGGACGATAAATATTGCTGACTCACTGGGATTAGACAGTGATATGGCAAGAGTGTTGTTGCTCCCTGCGCCACTGCAGGTAGTGTCTGCTTTGCATATATATGATATTGAATATGATGCCAGCCTTATAAATAAATTCAAGGCAAGTACGGGTATAGATGAAGAGTATCTAAACGCACTCAATCTAGGGACTCACACCATTGATCTTGGATATGCGGTGGTTAATAGAGACCTTCAACTTGGCCTGAAGTACAGCCAGAGCGTGAAGACTTTGATGGGTGAGTTGGGTATTAGCTCAGTGGTTACTGGTAACATGATGAAGCGAGTAGAGGCTAATGTAGCCAGCCAAGATTCGCTGAGCAAGATTATACTGGAAGCTTATGCTGCCTCTCATCATTACTTTCAAAGAAATCAAAGAGAGGGTATTGGGCTGTTGATACTGACAGGATGTTTTATTGAGGGTCTTTACATCGCTTCATCTGTTGAAAATGAGATTAGCAGCGATGAACTTCAAAGCTTGCTGGGTATTCACAAGGAGTATCTTAACAACCTGCTACTATTAATTCAATATTATAACGAAAAACAAGAGGTTGCTGACCTCATTGTACAGCTTGCCCTCCTAAGGGAAGAGTTCCTGGATGTTGATTTGTTTGTAAATGCTAAGGAAGGCCGGGCACGGCTCAATTCATCTATCCCCACAGAGAAGATCGCTTCAATTCGTGCCAAAATAACAGAGATCCGGCGCACGATTAGAGAATAGTGTCTATTGAAGTGACGCTATAATCTTGGGCAGTTTCCTCAACATTGCCAGCTCCCGTAGTTTTTCTCTGTTGTCCCCGGCAGGTGAACCAAAGTAGATTCTATTCCCCTCTAGTGATTTAGTCACTCCAGATTGGGCTAAAACAACAGCTCCTTCACCAATAACAACCCCACTCGGTATGCCCGCCTGTCCCCAAAGTGTTACGTTGTTTTTAATAATTACTGCACCCGAAATACCCACGTGTGCTGCAAAAAGACAATTCTTACCAACGATTGTATCGTGTCCAACATGGACGTGACTATCAATTTTAGTGCCTTCCCCAATTCGCGTATCTCCACTTACACCCTTGTCAATATTACTGCAGCTGCCTATCTCTACATCGTTTTCAATAACAACCCTGCCGCAAGTATGCATTTTAATATGTTTGCCTTTACGCTTTTGATAGTAGAAGGCATCACCTCCAATTACAGCATTAGAATGAATAATAACGTTATCTCCAATAACACAATCATCATAAATGCTGACATTGGGATGAATGAGGCAATTGTTGCCTATTATTACCGAATTCCCTATAAATACATTTGGCATGACTGTGGTGTTTGTGCCAAGCTGAACGGAATCGCTTATCGGTTTGTTTGAGGCTCGGAAAGGACTGAAGTGTCTTGTTAGCGTGTTGTAATCAGCAAAGGGGTCTGTAGATATTAAGAGGCACTTGGCTTTGGGGCATTCAACTTCCTTGTCAATAAGAACGATCGTTGCTGCCGAGGTGAGCGCCTTTTCATAGTACTTTTCATGGTCAACAAACACCAAATCTCCATCTTCAACAGAGTGAACTTCATTGATACCCCTAACTAGCTGGTCTGGATTGCCAACAATTTTGACCTCTATGAGGCGGGCAAGTTCTGATAGTTGAATTGGAGGGTTAAGTTTCATTATTCAATTTATTGGGCTTACTTCACCCGCTCCATGTACTCACCGGTTTTGGTATCAATCCTGATCTTTTCTCCTTCGCCAATGAAGAGCGGCACTTTGACTATAGCTCCGGTTTCCATTGTAGCAGGCTTAAAAGTATTCGTAGCAGTATCACCTTTCACCCCAGGTTCTGTGTAGGTAATTTCCAGCTCAACGAATTGTGGCAGATCACACGACAATATTTCGTCAGTCTCAGCATGCACTAATATTTCTACTTTCTGGCCATCTTTGAGCAATTCGGGAGCCGGAACGGCGTCTTCATTGAGAAATATTTGCTCATAATTTTCCGTATGCATAAAATGAAACCCACTATCATCCTTATAAAGAAATTGATAAGGCCTTCGCTCTACCCGGGCTTCCTTAATTTTAGCGCCTGCAGTAAAGGTGTTGTCCACCACCTTGCCTGATTGAACATTCTTGAGCTTTGAGCGAACAAATGCGGGCCCTTTCCCAGGCTTAACGTGTTGGAATTCTACAATAGTCCATAGTCCCCCATTGAACTCAATGCACATTCCATTCTTAAAGTTTGATGTTGATGCCATCTTGTATATAAGTTAACCGCCCCCCTATCAGGTAGTGTCCGCAAAGCTATCTATAATTTTCCATAATTATCTCCCGTGTGCAAAAATGGTGCTCATGGTCACGCATGTTAGAGCAAACCACAACTGTTCTATTCTTTGCATAATCATCAATAATATTCTTATACCATTCAATGCCGCCAGTGTCCAGATTTGTAGTGGGTTCATCAAGCAACACAAGGGGGGTGTCACTCAATATTGCTAGCCCAAGCTTAACTCTCTGCATCATTCCGGAAGAGTACTCTTTGATCGGCTTTGTCTTGTCTTCTTCCAACTGTAACAGTTCTGGTACTTGAGATTGTTCAACGCCTTTTGCGATCTGCTTGAACCGAAAGTGGAATGCAACCTGTTCTTCCAATGTATATTCTTCCACCAGTTCTAGGTACGGGGCAGCAATTGTCATACTCATGTACATCACATCTTCCAGGAGAGTCTCTCCTTTCAGTTCGTAAGCCACCCTTCCCTGGGAAGGGGTGGCACTGCCTGAAATAATGCGCAACAAAGTTGATTTGCCAGAACCATTAGGCCCCAATATTGCAATAGCTTCTCCCGGTTGAATCTCATCACTAACCGACCGAAATACCCATCCCCTGCCGTAACGCTTACCTACGTTCTCAATTATGATCTTTAACATGGCAATGCTAGCTACTTTTAGGACAAGGATGGGCCCCTAATGATGCCCTTGGTAGATTCACGAATAAACCTGATGATGTTCCGCTTCTCTTCGCATGCTGCTACTTCCAGCTCTACTGCATTGAGCGCCTGTGTTATATTATTACTCCGCACATATATAATCCGGTATATATCTTCGATATTTAAAATTGTCTCACTGCTGAAACCACGTCTTCTCAAGCCTATAGAGTTAATGCCTGCATACGACAAGGGCTCACGAGCTGCCTTCACATAGGGTGGCACATTCTTTCTTATTAGGGATGCGCCTCCAATAAATGCGTGTGCACCGATCTTTACAAATTGCTGGACAGCAACTAGACCTTCTAACACTACATAGTCTTCTAGCTCCACATGTCCAGCAAGGGCCACATTGTTGGCGAGAATACAATTGCTGCCAATTTTGCAATCATGTGCAACGTGAACATAGGCCATCAAGAGACTGTTGTCTCCAACCTCTGTCTTGTGGCGGTCTATGGTGCCTCTATTAATTGTGACAAACTCCCTAACTGTTACATTGTCTCCAATTTCAACTGTTGTCGGTTCCCCTTTGTACTTGAGGTCCTGGGGTGCAGCCGCAATTACCGCCCCGGGATAAATATTACAATTCTTACCTAAAGTAGCACCTTTCATAAGCACTGCATTAGATCCAATCCAACTACCATCCCCTATTACAACCCCTTCTTCAATTGTTGCAAACGACTCAATTACTACGTCTTTGCCAATTACTGCTTTCGGATGTATGTAGCTTAGTGCTTTAGACATGTCATTCTATATTTGAGTTAGGTAGCTACTTGGTTTGGTGCTAATGTACTGGTTCGGGCTCATTTTCCTTTTCAGAAACCCCCTTCACCTTTACAATCTGGGCCATCATTTCTCCCTGCATTACGACTTTGTCGCCTACAAACGCTGTTCCAGCCATATGACAAATCCCACGTCTAATTGGACTGAGCAATTCAAGTCTGAATAACACGGTGTCTCCCGGAATGACCTTGCTCTTAAATTTCACCTTATCAATCTTTGCAAAATATGTCAGATAATTCTCTGGATCTGGCACGGTGCTTAGCACCAAAACTCCGCCCGTTTGTGCCATAGCCTCGACCAACAAGACGCCAGGCATTATGGGATCATCAGGAAAATGCCCTGCAAAGAATGGTTCATCCATTGTTACATTCTTCATACCAATAACATAGTCTTTACCCATCTCCAAAATCTTATCAATGAACAAGAACGGGCTTCTGTGAGGTAATATCTTCTTAATCTGGTTGATGTTATACAACGGCTTCCTCATAGGGTCATATACCGGATAATCCGGCTTTCTTTTCTTACTGGAAATCAGGGATTTAATTCGCTTAGCGAACTCAATATTGGTAGTATGTCCTGGTTTTGAAGCAATGATCTGGGCATTAACCCACACTCCTATCAATGCGAGGTCTCCTACCATATCAAGTAGCTTGTGGCGCGCCGGTTCATTTTGAAATTGCAGCTTTATGTTGTTCAATACACCCTCCTTAAGGATTTTGATATCTGGCTTGTTAAATAGCTTTTTAAGCTTTTTCCATTTGGCCTCGTTCACTTCCTTGTCAACAATGACTATGGCATTGTCTAGATCCCCTCCTTTAATTAAGTTCCCACCAAGAAGATCCTCCAACTCATGTAAGAACACGAAAGTTCGGCTCGTTGCGATCTCTTTCCTAAAATCTTTAATCCTGTCAAGCGTTGCATGTTGGTGTCCCAGGACTGGAGAACTATAATCAACCATTACCTTAATCCGAAAGACCGGGCTGGGCATGGCTATAATTTCCGTTTTCCCCGAGTCATTGATGTAATGAATGGGCTCTTTTAAGTCGAAATATTCCCTGGATTCCTTTTGTTTCTTAGTGCCTACTTTAGAAAGGGCCTCAATAAAATCCGCAGAACTTCCATCGAGAATAGGCGTTTCCGGGCCATCAACTTCTATTAGGATGTTGTCGATATCCATTCCAACCACTGCGGCCAGGG
>Ga0302119_10001245_pt1 | contig 11464 bp, 4 predicted proteins | sample AG5_Tmax_MG_FD_203114 | JGI IMG/M metagenome (GOLD analysis project Ga0302119, IMG submission 203114) | Marine microbial communities from Western Arctic Ocean, Canada - AG5_Tmax | ecosystem: Environmental > Aquatic > Marine > Oceanic | place: Canada: Western Arctic Ocean | collected 2017-10-01
TCACGACGAGGTCGTCATCAGCGAAATCATGTATAATCCGCCCCCTCTGCCGACCCCCGCTGGGTCCACTGCGATGGTCCAGAACTCGGACAACCAGTGGATCGAAATTGCCAATCGAAGCGCGGCTCCGATTGCTCTCGCTGGCTGGGAGTTCAACGACGGGGTCAGCTTCACTTTTCCGGCCGAGGTGAGCTTGGCGGTTGGCGAACACGCCTGCATTGTGCGCGATGCCCTAGCCTTCGCGGAGGCCTACCCCGGGGCCCGGATCTTGGGAGAATTCAGGGGCAGCCTCTCACGCTCGGGAGAGCGCATCCACTTGCGCGATCAAAACAAGAATCCAGTGGACGAAGTGAGATACTTCGACAGCGGGCGCTGGCCCGAGATCCCGGATGGTGGGGGTGCGAGTCTCGAGTTGCGCGATCTCGACGCCGACAACGGCGTCGCCGAATCGTGGGCCGCCAGTGATGAGACGGAGCAGGGCGTTTGGCGGAGCTACACCTTCCAGGGCACCGCCGCCGCGAGCCGCGGGCCCGATAGCAAGTGGAGTGAGTTCAATCTGGGTCTCCTCGATGCGGGGCAAATCCTGATCGACGATCTGCGGGTCGTCGAAAACCGCACCCTCGACAAGCTCCGCAACACGACCTTCAGCAGCGGCGCGACCGGCTGGCGCTTCCGGGGAACCCACCGGCACAGTGAGATCATCGATGATCCGGACGAGCCCGGGAACAAGGTGCTCCGTCTGGTGGCCACCAGCGGCACCGGGCACATGCACAACCAGATTGAGACCACCCTGCTCAGCCCGGTCCGCAACGGCCAGAACTACGCGTTCCGCTTTCGCGCGCGCTGGGTGAGCGGCTCGAACCAGCTCCATAGTCGACTCTACTTCAACCGCCTCGCACGGGTCACCCTCATCGATCGACCGCAGCACGTGGGCACCCCCTCCGCTCCCAACTCGCGTGCCGAGGGCAACATTGGCCCCTCCATCACGGAGGCGATTCATGCCCCGGCCGTGCCCGCGGTGGGGCAGGCGGTGACCATCAGCGCGCGGGCGACCGATCCGGACGAGGTCTCGAGCATGAAGGTGTTTTACTCGGTGGACGGACGCGGATTCCAGAGCACCTCCATGAGCATGGGTGGGGACGGAGTCTACCAGGGAACCATTCCCGGACGGGGCGCCGCGGCCCTGGTGCAGTTTTACCTCGAGGCCACCGATGGTCTTGGAGCGATCGCGCGCTTTCCTGCCGCCGGACCGGAGTCCCGCGCCCTCTACAAGGTCGATGACGGACTCGCGGCCACCAACGGTCAGCACAATTTTCGCATCGTGGTCACCAATGCGGAGCGCGACTTTATCCACGAGTCGATCGAGGTCATGAGCAATGATCGCATTGGAGCGACCATCATCGACCGCGAAGAGGACATCTACTACGACGTGCGACTTCGCCTCAAGGGAAGTCAGCGCGCGCGCAACCAGGACAACCGGGTCGGCTACAATATGCGCTTCGGCAGCGACCAACTCTACCGTGGAATTCACAAGTCGATGGCGATTGATCGCTCCGAAGGGGTCGGCCAGGGGCAGCTCGAGATTCTCTTCGATTTCATGATTGCGAACTCCGGCGGAGTGATCAGCCGCTACTATGATTTCATCAAGGTGCTCGCCCCGAAGAACCAGCATACCCGTTCCGCCGTCTTGCAAATGGCGCGCTACGATGACGTGCTGCTCGACTCCCAGTTCGAGAATGGTTCGGACGGCAACCTCTACGAGTACGAGTTGCTCTACACGCCCAACAACGCGGACGCGAACGGCTACAAGCGCCCGAATCCCGATGGGGTGACGGGCGCCACGGTGGGCAACCTCGGCGACGACAAGGAAAAGTACCGCTGGTTCTTCCTGAAGAAAAACAATCGGGAGGCCGACGATTTCGGACCCATCATCGCCTACAACAAGAAATTCAGCCAGAGCGGAGCGGCCTTCGAGGACGGGCTCGAGGAGGTGGTGGACATCGATGGTTGGTTGCGCGGCATGGCCTACGCCGTCCTCTCGGGAGCGGGCGACAATGCGGGCGCCAACAGCCAGCACAACGGCATGTACTACGCCCACCCGGATGGGCGCGTGATGTTCCTGCCCCACGATATGGACTTCTCCTTCAGCACCACTCGTTCGATTTTCGCCAACTCGCAATGTGCCAGGCTGACCGCTGACCCCACCCGCAAGCGAATCTACCTCGGGCACCTGCTCGACATCATCACCACGACCTACAACCGCAGATCGATGCAGATCTGGACCCGCCATCTCCAAATCCTCGACGCGTCGCAGCCGTGGAGCAGCCACCTGAACTACATGGACTCGCGTTCCAACAACGTGCGCTCCCAAATCAACGCCCAGATCGCGGCCGTGAACTTTTCCATCACCACCGGCAGTCCGCTCACGGTGGGCACCAGTAGCGCAACGGTGTCGGGCGTCGGGTGGGTGAATGTCCGGGAAATCCGGCAGCAAGGTGGGGGGGCTTCCCTGCCTCTGACCTGGTCCGACGGAGACTCCTGGAGGGTGGAACTTCCCCTCATTCCCGGGGTGCATGACTACACCCTCGAAGCACTCGACTTTTCGGGTGGAGTCATCAGCACCGATACGATCACGATCAACAACACCAGCGTCATCCCTCCCGCTTCGGAGCAGACCCTGGTGATCACCGAGATCAGCTATCGTCCCGAAGCACCCGATCCCGCGGAGGAGGCCCTTGGGTTTGATGCCCGTAGCGATTTCGAGTTCGTGGAGCTCATGAACTTCTCGTCCGGGGAGATCGATCTCTTCAATGTGCGCTTTACCGATGGCATCGACTTCAATTTCACGGACTCCCCGGCGATCCTGGGAGCGGGGGAGCGCCTCGTGATCGTCAACAACTTGGCGGCCTTCTCGCATCGCTATCCCTCGGTTTCCGCTTCGGCCATCGCGGGGGAGTTTTCGGGGAAGCTGAATGACGAGGGCGAACTCCTCATCTTGCTGGCGACGGATGAGTCCGTGATCCGCAGCTTCACCTATCAAAACCTCCCGCCCTGGCCTGCGGCTGCGCATGGCCAAGGTCCCTCCCTGGTCCTGATCAATCCTGCCGGCAATCCTGACCACGGAAATCCTCTCAACTGGCGAGCCAGCGTGTCTGCCGGTGGCAATCCCGATGCCTCCGACGCCACCATCTTCCTCGGTGTCGCTACTGCCGACAGCGACTCCAATGGCATCCCCGACCTGATCGACTATCTTCTGGGCAACCAGTTTCTCCCTGATCTGGAACACCCGGGGGGTGGCATGCAGGCGATCGAAGTGGGAGGTCTCACCGACGACTATTTCACCTTCTCGTTCCGCCGCAGCCTGGCTGCCGATGATGTCTTGGAATCGGTGGAGGTTTCCGCCGACCTGGAGACCTGGAATTCCGGGCCGGGTTTCGCGGAATTTCACTCCATCGTGAACCGAGGGGATGGCACTGCGACCGTGACTTGGCGTTCCAACCTGCCCATTCATCAATCCACGGCTCTCTACTTCCGTCTCCGAGCGGATCTTCGCTAGCCTGCGGATCCCACCGCTCGATCTCCCCGGAAATTTCATCGGGGTTGCCCGCTCACCGGCCCGCGCCCTCGAGCCGATATCGACTACCGGGTGGAGCAATTGAGTGATCTTGAAGAGTGGACTCCCCTCGGAGTGGATCAGGGCCCGTCCGGTCCCAACGGCAACGCTTCGATTCCCTTTGACCAATCTCGTGGCAGGTTTCTCCGCCTCTCCGTGAGCCTGCCTGGTTCCTGAGCGATGGCTGGCACAGCTCGTTGCGAGCAGGGTTTTGGTGCGAATTAGTTCAGCACTCCGAAGGTTAGGAATCTGGTGGGCCGGGGAGGCTAAATGCGAACAAATCGCTGCAATTTGGAAGCTTACAAATAAAAGCAACCCTTTTGTGGGATGCTTCCTTGTCAGGAGGAGAGAAGAATTTTATGAATTTCTCATTCTCCCGTGGAAAGAAAACCCATTTCTGTAATCCGCTCAATCTACCCACTGTGCACCCGGAACCGACCAACGTCGGCTCTCCTTTTGCGCGCACCGTCGGGTAGTGGCTGTCCGCCTTGGAGCGACTTTCTCAGGAATGGGCCCCTTCCCCTCCCTACTCACAATAACCGATAGGTCCAATCCATCCCGCAAGCTCAATGAATGTCCATCCACATCCCGCCCGCTTCCTCGCCTCGCTCGCCTTGGCGCTGCTCGCGTTGACAGTCCCCGCTCTCGCCCAATCTAGCTCGCTAGGTTCCGGGGAGATCGCGCTCTACACTGAAGCCGGTGGCGGAGATGCCATCGTGCAGAACGGCAATCTCACTACCAACGTGCTGACCCACGACTTCGACGCCAGTGTGCGGGAAGATGTCGGCAGCTTTTCCCGGGTAGGCGCGGACATTACCCTCAATCGCGCCGGGCACTACCTCGCGCTCTACAACTCCCAATTCGACCGACTCCCCGGCGGCTCGAATCGTTCTGAGATTCAAAGCTACCTCACCCTGAACGGGGTTGAGCAAGCGAGCGGATGGTCGCAAGGCTACATCCGCAGGGCGAGTGGCCAGGACGAAACGATTACCGCTGGCGCCGCGGTCTTTGAGGCTGCTGCCACTGATGTTCTTCAGCTCCGATCCTTTCGGACCGACAACAACGGCGGCGGAGTGCAACGGATCGCTTCTGCCACTGGTCTTCAACTCTTGAAGCTCGATGACTCCGACATGAGCTACGCTCGCCTGAGCCTCGCTGCGAATACTGGGGGGCCCACCAACGCCAATTTCGTGAAGGTTCCTTACGACACGGACGACGAACTCGATGCGGCGTTCCTGCACGGTGCGGCAGGGGATCTGACCTTGGTTGACGGCGGGAAATACCTGGTGATCGCAAATACATACGCGCAGGAAACGGTTGAGCGTTCCTCGCTCGTGCAGCGATTGACGCTGGATAGTGTAGAAGTGGCTGGATCAAAAACCACCGTCTACCTTCGGGGAAACCAGCAAAACAGCAACCAAGGCGCAGCTTCCATCGCCATGATCATCGACGCGATCGCCGGTCAGGTCCTGAGCGTGGAGGGATCCCTCGACCAGAATCGTGCCCCATGCAACTACATCGGTGGTCGGTGTGCCTTGACCGTGGTCAAACTTTCGGATGCCGCCGACTACGTTAGGTTGAACCACACCGTCGACCAGGATAGCAATACCCCGGCCGAGACCCCCCTCATCTTTGCCAACAATGACCAAGTCGATGCCGCCGCCTTTGCTCACGTGGCCTCGGCCAGCGCGGTGACCGTCCTGCAAGATGGCGATTACCTCTTCCTGAGCTCCCTCTACGACAACAACGATCAAGTTCAGCGGGCATTTTTCCACCAGGGATGGTCCGTCAATGGCTCCGGCAAGGAAGTCAGCGGCCGGAGTGGACGCTACGTCAGGAATACCGGCGGAGTGGATCAGTTTGGCAATTCTTCCGGCTTTCTCGCTTCTGGCATGGTGGCCAACGACACCGTCGAAATGGTTTCAAGCGCCTTGGCCGCAACCGGGGTCAATAATGCCAACCAGGTGTTTTTGCAGGGAGTCCGCCTGAGTTCCCTCTTTGTCTTCAACAACTTCGGGGTCGATCTTTCCTCCACCGCAGTTGACGTCAGCGAGGCAGGTCCCACTACCGCGACCTACGACATGAACCTGCGCGCAGACCCCACTGCGGGGACGGTGGAGGTCACCGTCACCGCGGATGCGGACACCGAAGTGGGCACCGACGGAGTCGCCTTCGGTCCGACCGCGGTCTTTTCCTTGACCGACACCACTCCGCAGACCGTCCACGTCCGCGCCATCGACGATGCTACTCTGGAAGGAGCGGAGATCGCGACCCTCACGCACGCCGTGACGGCTTCCGGAGACCTGGTCAATTATCCGCTCTCGACGGTCATCAGCGACGTTATTGTCACGGTGGCAGACGACGACTTCCTTCCGGTCGATGCCGTCGATGATGTCAGTGAAATCGGAGTTTCTGCCAACGAGGACACCGCCCTGACCGTGGTTTCCGACGGTGGTGGTGGCACCACTCCTTCTCTCTTCGCCAACGACACGGATGGCTTCGATAACGTGTTGAGCTCCTTTGATGCCACCAGCACCAATGGAGCCGCTGTCTCGGTAGCTGGGGACGGGACCTTCAGCTGGGATCCCACCGGATCCGGCTCTCTCCAAGCCCTCGCGGCCGGAGATCAGATCGTCGATACCTTCACCTACACCCTGGAAGATGCGGGCGGGAGTTCCGATACCGCCACCGTGACCATCACGGTGGACGGCGTCAACGACGCGCCTGTCCTGGCAGGAGAATCCCTGGACAGTAGCAATGGCGCCGGCGCCGCCTCAAGCCTGCTCGCCAACGACAGCGATGTCGACGCCACCGATGTTCTGACGGTCACCAACCTTGTCGATGACGTTTCGGCGGCCGGTGGTGCCGTCCCGGCGGTGTTCGCCTCCGACCAGGGAGCCACCGTCTCCATTTCGTCTGACGGTTCCTTCACCTACGATCCCGGCACCTCGAATGCCATTCTCGCCCTGGCGGCCGGGGCACAGATCATCGAAACCTTTACCTACGATGTCACCGATGGTCTCGCGACGGTCCAGACCACCGTCACAGTCACCAACACCGGTCTGGCCACGGCAACCAATGACTACGGCACCACCGGCGCGGACAGCACTACAAACATCGATGCACTTGCCAACGACTTGCTGCGGGACCCAGGCACGCTCGGGACGCCCACCTTGGGTGCGGTGCTCGAGTTCCTCGCCGATGGCGTCGGCAATTCCGACACCCAGTGGCTCAACACCGGCTCGGCCACCCTGGCCTCGATCCCGGATCCCCTCGGCCAACCGATCGACGCGACGCTCAATCTCGCCCCCACCAACCCGCCTCCGGGGATGTCGGCCACCTACAACTTCGCGGGATTCGAAGGGATCGTGCATGACGGTGTCGACGTTGTTGCTTACGGAGACTCCGATAATGTCAACGCGAGCGTCGAATTTGTCTTCCGGCCTTCGGATCAGCTGGGCAATGAAGTCCTCTGGGAAGTCGGCGGAACGACCGACGGAGCCTCGGTGGTCATCGTTGGCGACAAGGTGGTGTGGACCTGCATCGATAACGCGGCCCTGATTGCGCAGGCCGTCGGCCAACTGCCGCCCGGAGCGGTGGCAGGAGGTGAGTTCGTCCATATCGTGTGCACCATCAACCTCACCAGTGGTGCCGACGTGGCTGAAATCTATGTCAACGGCCAACTCGCGGACACGGGCGCTGGAATCAATGTCAATACCGGAGCGGTCGGCAACCTTGCTGACTGGTGCGGGACAGACCCCGGCGGCATCGGTCGGCGTGCGACGGATGTCGGCGGCGACGCGGGCAACCTCGGAAATTTCGGGACCACCGACCTCGGTGTCACCACGGACCTCGCGGGCGAGGTTTCCCTTCTGCGGACCTACAATAGTATCCTGACCCCCGCCGAAATCGAGGCCAATGCCACCGCCATCTTGGGAACCTCCATCCCGGCGGTTGTGGCTGATATCACGGACTTGGCCGGAGCCGGGGTCCCCGTCGTGGGAGTGGCAGTGCCTCTTCCCTCTGGTGCCACCGTGACCCTCGAGGCCGACGGAACCTTCACCTATGATCCGAACGGTGCCTTTGCCAACCTTGGAGTGGGACTCACTGCCCGCGACTCCTTCACCTACAGTGTGAACCCGACCATCACCGTGAATGTGGATGTGGCCGGGACCAATGCCAACCCGCAGATTACGATTGCAGCGGATCAAGCCGCCTTTGACGAAGGCAGCGCAGGGAGCTTCACCGTCAGTGCTTCCATTGCAGTATCCGGCCCGGTGACCGTGAATCTCAGCTACAGCGGAGCGGCCAACAATCCGGCCGACTACACCGGAGGAGCTGCCAGCGTGGTGATTCCCGATACCGGCACGAGCGTCGCGCTGAATCTCACCGCCCTTGTGGATGATTTCTTCGAAGGCGGCGGGAGCGAAAGTCTCATCGTCACGATCGACAGCGTGGTGGGAACCGCGGTCGTAGGTGCCACTGCGGTGGCGGAGACCCTGATCAACGATCTCGATACCGCGCCCACCATCAGCATCGCAGCCGACGCGGCCAGCTTTGCGGAAGGCAGCAATGCCGAGTTTACGGTCTCTGCGGACAAAGCCTCGTCGGGCAACAACACCGTCAATCTCAGCTACAGCGGCACCACTACCGAGGGCGGAGACTTCTTTGGCCACACTTCCCTGACCATTCCCGGTGGCTCCACCGCCGAGAGTCTGGACCTCCTGCTCCTGGACGATGCCGTGGTGGAGGGTGGGGAAGTTCTCACCGTCACCATCGACAGCGTGAGTGTTGGAGCGATCGGAACCGCCAGTGACAGCACCAATGTCACGGACGGCGCAGGCGTCGTGGTCTTCATTGCCGACTTCGAAGGGATCAACCCGGTCAATACGCCGGGGGGCACCTTGCTCAACGCGGACGCCCCTGCTGCCGCCAACCTCGGCACTGCGATCGGCTCATGGGCCAACGTGTTCACCGCTGCTGCCTCGGGGGATGCTCCAGGCGTGATCACGGAAGGCGGCGCCGACGTGAAGGGGGACGGCGTCGATCACGCCTTGCGCCTGGATCGCCCGGGTGCGGGCGAGGGCTATGTCCGTGCGCAGTTCGACGGAGCCATCGATCTTCGAGGAGCCAACACCGGAGTGGTCACCTTTGACCTCGGCACTCGGCGGACGCAGGGCAACTCGGACGCCAAGAGCACCACCATTCTCGGCCTCGACGATGTGGGCAACAAGGCGTTTGAACTCTTCGTCGATGCCAACAACAACGGAGCCACGCACGAGCAGCTCTTCCACGTGGATAGCGGTGGCGTTAGGACGGCCCTCGGAAACGTCGAGGACTTCAACAACAGCGGTGGCTATAACGAGGACCGCATGACGAACGTGCGCATCGCGCTCACCAGCACGGGCTACTCGGTGCAGATCGACCGCTTCCCGCTTGGTCCGGTCGTCACGCCTGACACCGTGACCGGCGAGCTCGCATACGCCGGAAATGCCTCCGTCGTGACCCAAATCGTGTTCCACGTTTCGGGGGACCCCGACACCGGCCTCAACGGCGGCATCTACCTCGATGACGTCAAGGCCACCGGGGCCGCGCTGACCTCCCAGGAGGCCTGGCGGGTCGCCTTCTTCGGAAGCGCGGACAACTCTGGAGCGGGGGCGGACAACAACGACGCCAATGGGAACGGTCTGTCCAACATCCTCGACTTCCTCTACGGCTTCAATCCTACCGGCGTCAGCAGCTCCGGGAATGCGCTTGAAGTGAGCAATCCCGGCCCCGCTGGGGTCATTACCCAACACGGGGGGATCACCTTCTGGGCCGATCCGGTCACCGGGGAGGTGTTTATGCGCTACCCCCGCCGGACTGATCATGTGGCGGCCGGGCTCGATATCACGGACCAGTTCAGTCGCGACTTGGTCACCTTCGAGAACTCCGTCGAAGCGCCGGTGGTGATCGGAACCGGGGTCGGAGACGACGGAATCGAGGTGGAGGCGGTGCAGATCAAGCTTCCTCTGGTTCTCCCGGTCAGCGGTGGAAAAGCTCGTTTCGGACGCAACACAGTTCAGATCAATCCTTGACAGATAAGGAGTTACCCTTCCAAATTCATATATCGTATCTTAAATGAGAGCTATTTTTGCCTGCCTAATTTTGGGAATCGCTGGATCGGCCTCCGGAGGAGTCATTTGGTTTCAGAATCGTGAGATTCCAATCGCGACCACCTTTGATGGAGTTGCGGTGAACTTGGAGAATGGGGCCAATTCCACCGACCGCGCGGGACTACCGGGCGGCGATGCCAACTTCGTGTTGGCTGGCATTGGAATCACCAACGACGCCGACCAGACCGCCGCGGGGGCGAGTTGGCAGCCGGTGCGGGTGGGCAATGTCAATACGGATGCGGTGCGAAACCTCCCCCTGGGCCAAGCGGTCGGTATCGGTGCGATCGATGCCGAGGGCGCGACCTTGTCCTACGCCGCCGGCTTTGGTGGTTCGGGTGACCTCAACTCGCATTTTCCGGAGTTCACCGCCGGTTTGCCCGGCTACATCGGCTTCTCCCTGGTCTTGAACAATAGCAATTTGGTTTACGGCTGGATGCGAGTCACGCTCCGTGACGACAACACCGCTGGGGGCTTCATCCATGAGTGGGCCTTCGAGGACGACGGGGGACCGATTGTTGTCGGGGTCATCCCAGAGCCCGGTTCCTCAGTCCTTGCCCTGCTCGCTCTCGGCGGGTTGTTCCTGCGACGGAAGCGATAGCGATCGCACCGCGTCGCACAACGTAGATTCTCCGGGTCAGCCAGTTGGCTGACCCGTTTGCGTCCCTCTTCCTGCCCGGAGTGGCATGTGGCCGAGTTACCCGAACTGCGCCAGAGGGATCGTTAGTCTGGGCGTGCGTTGGACCTTTGCGCCCTGTGTTTCAGTTGCGCGGGACGCACGATGGGGCAGAACCTACGAGTCCTTTGGCGAGTCTCCCAGCTTTTGGGGGTTGAGATGACCGCAGCCGCAGGGCGCGGCCTGCAGGGCGATGACCTGGGCCAACCGGGAGCAATGCTTGCCTGTGCCAAACACTTTGTTGGCGATGGTGGGGCGACCTGGGGGAGCGGAGAGTTTGGTTTCATTGATCGCGGCGACACAATTATCGATGAAACGGCCGCACCCGGCGGACAACGCCTTCGGAGCCCTCATCGGAAATGACAGAGAGGTCGACATACTGCACGGGAGGTTGCCCCTCCCGGATGGATTCCTTTGATTCGGTAACCATAGTCCGCTGTTCCCAGCGTGATGGCTGGAACCAGGACTGCGGCCCCGGTCCGCAGGGTGAGGGGATCCCCATGACCATACTTCAAGAGTTCATAGGCCACGGAAGCGAGGCTTTGGGCGGCGTCGGAGACCTCGGTGGTGCCGTGGAATTGATCGGCAGTCGGCGGGAAGGAATCGTGCTTCACCGTGTAGCTCTGATTCTGCCGCGCATTGAACTTACCCCCTGTGCGCCGCCTTGCGGCCAACGGAAGCTCATCCTGACGCTGTTCGAACCAGAGGGAAGATCAGCCTCCTTTCGCGCTCCTTTTGATCCATTCACGGAGATGAGTTGCACGTCCTTGATGCGGTCCTGGTATGTTCCGCCCGGCACGGCGTTGATGGACGCTCTCCCGTCTCCGGTAGGCGGTCTTGAGGTCGATCCGCAGCTTGTCAAATCCGGCCAGGAGCGTTGCAGCGGCAGGCGCCACTAACTAGTTTCGGCAGCAAATTCGTTTCTCACGTTCTCATCTTGGATCCTGGTGGTTGTTTCTTCCTCCATGGGAAGTGACTTCAAGCTGGGAGCTCGGAAAAGGGGTAATATCGGTCCTGGAGAAG
>Ga0302119_10001246_pt1 | contig 11451 bp, 10 predicted proteins | sample AG5_Tmax_MG_FD_203114 | JGI IMG/M metagenome (GOLD analysis project Ga0302119, IMG submission 203114) | Marine microbial communities from Western Arctic Ocean, Canada - AG5_Tmax | ecosystem: Environmental > Aquatic > Marine > Oceanic | place: Canada: Western Arctic Ocean | collected 2017-10-01
TCCAGGGTCTCTCGAATTGCGTCAAAGGACACCCGGTGCCCTTCAATGGAAACCACTGTCTGACAAACACCGTCGATGGAAACGCTCGCACCGACTTCGAGGCCGTCCACCCGCTCGGCGTCGAGAGTAACGGCGTAGGTCAGAAGATCGAGCTCGCGGTGAACCGAAGTCACCCCGTATGTGCCTTGAACGATCCCGGTAAACATTTGGCCCTTTCTCCGCCCAAAGACAGCCCGGAGCGGCCTCTCCAGACACGGATTTCAACTCTGAATGTCGCTGCCCGCCCGCTTCTGCGCAAGCACACAGGATGTCGGCTAGGGTCGATCGGTGCCTGTTCACGACACCGATACCCTCGTCGCCCGTCTGGACGAGTTTCCCAGGGAGAGGCTCGCCCACCTCCCCACGCCCCTGCAATTCCTGCCCCGCCTCAGCGAAGCCCTGGGCGGACCGCCCATCTGGATCAAACGAGACGACTGCACAGGGTTGGCCATGGGTGGAAACAAGGCGCGTAAGCTCGAATACCTGATGGGGGCAGCTCGGGCCGAGGGCTGCGACGGCGTGGTCACCTTTGGGGCGGTCCAATCCAACCACGCGCGCCAAACCGCAGCGGCGGCGGCGGCCTTGGGGTTGACTTGCGATCTCATCCTCGTCACCGATGTCGACTACCGGGAACCCGCCTGGGAAGTCTCGGGGAATCGACTCCTCGACGAACTTCTCGGAGCAAAAATCCATATTGAGAACGATGCGGCCGCGGCCGGCCAACGACTGAACCTCCTTCTCGAAGCGGCCCAAACCAACGACCGGCGACTCTCCGTCGTCCCCATCGGCGGATCCAGTGCCACGGGTGCCCTGGGCTATGTGGGCTGCGCGGCAGAGTTGATGATGCAAATCGCAGATTGGAGCACCGCCCCCAGTAGCCTTGTCCACGCCACTTCGAGCCTCGGCACCCAGGCCGGGTTGCTGATCGGCCTGCAGGCGATGGACAGCTCGATCTCCCTGCGAAGTGTCAACGTATCCGCCCCCGAGGATCGACCAAGCTCCGCCGAACTCCGAACTCTGTGCGATGCCACCGCATCGCTCTTTGGGGTTGAGCCCCCGGCCGAAGACCGCCTATGCATCGAAGGAGGATTTCTCGGGGCAAGCTATGGAGTGCCCACCCAGGCTATGCAAGAGGCCGTAGAATCCCTCGCTCGACTCGAGGGGATCCTGCTCGATCCGGTCTATACGGGGAAGGCCATGGCCTGGCTCTTCCATACCATCCGCCAGGGGCATCTCGACAACGAGCGCCCTGTAATTTTCCTTCATACCGGGGGCAGCCCCGGGCTTTTTGCCTACCAGCAATTCCTGGCGGCGCGCCCAGCCCACTGATTCAGCACCAAGGCGGTGCGCCAGGCGAGTCGATAGTTCCAGTCCCCAGAATCTGCCCACCCCAGTCAGGGCGAAGGCTACGGGTGTCGTGACGCGGGATCCGAGGTGTCTACGCTCGCCCGGACGGGCCGGGTCGGATAGCTTCGCTCCCCATGCCCTCTCCTAACCGACCGATCCATGTGGTAGAAGATGTCCGCTTTCAAGCCCACCGGTCGCCCTCCGGGCACCCCGAACGACCCGAACGCCTGGTCGCTGTCTCCCGAGCCCTGGCTCGCCACTCGGCCCACCTCCAAGCAATGACGCCGCGCTCGGCCACCCCGGATGAAATCCTGCGTATCCATAGCCAGGATCACTACAAGCAGATCGAGCGGGCCGCCGCTCGGGCACCCGGGCACTTGGATGCCGACACCTTCGTCTCCGAGCGCAGCCTCGAAATCGCGCGCTTGGCAGCGGGTAGCACGGTCGACCTCGCCCTGCGCGTCGCCCGCCGGGAGGCAAAGTACGGGATTGCCGCAGTGCGGCCCCCGGGCCACCACGCTGAGGCCGGCCAGCCCATGGGCTTCTGCCTCTTCAACAATGTCGCCATAGCGGCCCGGGCCCTCCAGGCAGAACTCGGCATGGACAAAATCCTGATCCTCGACTGGGACGTCCACCACGGCAACGGGACCCAACACTCCTTTGAGAGCGACCCCTCGATCCTCTACGCATCCCTGCACCAGTACCCCCACTACCCGGGCACGGGTGCCTTCGACGAGGCGGGGCGGGGCGCCGGCCTGGGCGCCACCGTCAACTTGGCGATGCCTCCGGGCTGTGGTGATCTGGAGTACGTGGGCCTGGCCCATCGGGTCCTGGTCCCCGTCATTCGGCGCTTCGCTCCCGAAATGATCCTGGTTTCCTGCGGCTTCGATGCGCACCGAGACGATCCCCTGGCCTCTATGAATCTCAGTGGAGAGGGCTACCGGGAAATGACCCGGGTGGTGGCCGAGCTCGCCGACGAACTCTGTGAAGGCCGGCTCGCCTTCGTCTTGGAGGGCGGATATGCGCCCTCGGGGCTCGAAGAGGGCACCGAGGCCGTGGTCGAAGCCCTGCTCGATCCAACATCCCAGGGCCCGACCGTCCCCGAAGCGCCAGCAGGAAGTCGTCTTCACACGCTGGTGGAGGCCGCCGCTGCGGTCCACGGCCACCGGCACCGGGATATCGGGGCGCCCTGACTTCGAGGGCCACAGCGAGGCCACAAACCGAGCTGTCGCCGAGCCTTCGGCCAACCCCGCCATGGGAACTCATCCCACCACTGCTTGAACCCGAGGCACCAAGGGATAAACCTTTATAACCGGAATCCCCATCCCGGCCCAAGGAGACAGTTTTGCCTTTTGATCGCCCAACCGGCATCGCAAAGGAGAAAACAAGGGGAAAGTCGAGGCCGAGAAGCCTAGACCTGCCGGAAAGACAGAGGAAGAATTGAACTCACAACGAATAAAACCCACGACAAACCTTGATTTTGCTTCCCAAGCCAAGACGATTGGGGTATAAAAAAGGTGTTGTGGGATGAAGTGGGATCAAGTGGGTCGCAAACCTCGGAAACGGACTCCCGGCAACCAAAAGAGCGAAACCCAATGGGGCAAGCAAAGAGACCGCTTGGCGAGGATAAAGGCAGAATTGGTGGGAAAAGCATTCTCCTACGCGAAGAGCGCAATCGTTCTCCACTCGGGGCCATTCCCCGAACCGAGTCTCCAGCACCCCGTTGAATCCCTAACTCATTTCGCGCCACCGGCCACGGAAAACGGAGCAACCAAAGCATGTTTCGAGGCCGCTTCTTACACACCATGGATACTAAGGGACGCGTGAGCATCCCGTCAGGTTTCAGAGTGGAAATTCAACGTCGTAGTCAAAATGACCCAATCCTGGCCAGCCAGGGATCGCATCTTGCCCTCTTTCCCGCCGACGAGTGGGAGAAGAAAGAGGAGACCCTGCTGGGACTCTCGGAATTCGACACCGACGCCCAGGACCTGCAGAGGATCATGGTCGGAGAGGCCAGCGACAGCCCCCTGGACGCCCAGGGAAGGATTCTGGTACCGACTCTGATGCGAAAAGAGGCGGAGCTCGCGAGTAAGGTTTTGGTCATCGGCGTACTCAATCGAATCGAGCTCTGGAATCCGGAGCGGTACGAAGAAAAGAAACGAATGACTTCCCTGCGTTACGAAGAGATCAACAGAAACGTCGATCCCAATCGTCAACAGCCGGGAGACTAAACGTTTTTGGGGGGAAGTTGGAGCGTGTGCTCCAACAGAGAGGTTGGGGTGTCCTCGAAACACTAATAAAGGCGGCAACGTGCTTACTGGGGGGTACGCGTTGTTGTCAAAGTGGTTCGAGGCACCCCATTCTCTTCTCTGCCCCCGGGTAGCCCTATCCCGGGGCGAGTTCGGGGGATACCCCACTTCGTGAGCGCTGACTTTCACCACGTGCCCGTGCTGCTCGAAGAGAGCGCCGAATACCTCCATCTCAAACCCGGCGCGATCATTCTGGATGGCACCTTGGGCGGCGGAGGTCACGCCGAGGCAATCCTGGAACGGATCGGCCCGGATGGCATTCTGGTGGGCTTGGATCTCGATCAGCAGGCGCTCATGGCCAGCACATCGCGCTTGGCGCGGTTTGGCGATCGAATTCGCACGGTCCAATCGTCGTTTCGGCATCTGGATACGGCCCTGGGCAAACTGGGCATCGAAGGGGTTGATGGGGTTCTGCTGGATTTGGGCGTCTCCTCATACCAACTGGATGCACCGGATCGAGGCTTTCGTTTTGGCGATGCCGCCGCCTCCAGCACTCCCTTGGACATGCGGATGGACCCGTCCCAAGGCGTCAGCGCAGCCGATCTCCTCCAGCGGGCCTCCGCCGAGGAGTTGCAGGGTTGGTTCCAGCGCTACGGCGAGCTCCCCGGATCCCGGCGCCTGGCCAAAGCCATCACTCAGCGCCGAGTCCGGCAGCCGCTTCGAACCACGGCCGACCTGCTTCAGGTTATCGAGGAGGCGGGGGTGGGCGGGGGACGGCGGCACAATCCGGCCACGCTGGTCTTCCAAGCCCTACGAATCGCGGTGAACGACGAACTCGGCGCCCTTGAGGATGGGCTCGGCGCCGCGGTCTCTATTCTTCGGCCCGGCGGTCGCCTGGTCGTCATCAGTTACCACTCGCTTGAGGACCGCATCGTCAAACACAGCTTCCGCTCTGCCGCCCGGGGATGCATCTGTCCGCCCAAGCAGCCGATCTGCAATTGCGGACGATCGCCGTCCCTCGAAGTTCTGACCCGGCGCCCTCTCCGCCCCGACACCCCAGAGACCGAGCGGAACCCTCGGGCCCGGTCGGCAAGACTGCGCGCGGCCAAGCGAATCGCGGAGGCGGCCTGATGGATCGGTCCAGGGACTCGCGGCGACGGACAGTTCGGAATCGCTCGGCGAGCCGGCCGGCCATGCTTACCCGGCTTGGCTTCCGGAAACCCGACCCACCCAACGGATCCGACCGCCGCAAGCCCGGCAAAACCAAAGGGGGCCATTCCCTCTGGGCCCGACTCAGATCCCACAATCCTCTCAACGGGCGGTTCGCCTTCCCCTCCGGACAAATATTCCCCGCTCTAGCCGTCGCCGTGCTTGTGGCCCTCGCCATGGCAGCGCTCCGGGTAGACCTGATTCGCGGCCGCTACGAAATCGGTATGGGATACCACCAGGAAGAACAACTCAACCGGCGAATCGCACGGCTCACCGCGAGCATGCGCGAACTCCGCGATCCGGCCCGGTTGGGTAAATTCGCTAAGGACATGGGCTTCGGGCCCCCCGAGCGGCTGATCGATCTGCCAGTGGACTTGAATGCGAAGCCCTCGGGCAAGGGGTCGACCGCGATTCAATTCGCCCGGCATGACCTCAACGGATCGGACCTACCATGAGGTCCCAAGCGCTGAAGTCCGCCGCTCTTCGCGTTCGAATCCTGCAAGGCCTGCTGATGGTGGGCTTCCTCGGCCTCGCAGGCCGCGCGGGCTATCTCACCATCATCGAAACCAAGGGTGGCGACCTGGGCAATCGCCAAGGCTCCCGGGGCCTGGAACTCCGCGGACCCAGGGGACTCATTCTCGATCGCGACCAACGCGAACTCGCCATCAGCATCGAGGCCCCTTCGGTTTACGTACTGCCCCAGAAATTGACCGACCGAAAAGCCGCCATCTCCGCGCTGGCGCGCATCCTCGACGTGCCCGTGCCCTCACTGACAAAGCGAATCGGGGGCAGAAAAAATTTCGTGTACATCGCCCGCTGGATTACCCAGGGGCAAGCCGACCAAATCCAGGGCTTGGATCTGCCGGGCGTGGGCCTCGAGAGCGAGCCACGCCGAACCTATCCGGCTGGCCCCCTGGCCGCTTCGGTTTTGGGCTTCGTCGACATCGACGGAACCGGCAGGCGAGGCATCGAGCAGATGATGGACACTTGGCTCCAAGACAATCCCCGTCGTATCAAGATCCAGGTCAATGCCTCGGGAGATCAGCTCGTGCGCAAAGGAATCGATTCCCGGGAAATGGCGGGCGGGGATATCGCGCTGACCCTCGACGCGGCCCTACAGGCACAAGCCGAAACCGCCTTGGCCCAGAGCATGGCGACCAGCGGGGCCCGCCGCGGTCTCGTCGTCGTAGTGGAACCGAAGACCGGCGACATCCTAACCCTTGCCGAAGCGCCCGCGTTCGACCCCAACTCTTTCAGGAACCTGAGATACGACGATACCCGGAGTCGTGCTTTTAGTGATGCCGTCGAACCCGGGTCCACCTTCAAGGCCTTTCTTGTGGGCGCCGCACTCCAAGCGGGGGTTATGGACCCACAGACCATCATCGATACGGGGGATGGAAGGCTCCGTCTTCCCGGGAAGGTCATTGAGGACAAACGAAAGATCGGGGCGACCGATGCGGCGGGTGTATTGCGTCACTCGAGCAATGTAGGCGCCGCCCTGATCGCCTCGGAACTCGGAGGGGAGCTCTACCAAGAGTCGCTGGAACGCTTCGGCTTCGGCTCGACAACGAAAAGTGGATTCCCTGCCGAGTCCGCTGGCTTGATGCGAAACTGGCAAAACTGGCAACCCGTGGACCAGGCCAATATCGCGTTTGGCCAGGGGATCAATGTCACGGCGATCCAACTGGCCATGGCCACCGCCGCCCTCGCCAACGATGGGGAACGCATGCGCCCCCGACTCATCCTCGCGAAAAAGACGCCCGTGGGTCAATGGCAGACACTTCCACCGGTCAGTGCGGGCCAGGCCATTAGCCCCGAGGCGGCTCAGAACGTCATGGAGATGCTCGAGACCGTTGTCAGTGCCAGCGGGACCGGACGCCAAGCGGCCCTCGCCGGCGTTCGCGTCGCCGGCAAGACCGGCACCGCCCAATTGCTCGACCCGAACGGATCCTACTCAAGGACCCGACACACCGCGTGGTTCATCGGGTTCGCACCCGCCGAGGATCCGAAGGTGGCCATCGTCGTGGGCTTGGAAGAGCCCAGTAATGGCGGAGGTGGGGCGGTGGCCGCACCGCTTTTTGCCAAAGTGGCCGCCGCCCAACTTGCGCGCCACGGAATTCTCACCTTTCCAGAACCAATCGCCGCCGTCGCGATTCCAAGAGAACCCATGCACCCCGCACCCCGGAACCCAATCGCCCAAGATCTCCATGAGGGCCGGCGCGGTATACGTCCCGTCGCCAAACTCGCCCTGGCGGATGCTCAACCCGCGCCCCGCACTCCCGCACAGTTCTCCGCCGGGCGGCCCGCCCCAAAACGGCCGACGGATTCCCGGCACTCGGTTCTCGTGCCAAACTTTCAGGGAATCAGCCTGAATTCGGCCCGGAGCCTCGCCTCGGATGAATTCCTCGAACTGCGTTTCAGGGGCCCGGGGCGAGGTCAAGTCATCCGTCAGGACCCCGCACCGGGCACGATCCTGGGCGGCAGCCAGCGCACGGTGGTGGTGAGTTTTTCCGCGGACCAGGGGGAGGGCTGAATGCGCTTGTCCGCTCTGATCGAAACCCTCCCCGCGGAATTGTCCGCAACCGCCTGGCATCGCACGGATGCGCTGAACGACCCACTGATCCGCGGCATCTGCTACGACTCGCGTCAAGTTTCGCCCGGGGACCTCTTCGTCGCGTTGACGGGTTCGGTGAGTGATGGCCACGGCTATATCCATCGCGCCCTGGAACTCGGTGCAACGGCATTGCTCCTGGAATATATCCCCGAAGAAATCGACATCGGGGAGTGCCCGGCAGTGATCGTTCCCGACAGTCGCCGCGCCCTGGCACCGCTGGCGACCCAGTTTTTCGGCGAGCCCTCGCGAGAACTCAAACTGGTGGGGATCACCGGAACCAATGGAAAAACGAGTACCGGCTATCTCGCCGAATCAATTCTATCCGCCGCTGGCGTGCCCGTCGGTCTAATCGGCACCGTCGAGATTCGCTACGCGGATGAGAAAGTTCCCGCAGTCAATACAACGCCCGAAAGCCTGGACCTTCAGCGCACTCTTCGAGCCATGCGAACCCAAAATATCGAGGCCGTTGTCATGGAAGTTTCCTCCCATGGCCTGGAACTCGGCCGAGTGCGGGGGTGCCGATTCAATGTCGCAGCCTTTACCAATCTGACCCAGGATCATCTGGACTTTCACGCCGATATGGATGCTTACCTGGCATCGAAGGCCCGGCTCTTTCGCGACCACCTGGGAGAGGCCAGCGTGGCCGTGGTCAACCTCGATGACCCGGCGGCGGAGACTATTCTGACCACGGCCCGGGAGGCCGGTGCCACTGTGCTCCGTTGCAGTCGCCAACCCCAGTCGGACGCCGAAATCAGACTCCTGAGCTCCGAGGTTCGCTTGTCGGGAACCCTGGCCCGGGTCGACCTCAACGGGAAAACCGTCGACCTGAAAGTGCCATTGCTGGGGGACTTCAACCTCGAGAACCTCCTGGTGGCCTGCGGAATCGCTGAGGCGCTCCGAATCGACCCCAAGCACCTCGTGGCCGGTGTCAGTGCCTGCCCGCAGGTCCCCGGGCGCATGGAGGTCGTCCACGATAACGCCGAGACCAGTCCGACAGTCATCGTCGACTACGCCCACACCCCCGATGCCGTGGAAAAACTTCTCGCAGCCGTTCGCCCCCTTTGCCAGGGACGGCTCATCACGGTCTTTGGCTGCGGGGGGGATCGCGATCGGGGCAAACGCCCGCTGATGGCCGAAGCCGTCGCTCGGGCCAGCGACTTCGCCGTGGCGACCAGTGACAATCCCCGGACCGAAGATCCCCACCAGATCTTGCGCGATGTAGAGACGGGCCTGGCTTCCCTCGAGCGGTGCGACCCCGATGAACTCGAAGCCCGCGACCGCGGCTACACGGTGATCGAGAATCGGCGCAGCGCCATCGAGTGCGCCCTGGCCGTCGCCCGGCCGGAGGACACGGTTGTCATCGCGGGCAAAGGCCACGAGGACTATCAGATCGTTGGGCGGGAAAAACTCCCCTTCGACGACCGAGACGAGGCCCGCAAGGCCCTCGCCCGTCGGAGCCCGGCATGACGGTTGCTTTCAGCCCTGAGGACGCATTGAATTGGGCAAGGGGCCGCTGGGTCTCGGGCTCCGAAAAAAGCCCGTTCCTCGGAGTCGGGATCGATGCCCGAAGCATTGCCCCGGGACAACTCTTCCTGGCCATACGGGGCGAGCGCCACGATGCGCACAAATTCATCGGTGATGCCCTGGCGCGGGGGGCAACCGGATTGGTCGTCGAGGAGTCCTGGCTTTCGGAGAATTCGCCGCCCGCCGGCCCCTGTACCCTGGCGGTGACCGATTCGACTCAGGCGCTCGGTGCCCTGGCCAAAGGCCACCGGGACCGCTTCTCCGGACCCGTCGTCGCAGTCACCGGGAGCAACGGAAAAACAACCACCAAAGAATTGATTCACAGCATCCTCTCGGTTTCCGGCCCCTGTCTGAAGAATCACGGAAACCTGAACAACGAATTCGGCTTGCCTCTGACCCTGCTCGCCCGACAAGAGGAAGACCTCAAGGCGGTGGTCGAATTGGGCATGAACCATCGGGGCGAAATTGCACGACTCGCCGCAATTGCGAGACCCGACGTTGGCGTCATCACCAATGTCGGTTCCGCGCATATTGAGTTCCTGGGAAGCCGGGAAGAGATCGCGAACGAGAAGGGCGACCTGATCCCTGGGCTGGCCAACGAGGGCGTCGCCGTCCTCAACCACGACGACCCCGGTGTCATGTCCCAAGCCCACCGGGTCACCGGGCGGTTGCGGACCTTCGGCCTGGAGGCCGGAGCCGACGTCCGGGCCGAAGATGTTCGGACCGAGCCCGGCGGATACTACGCTTTCCGATTGGTCGCACCCGAGGGCAGCGTACTGATCCGGGTTCCCGGCTTGGCGGATACCACCGTGATCAACGCGCTGGCGGCCTCAACCGCATCTCTGGCCGCAGGCGCCGATCTCGACGAAATCGCACGCGGGCTGGCGCGTTTCGGTGGGGTCCCGGGACGAATGGTGGGCCGAGCAATGCCGGGCGGCGGTCATCTCGTGGACGACACCTACAACGCCAACCCCCAGTCCATGCGGAGTGCAATGGAGAATCTGGTGCGGCTCGGGGTCGACGGACGCTGCATGGCAATTCTTGGCGACATGGGTGAACTCGGCGATGCCAGCGAGGAATCCCACCGCTCACTCGGCCGACTCGCCGCGCAGCTCGGTATCGACCAACTCTTCCTTCTCGGTGAAAACGCGCGCTGGGTCGCTGAAGAGGCCCTGGCTGGAGGCATGTCCCAGAGCGCGATCCAGATCGACATGGAACGGACGACTTTGGCCCAATCCGTACTGGAAGTTGTTCAACCCGGTGACTGGGTACTCGTCAAGGGTTCACGCGCCATGCACATGGAGCGACTGGTGGACATTCTGACCGCCGAGGAGAGAAACTAATGCTCTACCACCTGCTCTATCCCCTGGAGAGTACGTTCGGTGGCTTCAACGTAATTCGGTACATCACCTTCCGAACCGCCGCTGCGACATTGACCGCCCTCTTCATCGCGTTCGTGGTCGGCCCCTGGCTGATCAGAAAACTCGCGGCCCTTCGAATCGGTCAGCCCATCCGCGAGATCGGCCCCGACCACCAAGCGAAAGCTGGCACCCCCACCATGGGTGGACTGCTGATCCTTCTCTCTCTGGCGGTCTCGGTGTTGCTCTGGGCGGACCTGACCAATCACTTCGTATGGATTGTGTTGGGGCTCACCGCGGGGTACGGGGTGCTGGGATTCATCGACGACTACCAGAAGGTCAAGCTGGGCAATAGCGATGGGGTATCGGCGCGAACGAAGCTCTTCTGGCAAACCCTCCTCGCCCTGGGGGTCGCCTGCGCAATCTACACGAGCCCCGCTTTCGATCAGGAACTCGCCGTACCCTTCTTCAAAAACTTTACGCCGAACCTCGGGTGGCTCTATATCCCACTCGCCACCTTCGTGATCGTCGCTTTTAGTAATGGTGTCAACCTGACCGACGGGCTCGACGGACTGGCCATCGGCCCTGTCATGATTGCTGCGGGAACCTTTGCGGGCCTCTCCTACGCGGCCGGCCATGCCAACATCGCCGATTACCTGGCCATCAAGCACGTACCCGGGGCCGGGCAACTCGCCATTTTCTGTGGCGCGCTGGTGGGAGGCAGTCTGGGCTTCCTCTGGTTCAACGCCTCCCCCGCCGAACTCTTCATGGGCGATGTGGGTGCCCTCGCAATCGGTGGCGCCCTGGGCACGGTCTCGGTCCTGATCCGCCAGGAGGTCCTACTCGCGGTCGTCGGCGGAATTTTCGTACTGGAAGCCGCATCGGTGGTGATCCAAGTGGGCTGGTTCAAGATGACCGGGCGACGGGTCTTTCTAATGGCACCCATTCACCACCATTTCGAAAAACTCGGCTGGGCCGAGCAGAAGATCGTCGTTCGCTTTTGGATCATTTCGATCATTCTCGGACTGATCGCGTTCTCCTCGCTCAAATTGCGCTGACACATCGAAGGAAAGCAGGTTGAAAGAATCACGATCCATGGATCTTGAGGGCA
>Ga0302119_10001248_pt1 | contig 11444 bp, 10 predicted proteins | sample AG5_Tmax_MG_FD_203114 | JGI IMG/M metagenome (GOLD analysis project Ga0302119, IMG submission 203114) | Marine microbial communities from Western Arctic Ocean, Canada - AG5_Tmax | ecosystem: Environmental > Aquatic > Marine > Oceanic | place: Canada: Western Arctic Ocean | collected 2017-10-01
CGGGGCACTTCCAGACCCAGCGATCCGCTGAAACCACGCTCCCCTTTTGAGTGCTATTCATCTTCTCGCCTGCGAGGCTGGTTTTCTCCACCATCAAGTCGTGCCACTTTTCGGTGAGCGCTTCGAACGTGTCACGAGGCATCACCCCGTTGTCCCCACGATTGTAAATCGAGATGTCGAAGGAATGCAGTTTGTCTTCGCGGCTGCGCAGGATGGTCTCTCCCACCGGGAGGTTCCAGAGTTTGAGGTTGCTCCGATTGCTGCGCGCGTCGTTGCGGGCATCGGAGAGCCAATGGAAGCCCAGTGGTTTGCGATCCTTGAGAACTTCCCCAACCGGCTTGGCCCACATATTTCCGTCGAGAAAGAGAACCTCAAGGTCGGGAACCGGCGCGGCGTTGGTGAGGCCGGCGGCGAGAATCAGGAAATGAGCGAACCGGGGCACTGCGTGAGTCTATGCCAAATCGAGAGGACTGCAAGGGGTGAGCCCTTGGCGGTCTCAATGCTGATGACCCTGCCGACAGCCTTCACATCCCACCCAGGCGCTGGTGCCATCGGTGTAGAATTCTTTCTTCCAAATGGGTAGGCGATGCTTGATCTCGTCGATGATGAAGCGGCAGGCGTCGAAGGCCTCTGCCCGGTGAGGCGCGGAAACAACCACGATCACGGCCGACTCTTCGATCTCGAGTCTGCCGACCCGATGCATCGCGTGGGCGTGATCGAGTCCGAAGCGTTTCACGGCGTCCTCGACAATGCGGCGGCCTTCCTTCTCCGCGACCGGCGCATGTCCCTCATATTCCAAGCGGAGGACCCCGCGGCCTTCGTGGTGATTGCGAACGGTCCCTTCGAAGACGACCACCGCTCCTGCATGAGAATGACTGGCGGCCTGGCGGAGGGCCGCGAGCGCAAGAGGGTCCTTGGTCAGATGAAACATCGGCTAGCCTCCGGCGAAGGGTGGAAAGAGTGCAACCCGATCACGGTGCGCGAGGGGATGGGTCCAAGGTTGGAACTCCTCGTTGATGGCGACGCGGATCGCTTCGAGTTCGAGGGAGAAATGGTGGGTCATGCGAAGTTCCTCCCAGAGTCCGGCCGCGGTGGAAGATTGCGTTTCGATCTCCGCGCTGGCGGTGCCCGCTTCTTCCTGAAGGGGACCACAGAATTCAACCGTGATGGTCTTTGTCGTTCGGCCTTCGGAGAGGCTGAGGCGTGCCTCCGCCAGGTCCTCGGGGCGGTTGCAATTGTCGAGGGCGGCTTCCTCCGGGAGGCTCAATTCGTGCCGGCGCACCGAAGAGAGAAACTTGCGGGCGCAGCGGATCTCGTTGTCGAGCGCAGCGGTCAGGGGGGCGGCCGCACTTGGCTCGTAGATGGTGCAGAGAGGTTCGGGCTTGCCGTCAAAGCGGCTGGTGAAACAGGTCACGTCGCAGGCAGGGTCGCGCCTGGCAATGAGGTCCTCGAGGACGGATTCTGTTAGAAAGGGAAGGTCGCAGGCCATCACGAGCCAGGCCGCGTTGGGATCCAGCTGAAAGGCGGCTTCCAACCCTGCGAGGGGACCGGCGTCTTCTCGAAGATCGCGCACGGTTGTGGATTCGTAGGGACGCGTGTCATCCGCCGCGATGGAAAGTTGGGCCGAGGCGGTGACCCTGCCGAGAATTTGGAGTCCGCGATCCCGCAGGGAGAGGTTGCCCTCCACCACGAGCTCGGCTTTGTCGGTTCCCATTCGGCGACTCTTGCCGCCGGCGAGGAGGAGACCATGAAGGGGGGCGCTCATTGTCTCTCAATGGGCATGGAAGTCGCTTTTGCCGCCTCGTTTTTCAACGAGGCGCAGACCGGTGATTTCGATGGCCGGATTGGCGGCCTTACACATGTCGTAGATGGTGAGAGCGGCCACCGAAGCTCCGGTCAGGGCTTCCATTTCCACCCCGGTTTTGCTGCTCGTCGCGCATTCGCACTCCACGCGCAGGGCACTCTCACCCGCTGCTTCGATGTGCACTGAGGCCTTGTCCAGAGGGAGAGGATGACAAAGAGGAATGAGGGAGGACGTCTGTTTGGCGGCCATGATTCCCGCGAGGGTGGCGGTGCCGATCACCGATCCCTTTTTGGTCTTGAAATCATCGCCTTGCAGCTGGGTCATGAGTTCTTCCCCGAGGACCACCGTGCACTCGGCTCGGGCCCGTCTTGCGGTCACCGCCTTTGCTCCGACGTCCACCATGCGGGGCTGGCCGTGTTCATCGAGATGGGAGAGTTCGCTCACCGCGGGGAAGCTAGAGCCATTCGCGGAAGGGCGCGAGGAATCCTTCCGGGAAATTGCTCTCCTCGGCGGGGAGCTCGATGAAGCCATCCGAGGCGATGGCGGAGGCAAAGTCACCCGAATTGGCGAGGGGATTGAGATCGGCGACGAGCGCAGCTCCGTCCTGGCGGAGGCGCACCGGGAGGGAGTAGGAGAAGGGTGGTTTGAACTGGAAGGGCGCGCCGAGGCGGACCGTCCGAACAGGGCTGCGCTGATGTTGGAGCGCGTCCAGGTAGGGGCGCACGTAGCGATGGAAGCAGACCTGGACCGACATGGGATTTCCGGGAAGGGCAAAGATGGGAGGCGGGCCCTGCCAAAAGGCCAGTGGCTTGCCGGGACGCTGTGCGATCCCGTGAAAGGACGGGGGGCCGAGGAGGGATTCCATCACGGGCCGGACGTAGTCACGTTTTCCCTTCGAGATGCCGCCGCAGAGCAGGATGAGATCGCAGTCAACATTCGCCCGGACGGCTTCGGTAGTGAGCTCCTTGTCGTCGGGGAGGTGCTGGTGATGCACAAGCTCGGTCCCGAGAACTGCGAGTGCGGTGCGTAAGGAGGCGGCGTTGGATTGCCGGACTTGATGAGGAGCGGGGGAGGCGCCGGGATCGACCACTTCATCCCCGGTGGTGAAAATGACGACTCGGGGTTTGCGAAGGACCTCGAGTTCGGTTGCGCCGACGGTAGCAGCGACGGCGGCGACGCGGGAGTCGATGCGAGCATGAGCAGGGACGAGGAGATCACCGGTAGTGTAGTCACTGCCTGCGCGGTGCACGTGTTTGCCGGGTTGAGCGCAATTCTTGGGAAACGCGACGGAGTTCTCTCCGGGGCGCGTGAGCAACTCGTAGGGAACCACGGTGTCGCAATCCAAGGGGAAACAGGCGCCGGTCATGACTTCCCAACACTGGCCGGGAGAGAGCGGGGCGGGATTCGGATCGCCGGCAGCATGAATGCCGGCCACGGTGAGGAGGGGGTCGTCTCCGAGATCGCTGCTTCGAAAGCAAATGCCATCCATCATGACTCGGTCGTAAGGGGGCAGTGGTCGGTCGGCGGTGAGCTCCGCGGCGAGGATGCGGCCTCCTGCCGTTGGGAGCGGAATGGTCTCCGTTCCCAGCTCCGGCAGAGCGTTGAGAATGAGGTCTTCGGCGTCAGTGGGAGTGATGAGGGGATCCATGCGCGCCCTACCCAAATACCCATGGGCACGATTTCCCAAGTAATTTGTTTCGGAGAGGGTGGGGATGGGCTTTCTTGGCGGGACATGACAGTCGACCGACATCAGCGCCCCCTGCGTGATTTACGAATTTCCATCACGGATCGCTGCAACTTTCGTTGTCGTTACTGCATGCCGGCGGAAGTCTTCGGGCCGAATTACAAGTTCCTGCCGCGGGAGCAAGTCCTTAGGTATGAGGAGATTGAGAGATTTGTGCGCCTGTCGATGGAGGTTGGAGTGCGGAAGGTCCGCTTGACGGGGGGAGAGCCCCTCCTGCGGCGAGGGGTCGAAGATCTTGTTGGGATGCTCGCCACGGTGGAGGGGGTGGAGGACTTCGCCATGACAACGAATGGAGTGCTCCTCGCTCACCATGCCGAGGGATTGCGCCTGGCCGGATTGAATCGAGTCACGGTCAGTCTGGATGCCCTGGACTGCGAGGTATTCGCGCGCATGAATGGCGTGGGCGCCAAGGTTGATCGAGTCCTGGCGGGTATCGAGAGCGCCCTGGCGTTTGGCCTGGGAGTGAAGATCAATGCGGTGGTGCAGCGGGGAGTCAATGAAGGTGAGATCCTGCCCTTGGTTCGATGGGGAAGAGAGAGGGCAGTGCCCGTGCGTTTCATCGAATTCATGGATGTGGGCGAGACCAACGGCTGGCGCATGGAACACGTCGTCCCGTCGCGCGAAATTCGAAATCGCATCGAGGAAGAGTTTCCCCTCGTGGACTTGGTTCCCACTTATGCGGGCGAAGTGGCACGACGCTATGGCTTTCGCGATGGGGGCGGAGAGGTGGGATTCATTTCATCGGTCACCGAGCCATTCTGCGGAGGCTGCAATCGGATTAGGCTCTCGGCGGAGGGCAAGCTATTCACCTGTCTTTTTGCGGAGATGGGAACGGATGTGCGGCAACTCCTGCGCGAGGGGGACCGCGATGAGAAGCTGTGTGCGCTCCTCGAGAGGTTATGGGGGCAAAGGGCTGATCGCTATTCGGAAGAGCGGGGTCACAGCACGCAGCACAAGGTGGAGATGAGCTACCTCGGAGGATAAGAGAAGACCAAGATGGAATGGAATATTGAATTGCGACACCTGTTTTTGTCCGAAGGGCATAACTATTCGGGACGCCACGGGAAGGGCGCGCTGGATCACGGGATCGAGGACCGCGAGGTGATCGAGTGCGTGGCGGGTCGCGGAATTCTCGGGGATCGCTACTTTGATCATCAGGAAAATTACAAAGGGCAGATCACCTTCTTCGACTTTGAGGTGTATCAGTCCGTGAAGAAGGAATTCGATCTTCCTGGGCTCATAGCCTCCTCCTTCCGGCGCAACGTGCTGCTCCAGGGCGTGCCGCTGCTCGATTTGGTGGGGAAGCAGTTCTCCCTTCAGGGAGTGGAATTTGAGGGCGTGGAGGAAGCCGCACCTTGCTACTGGATGAACGAGGCTTGTGCAGAGGGGGCCCATGAATTTCTCAAGGGCCAAGGAGGGCTCAGGGCGCGCATCACCTCCGGGGGAGAGCTTACCCGGGGATCGGGAATCCTGAGCCTTCTCCCCTGAGCGAAGGTCACAGGGCCCAGACGAACTCGCCTGGCCCCTGTGAATTGAGAACGGAAGTGATCGGAATCGTTTCGCGAACTAGGCGGCATTGCTGTGCTCGTGCGCCGCATCGACGACCTTCTTCTCGACGTCTCGAGGCATGTCTTCGTAGTGCGAGAACTTCTCGTTGTGTTGCCCCCGCCCACCCGTGAGTGCGCGCAGATCGGTGGCGTAGGCATGCATCACGCGAGCCGGAACTTCGGCCGTGACGACCTGGACATGACCGTCGGCGATGGTGCCCATCACGCGACCACCGCGCACCGAGAGATCTCCGAGGATATTGCCGAGACAATCGTGGGGAGTGCGAATCTGAACTTCGAGCAGGGGCTCAATTAGGTGGGGATCTGCTTTCACGAAGGCCTCCCGAAATGCGTTCTTGCCCGCGATCTGAAAGGCGACGTCTTTCGAGTCTACGGAGTGTTGCTTGCCGTCGTAGAAGTCGATCTTCAGGTCGAAAACCTGGTAGCCCGCGAGAATGCCCTGCTCCTCGGCTAAGCGAACCCCCTTCTCCACCGAAGGGACGAAACAGCGATCGACATTGTTTCCGACCAGCGAGTGACCAAACTCGACGCCGCTGTCGCGTGGCAACGGTTCGATCCGCATCCAGACCTCGGCAAATTGGCCTGCACCGCCGGATTGTTTTTTGTGACGGTACTTGGATTCCGCCCTGCTCCGAATGGTTTCGCGATAGGGGATCCGCGGGTGCTCGAGGCCGATCTCAATGTTGTAGCGGTGCTTCAGGGTTTCCGCTACGGACTTGAGGTGAATCTCACCCTGTCCGGAGAGAATCGTTTGCTTGAGTTCGGGGTCGACCCGGAATTGAAAGGCGGGATCCTCCTCGTGAACAATCGCGAGCCCCTCCGCGATTTTTTCTTCGTCCCCGCGGGTCTTGATATTCAGCGCCGCATGGATATTGGGGGCGGGATATTTGATTTGCGGGAGCCGAACGCGCCTGTTCGCATGGCATAAGGTGTCGTTTGTGTGGGTGCTCTTCAGTTTGACGAGGGCCCCGATTTCTCCCGAGCGCAGGTGGTCGGATGTTTCGCGCTCCTTTCCGTTGGGGAGGAAGATTTGACCAATTCGTTCGCTATCGCCGGTAGCGGCATTCACCAGGGTGTCCCCCGTTTTGAGCTCGCCCGAGTATATGCGGAAAAAGGAGAGGGCTCCGACATGCTCTTCGATCAGGGTTTTGAAAATGAAGATGACGGGCTCTGCACCTTCCACGTCGACCTCGATGGGGTCACCGGTAGGCGATTCGCAGTTGATGGTTTTGCGATCAAGTGGCGAGGAGCCAAACTTGGCGATGAAATCCATCAGGCGCCTGACGCCGACATTGTTGTTTGCACCCGTGCAGAAAAGTGGAGCGAAGGTTTGGCTCTGAATGGCCTCGTGCAAATGTTCGCGAAGTTCGTCTTCACTCAGTTCTCCCTTGTCGAAGTAGGTTTCTAAGAGGCTGTCGTCTGACTCGGCGACAAATTCGATCAGTTGCCGGTGCATCTCGCTCACTCCCTCTGCGGCTTCGCCATCTGCGTCGTTTTCATCGAATATGCCACTGGAGTCGTTCTTGTAGGTCACGACCTCGCTTCGCATGGCATCGAGGAATTTGTGACATCCCGGACCGGGGTCGAGAGGGAGGGTCATTGGAAATATCTTGTCGCCGAAGATCGTCTTGATCTGGTCGAGGACCATTTCAACATTCGCATTCTCTTTATCGACGCCATTGAGGACCAGAAATTTTGGGATGCCGAGTTTGTCGGCTTCCGCCCACATGCGTTCCGTAATGAATCCGACCCCCGCGACGGCATCGACTACGATGAGGGCAAAGTCCGCTACGGCAAGGGCCCCGAGGGCGTCTCCAATGAAGTCTGGGGATCCGGGGGCATCGACCACGTTGAGTTCCACCTCAAGCCATTCCATGCGCAGGAGCGATGAATGAATGGAGATTTGGTGTTTGCGCTCATCGTCGTGGTAGTCAGAAACAGTGTTTCCATCGGCGATGGTGCCCATGCGTTTGATCATTCCTGTATTGGCCAACATCGCTTCGCAAAGGGTGGTCTTCCCTGACGAAGCGTGGCCGACTACAGTCAGGTTGCGGATTTCGTTGAGTTTGTGGTCTTTCATATTTGGTATGCGGTGCGAGGTTGCACGAAAATCTAGGAATCTAGATCTATCGAGCATGGCAACACTCCGAGGAAGAGGCAACTCGAACCGTCTGCTGTGAACAGGTTCCTTGCTTGGGCCTGGATGGTACGGAAAACCTTAAATCCAGGTATTTTGAAGGGGAAGGGGGTTCAGGCGTGGAGTTGTGTTCCTGGACCACCGGACTCAGTCGCAAGATTTTGCAAAAGGTCGATCTCGTGACGTGGGCGGTCGAGGACAGAGTCCTATCCGCCAAGACGGGAGCGAAGATCGGCGACTTGTTGCTCCAGCGCGGCGAGCCGTTCTTCGACTGCCGCTGGCCAGGAAGGTTCTGCCAAGGTGGCGGGGACCGGGTGACCGTGGGAAGGATCTTCTCCGCTCTGCGATGGCCCTTCCGATCCGGCTTCGGAGTCGGATGGAGTCTCTGAGAGGAGGTGCTTAAAAGTCTCTACCTGGCGGCCTGCGCCAACTGGAATTTGGCGGACAAGCGGTCCATGTGGATACTCGATAAACCAAGTGAGTATATCTTCGATCTCGTTGAGGGAAGTGAAGTAATGAATCTGCTCGGTGCGTTGCTTGATCTCCCCGATTGATTGAGGACCCCGGAGGAGGAGGATTGTGAGGACGGCGCGCGCGCTCTCCTGCATGTTCAGGACGTGGGAAAGGCAGTGCTCGTACTTGGAGGTGCGTCCTCCGAGGATCTTCTCTACGAGGTGTTTCTCAGAGAGTTCACGGAGCGCGGCGAGGACCTCGTCGGTGGGCAGGGCGGTGATGGGAAATCGACTCGAGGTCTGGTTGCACGCGGTCACCAGGGAGTTGAGGGAAAGCGGGTAGGCGTCGGGGGTGAGGATTTCCTTCTCGAGAAGACAACCGAGGACGCGGGCTTCCTGGGGACTGAGCTGGATATCGGGAAAGTGCTGCATGGCTGAATCTTTGGTCTCAGAGTAGGACGTTCGGGCCGCAGGTCGAACTCGAAGTCAACAAGAGGGGAGAATGCAGGCGGGGTCCCATCCGCCAGCCCGGTGCGGATCACTGCCCCGACGGCCGGAGGCTCATGGAGGGCTTGCGCCCAAGTTGTCCCGTGGTTCCTGTTGGAGAGTTCCAGAGGACCGTTGCGCCCTGACTCCGAATAGTTGAGTGCTTGAGCCGTCTCCAGGCCAGCAGGGCTCATCTTGGCGGCGTTTATTTTGAGAATGCCCACCACGGTTGGATCGGGATACCTCACGATGATGTCCGCATCTCATAACATTCATTCTGCTGGACGGACTACACTAGATGAAGGAGTGAGCGGGAAATTATCGTGGCATGCTTAAGCAAGTGCCCATCCTCTGCGGGGACTTTGCGAGGGCGCGAATCCGGAGATTTCCTTGAGTGGAGGGGTAGAGAAGGCGGTGGGAGGAGGAGATTTCGACTGCGGGCGCCAGCGGCGGTGAGTTTTTGGAGTTGCGCAATTTGTTGCATGCAACTAATTGAAGTCGATGAGTGTCACCGACTGGCTTGGAAAGAAGCGCACCGGCCGTAAGGTGGAAGGCTTGGCTGCGTGTCTGCTTCCCTTCGAGAAAGAGGGGACCATTGCGGAACGCGCCTTTCGGGAGGCCGTAGCGCGCACGGGGGAGGCTGGACTGGGCTGTGCGGTCAACATGGACACTGGCTACGCAAACTATCTCGAGCCCGCGGAGCGCAGGGCAGTCCTGGAGTGGACGAGGGCGACCTTGGGCGAGGGGACTGTTTTCGCAGCGGGGGCTTTTGTGGAAGGAAAGGAGGGCGACCTGATCGAACTTTACCGACGAGAGATGGATGAGATTGCCACCTTCGGGGGGACGCCGATCATCTTCCAGACCACTCGATTTCACGATTGGGAGCCGCAACAGATTGTGGATCTCTACGCCACGATCTGTGAGCCCTATGAGGCGGTGATTGGATTCGAACTTGGGAAAGTCTTCGCGACCTTCGGGAAGATTTATGATGAAGAGACGATCCGCGGGTTGCTGGCGGTGCCGAGTTTGATCGGGATCAAACACAGTTCGCTGAGTCGCTCGGAAGAGTTGAAGCGACTTGCCCTGCGCGACGAACTGCGACCCGACTTCCGCATATACACCGGCAACGATCTTGGAATCGACATGATTGAGTATGGCTCGGATTATCTGCTCGGGCTGGCGGCCTTCTGTCCCGAGAAGTTTGCGGAGCGTGATCGCTACTGGGCGGAAGAAGACGAGCGCTACTACGAATTGGCGGATGCCCTGCAGTATCTTGGCAACGTGGGTTTTCGCGCCCCGGTTCCCGCCTACAAACACAGTTGCGCGGTGTTCCAGAATCTGCTGGGCCGCATTCCGAGCAATGAACCGCATCCGAAGTGTCCTCGCCGTCCCGCCTGGGAAGGTGAGATGATGCAGGACTGTGCAGTGCGACTGGGATACGAAATCTGATGGCGGGAGGGGCGACCATCTACGACGTGGCGGATCTGGCGGGAGTGTCTCCCGCCACGGTCTCGCGCGTGCTGAAGCGGTCGTGCTTGATCGGGGAGGAGGCCCGCGGGAAGGTCTTGCGGGCTGCCAGGAAGGTCGGGTATGCGCCCAAGCGGGTGCGCAGGCAGCGGGATCGTTCCATTCTCAACGTCAAACTGATCCTGCCTCGGCACGAGTCCGGGCTGAAACGGCTCTTTTACGACTTCAGCGAGTTGGTGGACGGACTGCGTGAGGGGCTGGCCCCGTGTGAGATGAACCTCATGACCGAGGTGGCCCGGCGGGGTTTCGATCCCTTTCCCCACAAGAAAGGAGGTGACATCGATGCCTTTGTCTTCGCGTTCCAGCGGCCTGCGGAGCGGGTGGTGCGCGAGATCCGGGAGCGGGGCGCGAGCTTGGTCGTGCTCAATCGAGCCCTCCGGGGGGTGCCTCACGTGAGCTGCGACAACCGGGATGGAATGCGGCAATTGGCAAGACACCTCGCGGAGCGTGGAGTGAGAGGGGGAGTCCTCTTTCTTGGCTACCAAGGCATCGAGGACGTCTTCGCCGAGCGGCTTGCCGGCTTCGTGGAAGGCGCGTGGGAGTGCGAAATTCGGTTTGATCCTGACCGCCAGGTGATCTGCTTTCGGTCTCCTGAGGAGGTGGGGAGGGCTGAGATTGAGAGGGTGTTGAGGGAGAAAATCACCACGATCATCTGTGTGAATGATGTCCTGGCCGCGGTGGTCCTGCAGAAGTTGCAGGCGCTCGGGGTTGCGGTGCCGGGGGAGGTGAAGATCACGGGATTTGATGATTCTCCGGTGCGCAGTTTGTTGTGTCCGGAGCTCACCACGGTGAGCATGCCGGTCGCCGGGCTTGCCCGCGAGGCCGGGAAACAACTGCAAGCGGTCCTGGTGGATCAGGAAGACTTCCCCGCCTCGGTGCTACTGGGCGGAAGACTCCTCCCGGGCGGAACCACTTAGCTCATGTCCTACCCCGAACTCGCAGTGCACACCTTCACGACCAAGTCGTGGACCATGTCCGAATGCATCGAAGGCTATGCCAAGCGGGGCATCGGGGGGATCTCGGTGTGGCGTGAGACCCTGGAGGGCGAAGATCTCTGTAGAGTCCGTCGCCAGATCGCGGATGCCGGATTGACCGGGCTTGCGCTGGTGCGGGGAGGATTTTTCACTGGAGCAACTGCTTCCGAGCGCGCCAAGGCGATCGAGAACAATCGGCAGTGCCTCATGGAGGCCGATGCGCTTGGTTTGCCCCAGATCGTCTTGGTGTGCGGAGCGACCCCGGGACAGACGGCGCGTGAGAACTACGAACAGATCCGCGATGGCATTGGAGTGATCGCGGGGGAAGCTGCGGAGCTGGGGATTAGGCTCGCGATTGAGCCGCTCCATCCAATTTATGCCGGAGATCGATCTGGAATCTGTTCCCTTCGCGATGCCAACAACTTGGCCGAGGAACTCTCCCTTCCCAATGTGACGGTGGCCGTGGATGTCTATCACGTGTTCTGGGAGATCGACCTGCGGGAGCAACTGCAACGATGTGCGGACAACGGGTGGCTCAATGCCTATCACATCTGCGACTTCAAGCCCAAGCAGGACGATGTTCTGTTAGATCGAGGAATCATGGGCGAGGGATGCATCGCATTGAGCGCGATCGATCAATGGGTGCATGAAGCCGGCTTTGAGGGAAGGCGCGAGGTGGAAATCTTTTCCAAGAAATGGTGGGCCCGGGATCAGGATGAGTTCCTGGATCGAATCCTCGAAGCCTACGAGGA
>Ga0302119_10001252_pt1 | contig 11435 bp, 9 predicted proteins | sample AG5_Tmax_MG_FD_203114 | JGI IMG/M metagenome (GOLD analysis project Ga0302119, IMG submission 203114) | Marine microbial communities from Western Arctic Ocean, Canada - AG5_Tmax | ecosystem: Environmental > Aquatic > Marine > Oceanic | place: Canada: Western Arctic Ocean | collected 2017-10-01
AAAAAGAAAAACAGACCCGCGGGCGACCGGTTCATCTATGGAAGCTGACAAAAAAGGGGCATGAGCAATTCCCTGACACTCACTCGCAAATGACCCTTGAGCTCATTGATGTACTTAGAACTAACTTTGGCGATAGCACATTAAATGCCGTAATTAACCATAGGAATCAGAAGGTTAAAAACGATTACGCGGCACATCTAAAAGTAGCAGGTGGTAATCTTGAAACCAAAATCAATAGTCTAGCCGATTTGCGCAATGAAGAGGGCTACTTGGCCGAAGTGAGGTTAGTGCCTGATGGCTGGATGTTAATCGAAAATCACTGCCCTATTTTTGCAGCCGCAAAGAGCTGCCAGCAATTCTGTCAATCTGAATTAGAAACCTTCCAAGAGCTGTTTGCCGAAACTGCCGAAGTTCATCGTGTTGACCATGTATTAGCCGGAGCAAGGCGCTGCGCCTTTAAAATAAAACCCCATTCCTAAACTTCTTAGTAGCCAATTTAGTAGCCTAATTCAATTTCAGTAAAAACGAATTTGCATCAAAGCCACTTTGTCTGTGCACTTCTTCGTTTAAAGGGCATGCCCTTTCTTTTAGAAACAAAAGTATCGCCAACCGCTTGGGGCAACATTAAAACGCCGGTTGCGAAATTCTATACCTGTTATAATCAACCACTTATCCAGGCAATATGTTCAAATGCTCGCCGAATTTGGACTAGTGATTTAAAGGTCTTACAATCATGTCTTCTAAAAAGCGCAATCTAATCCTCGGGCTGTTGGCAGGATTGATTCTAATTTTTGGCATTATCCCGAAAGTAGTAGGACTGGGTATTCGATATACTGCCGTTACCAACCTAATCGATTTGGTTCCACCAGAGACCCGCGGACAGTTAAAGATAAATCAAAGCCAGTTCGAGAATGGCTGGTTTAGTAGCTCAGCAACAGTAATTGTTGCTTACTCCCCCATTGGCGCCGATGCTATTAGTCTAAAGCTACTGTTTGACATAATTCACGGACCGCTTTTATTCACGGCCAAAGGTCCCAAATTAGGGCTCATCTACACCAGTATTAGGCCGCAAATTGAAGCTGATGAATTTGCAGAAGCCTTATTCGAAATACCAATTGAATTACCAACATTAATCATCGAATTGCTTGTAGGTTTCAACCAATCTGCACAGGTAAGCTTCAACCTGGAAGCTTTCGATTACTCCATGTCGGGAACCAGTATAGTTTTTGGTGGACTTGAAGGTAACTTTAAAGCGAATTCGGATCTCTCTGCAGAATTTGATCTCGCTGTTGGCAGGCTGCAGGTAATTGAACCTAAAACTTCCAGTGGTTTCACTCTCGAAGGGCTGAACCTCTCAACCACAACTGAACAAATAAATAATTTACTGTCACCAAGCCACACCGTGATGACTATTCCTTCAATGAATAGCAGTGGTCCATTCCCTTTTACCCTCGGGGGCATCAGCTCTGCCTCCACTCTGCAACCATCAAGCGCCGGCCCTGATCATATAGATATCTCCCAACAATTTGCCATTGCAAACATAGAGAGTGATATTCCGCTCGCTTCAGTGTCGTGGCTTACTGAAATTAACGAACTAAACGGTTTGCTCATACGGCGCTACTACGAACTGTTGGCCGGATTACAATCTCAAATGAGCGCTAACGGTGGCACCTTCGATGTACAAGTCAATCAACTCGCCCAGGAATTAGGTATAATTCTGATACAGAATAGTTTGAATTTTAATAATTTTCTTGCAGCCAATGCCTTCGATGGCGAACACCAATTGGATGTCAAAATAGATTGGAAGGGACTGCCAGATCTAACTGATTTAGCATTAGTGAATATGGATGAGGCTACGCGCGCATTGAGTGTAAGCATGGACATATCTTTGGATCTCAATGCAATAATGCGAAGCCCTGCTGGAGAGCTTGTCAAGCCTTACATTCAGCAGGGATTCCTAGTAGTCGATAGCGACAGAGTTTTATTAAATGCATTACTCGAAGATGGTGAATTAATAATCAACGGCGAAGCCCAGGCTCTCGATCAATTTTTCTAGATGTAAACTACAATCGCTCTTAACAATGCGCTCAAGTATACAGATTAAATGCTGCCGTCGTTCGGCGCAGTATTAACCGAATTATCACTCTAAAAATGAAATAAAATAATATGAATCAAAGCACTTCAAGCAAGAATGAGAGGGATACACCTCCAGAGAAATCGAAAGAACTTTTCTCTTATCCTAAATATTGGGCAGAATGTTTTGGCACTGCTCCCTATCTCCCAATGTCTCGTGAAGAAATGGACGAATTAGGTTGGGATAGCTGCGATATCATAATTGTGACAGCTGATGCCTATGTAGATCATCCAAGTTTCGGCATGGCAGTAGTTGGTAGACTGCTGGAAGCTCAAGGATTTAGAGTTGGAATTATTTCTCAACCGCAATGGAGTGACGCGGAAGCGTTTAAAACTTTAGGACAACCGAATTTATTCTTCGGTGTCACGGGCGGCAATATGGACTCGCTGATTAACCGTTATACCGCTGATTTACGTCTTCGCAGTGATGATGCTTACACACCGGATGCGTTACCAGGTAAGAGACCCGATCGCTCGGTGATCGTCTACAGCCAACGTTGCCGGGAAGCCTATTATGATACTCCGATAGTGATAGGAGGCATCGAAGCGAGTTTACGTCGAATTGCTCAGTATGATTATTGGAGTAACAAGGTGAGGCGCTCAGTTCTTATCGATTCGAACGCTGACATTCTGCTTTATGGAAATGCTGAGCGCGCTCTAACTGAGCTAGCTCATCAAATAGCTGCAGGGAGATCGGTAGATGAGTTATGGCAGCTTCGAGGCACGGCAATCATTAAGAATGAACTGCCTGGCGGATGGACTGAAATCAATTCTACCCGCATCGATTGGCCTGCCAAAATAGATGATATCCCTAACCCCTATGACTTCCACGATAAAAAGAAAAAACAGGAATCCGCAGTGGCGGCTCCCAATAATGAAGCGCAAACGGACGTCATTAGAATAATTCCTCTTCCCTTGCAACGGAAAGCAAAATTTGATGAAAAGACTAGTTTTATTCGACTGCCCTCATTCAATAAAGTCGTCAACGATCCTGCGCTCTATGCGCATGCATCCCGTGTCTTACATCAAGAAGCTAATCCCTATAATGCAAAACCCTTAGTACAAAAGCATGGCACTCAAGATGTATGGATAAACCCACCACCCATTCCTTTAGAAACCGAAGAGATGGATTGGATCTTCGACTTGCCCTACCAGCGTCGACCACATCCACACTACGGGGATTCGAGAATACCAGCTTATGATATGATAAAAACGTCCGTAAATATTATGCGCGGTTGTTTTGGCGGCTGTACATTCTGCTCCATTACAGAACATGAAGGGCGCATCATTCAGTCTCGGTCTGAAGATTCCATCATCAAGGAAATAGGAAAAATCAGAGATCAAGTACCTGGGTTTACTGGAACAATCTCAGACCTCGGCGGGCCCACCGCCAATATGTATAAACTGAATTGCAAATCTCAAAAAATTCAATCAACTTGTAAACGCCTGTCCTGTGTCTATCCGAATATTTGCAAACATCTAAAAACCGACCACAGCGCTACTACAAATTTGTATCGTCGCGCCAGAGCTGTGCCTGGAGTTAAGCGGGTCGCAATCGCCTCTGGTCTTCGTTATGACCTTGCATTGAAAGACCCCGAATATATTGAAGAATTGGTGACTCATCATGTGGGGGGCTATCTGAAGATTGCACCTGAACACAGTGAAGACAAAACATTATCGAAGATGATGAAACCAAGCATTTCAGCCTATGATGAATTTAAGACGCTGTTCGATAAATTTTCAAAAAAGGCCGGCAAAGAACAGTACTTGATTCCCTATTTCATCGCTGCTCACCCAGGCTGTGATGAAGAAGACATGTTAAACTTGAGCATGTGGCTAAAAGAGCACAAATTTAAACCAGACCAAGTTCAGACTTTTTATCCCTCTCCGATGGCATTGGCAACAGCCATGTACTATTCAGAACGAAATCCCTTAGCCAAGGTTCGTTATAAGAGTGAAAAGCTAAAAGTAGTCAAAGACATTGATCAGCGAAGATTGCAAAAGGCCTTCTTACGCTATCACGATGAAAAAAATTGGCCAGTACTAAGGGAGGCCCTGCAAGGTATGGGAAGAAGTGATCTTATTGGTAATGGTAGCCAACACCTAATCCCACCAGTATCACAAAAAAAGGTTATTAAAAAACGTAATAATCGCCGACGTTAAGTTAGTGCGGGGTTCGGTTTTTTTGAATGAAAAGAATCGTAACTGATAGACGAGGTAAATTTCTCCGATAATCTTCCCATCGGTAGCAATTAATTAGAACTCTTGTTTGTCCTCATTGGCTTAGCTTTTCGATCTGCTCTCGCTCCACTTAGCACTTTAGGGCTGATTTTATTATTTCGTACCCCTTTATAACTTTTGCTACTGCTCTTTAAGTTGCTTTTTCTCCAATTCTTGCTCTCGATGGGCTTCCAAATTTTTTGGACGGATATTCAGTTCTATATTGCTAAGAATTCCGCGAAGTATATTCATTTCCATCACATCAATTCTGATTCGACTGAACAGTCTGCGCATTCTTTGCATGAGTTGTCGCGGGTTTTTAGGGTCATGAAAATTTATAGCAATCATTACCCTTTCTAAATGCTCATAGAAGTGCTCGACTTGTGTTCCAGTGGCTTTTTCTTGATCCCAAAAATCATCTTCTGCTCTGTCGCCACAATCATTTTCCGCCAGCGCAAATTTCCGCAACTCGTAGCAAATAACCATTACAGCCGCCGCAAGATTCAGAGAAGAGTAAGTCGGATCGGCTGGAATTTGTACGTGAAAATGACAAAGCTGAAGTTCATCATTATTTAACCCGGCATCCTCTCTACCAAAAACCAATGCTGCCTTGTTCTGCTTATTTTCAGCAGTTACTTTTCTAGCTGTTTGTTTCGGGGAAAGCATCGGCCAAGGAATTCTTCGGGACCGCGCACTGGCACCGATCACTAGCCCACAATCGGCCACTGCGTCTTGCAGGGTATCAACCACCACTGCATTTTCCAGAATATCTATTGCAGAAACAGCACGACCAACAGCAACTCCGCTGGGAAAATCTTCTGGTTGCACCAAAGTTAGTTTGCTGAAGCCCATATTTTTCATTGCCCTAGCACAGGCACCAATATTTCCAGGGTGTGAAGTGTTTACCAAAACGATGCTGACATTATCAAAATTGAACATAATAAGTAGGTTACGACTTCCCGCGCAGCTTTTTTTGGAAACACGGATGAATGTTGAATTCCGGCTCCGAATGAAGGTTCGATGAATTATATCAGCTTATTCCTTGGATCATTTCTTTAGTTTTCAGTTGTTTGCTATCATTGCGCGACTTTTACAGCAAGCACTCGAGTTTAGACTTTACCGTCCGGCCTCAGGACTGTTTGCAATACTCGCTCTTTATAATTTCAGGAATTCATTGATGCACCCGACCTTAAACATTGCCCTGCCCGCCGCCCGCGACGCAGCTGAAGCAATCGCCCATAGCAGCGATCGACTAGACAGAGTGAAAATCATTAATAATTCCCGCGAAGCCTTTCTAACCTCTATGGATCAGAATGCAGATAAAACCATTCTTTATCACCTGACTAAGGCTTTTCCCAAACACACGATCAATTCTCGGGTTTCCGGAATTACAAGAGGTGAAGACCCTGACACTATTTGGTTGGTTGACCCCCTGATTGGTAATTGGAATTTTTCCAAGGGTTACACCCAATTTGCAGTTTCCCTCGCCTGTCAGATCAATTCAGTAATTACCCATGCTGTCGTTATCTGCCCTCTAGTTAGAGAGGAGTATACTGCGACCCGAGGTACTGGATCACAGTTGAATTCTCGTCGTCTACGAGTTGGCAAACATACTGATTTAAACCAAGCTCTGATAGGAATTAATCCCGGTACTAATGGGCTAGAGGAATCCCTCGCCTTACAACAGGGGCTTGCTGCCACCGAAGCAACACCTAGAATATCCGGCTGCACCCCCTTAGATATGCTGCAAACCTCGGCAGACAGACTTCAGGCAGGTTGGTCTATGGCAGAAGACCCTCGATCACTCGCCGCAGCAAGCCTAATTCTTCAGGAAGCTGGCGGTTTAATCGGAACAGAAGATGGCCATCCTGATCTAAGATCTGGCGAGGAAATATTCTACGGCAATCCGAAAGCATTCCGAGCACTACTCAAACTTCGCAACGCTAGCTGACTCGTGTTGATTCGCACAATATGCAATTTTATGTGTCATCGGAAATTTGTTTAGCTATATACGGTATATTGATGAGTAGCCAAGGGAAAGAGACTAGCGCTAACAACTGGTCTGCATTAATTTGTTGCAGCCTGAAATAAAATAACCAGCCCTTAATTACTATTACAGACCACTAGGTATAACCCCCGGCACATGTCCTTAAAGAGCAATAACAATAGCAATAATTTGGTCGAAGGATCCATCAAGAAAGCTCTTATACGCATGACCCTACCAATGATTATTGGCATGGTCATGCTATTCACATTCAGTTTGGTAGATACGCTTTTTATCAGCTTCCTCGGAACTGAGCCGCTTACAGCCATTAGCTTTACCTTTCCAGTAACCTTTACCGTCATGAGTTTGGCCATAGGCCTGGGCATAGGCGCTTCCGCTGTAGTGGCTAAAGCCGTTGGCAGATCTGAATTCGAGCGCGCTAAAGAAGCGGCCACTGTAATTAATTATATTTCTTTCTGCTTGGCGACGGTGGTGGTCAGTCTTTGCTGGTTTTTTATGGATGACATCTTCAGGTTGATGGGGGCACGCGAGGATCTACTTGTATTAATTAGGCAGTACATGGTGGTTTGGTTTCCCGGCAGCATTCTCGTTGTTTGCATGATGAGTGGTAATAGCGTGCTTCGCGCCTGTGGCGACACTAAAACTCCAAGTATCATCATGGCGTCTGCAGGCTTTATTAACGCTGTGCTAGACCCATTCTTAATTTTTGGTATAGGTCCATTTCCAGAACTCGGTATACAGGGCGCTGCCTGGGCAACAGTAATTGCCTGGACTCTCGCATTTGGCTACCTGAGCTACTTATTAGTGGTCAAATTAGAACTTGTAAGCCGTAAACTTCCTTCTCGGGCTACGTTTGAATCTTCTGGAAAAGATATGCTGCGAATTGGCGTACCTGCAGCAGGAGCCAATATGATGACTCCCCTCGCTGCCGGCATCATGACGGCGATTGCTGCTGGCTTTGGCGACACATCTGTAGCTGCTTTTGGTGTTGGTGCTCGCATCGAACCCATAGCAACTCTAATCGTGTTAGCCATGTCATCAGCATTGCCTCCTCTGATTAGTCAAAATTTCGGAGCTAACCGAATAGATCGAGTCGAGGAAGCATATAGGCTTGCGACAAAATTTATAATGGGCTGGCAACTAGCGGTATACCTGGTCTTGGGGCTAAGCGCTATACTAATCGCCAATGTATTCTCCGACGATCCGCAAGTTATCGAAGGTATTAAATTATTCGTCTGGATTATGCCGCTGGGCTATGGACTGCAAGGTGTAATCATTCTCACCAATTCTTCGCTTAACGCGTTGCATCGACCACTTATCGCACTGTACTTGAGCGTCGCCAGATTCTTCGTTTTCTATGTTCCTCTGGCCTATCTAGGTAGCCGTTATTTTGGCTTACCAGGTTTTTTTGCTGGCGCTGTGGCAGGGAATTTTATAATGGCAATAATCTCCTGGCGCACATTCAATCGCGCCCTAAAAGGAGAACACCAACTACAGGAAAAAGTGGCTTAAAGAAGACGTAAAGAAAGTTTAGCATTAGCTTCTAAAGAAATTCTTCACACCACTGAGCAGAGATCTTTCTTTGTCTATTTGGGGTTTGGTGGTTTGAACAGCTTCTGCTATCTCAGCGTCATCCACCAAACTAAAGCTTTTATCTTCAACCGTAGCCTTAATCTCAGCGCCATCTTCTGCATAGGTAAGACGATTGTTTCGTTCTTGGAAAGCCAGCATCTCCATACAAATTTCGTTGTAATCTTTTTCCGTTAAAAGCTCTGGCCGCTCCTTCATATTCAAAGTGAATTGACGATCATTTGCTGCGGAGAGGTAATGTAGATTTTTCTTTCCAGATAATAACAAACCTTCTTCTTTAGCAATATTGTAAAGAGGCGTGCCGCGCAAAGGAATATAAGGGAAAAAGAAGAAATGTTCTGGCGCAATTTCTTGATTTAGCCTCAAAGTTTGCCGCATATTTTCAGCAGTTTCCAAAGGCGACCCTACAATATTGAAAGTGAGTCTGTTTATACCTGCCTCTTTACAATTCGCCGCAGCAGCTATTACTTGTTCGTTTTTCATTTTTCGACCAAGCATTTTTGCCCTAAATTCCTCATCTCCACTTTCGATGCCAAACCAAATTGTATGGCAACCAGCTTCCGCGGCAGTTTTACAAAACTCCACATTCATAACTTCAACACGGGAATTTATTGAGAAAGGTAAACGAATCTGATCTTTATAAAGTGCAAAGAACGCTTTCACAAATTTTAAATTGGATAAAAACAATTCATCCCAGAATTCGAAATAGCCAACCTCATATTTATCACGCAAACGAATCAGCTCATCGACCATATCTTGAGGATCATACTTACGTAGGAATTCTTTTTTGGTTTTCCAGCCTTCTAATATTGGTGTATTGCAACAGTAAGTACAGCGATAAGGGCAGCCCCGGCCGGTCATAACCGGTAGGACTAATTTCCCCTGAGGACCAAAAATTGAAGAATTCACATCTTCGAAACCATTTTCTTTGGAAAACACATCATAATCAGGAAAAGGCAAAGCAGCTAAGTCACCAATCTGATGAGCTTCGGTTTCATATATCGAATCATCGATAAGTTTTTCCCACATGCCATCGACAGGCCCTTCTTTAAGACCCTTCAAATGTTGAGCGAGATTGGCTATAGCATATTCACCATCGCCTACACAGATAAAGTCCACGTTAGGGTTAGTGATAGTTTGTTCCTGCGACAACATTGATTGATACCCACCAATGCATATGGGCAAATTAGGCTGCAAGTTCTTCAATGCTTCGAAGTAAGGTTCCATGGGATACCAGTGGGGGCTCATCGCTGAAAAGGCGATAAGATCGGCATTAAGCTCTTTGATAGTTTTAGCGTAATTTTCTGGCGAGTACTTCTCGACATCACGCAGAATAAGTACTGGCTCAAGCAGTACTTCAACCCATGGAAAATCACGCTTTAAATAGGCTGACATGCTGGCAATTGGCATTGAAATTTCATTGCCGTCGGGCGAGTAGAACGAAAAAACTACTCGCAATTTTGCACGTTTGGCCGAGCCGAAATAGCGAGACTTATCTTGTGGATAAATCGGGCGTTCAGAGCTTACGGCTATTACATCTGCCTTAGAATTCATATGGTGTCCTTGATTCTAGGGTTTCCTACTGAACGAATCTGTAAGAATCCACTAAATACCAATTTCATATCGACTGGAACGGGCAAAAGTATACCACCAAACCACACTATTAAGCATGATCTAGCGAACAACTAAATGATCAGAAAACCCCATAAAAATTGAGGTTTTGTCATAATTAGCGATGAATGTTCCACCCAGGCGCGCTTTGTTTTATGCTCCCGTTGTATTCATCTACAGATGTAAACCTATTCAGCATCGGACAAGGCAGCAATTACCCTATGGACGCATTAGAAGCTCTGCACTATCGAAGATCCTACCCTCGACTGGATGGTCCAGTTCCTAGCGATAAAATCCTGCAAAATATTTACAAAGCCGCGATACGAGCAGCCGATCATGCTTTATTAAAACCCTGGAGATTTTTAGTAGTACAGGGTGAGTCCAGAAATAGATTGGGGGATTTATTTGTCGAAGCCGCTCGTGCAGATGATGCTTATATCGATGAGGCAAAAATTGCTAAGCTGAGATCCAAACCGTTGCGCGCACCATTACTGCTAGTGAGCATCTCAAGCCAGCAAGAGCATCTCAAGGTACCCCCAATCGAGCAAGATCTGTCGGCAGCGGCGGCAACACAAAATATGCTAACAGCAGCCTACGCACAAGGCATCGGGGCTATCTGGCGGACCGGCTCTATGGCATATCATCCCTCAATAGAGAAAGGACTCGGCCTGCGCAATAACGAAAAAATTATCGGCTTTATTTATATTGGCAACATCAGGGGTTCAGAGAAAAAACTGTTAGACACAAATCCTAATGATTATTTTCAGGATTGGTAGCTATGGCAAGTCGCAGCATAAACATGCAGTGTTGGAAATGTGGACATGATCTCAAGAATCTACTTCTGCCTTTTTCTCGCTACGAGGAATGCAGCGTTTGTAAAGCTGACCTGCATGCTTGTATGACTTGCAAAAGCTTTGACCCATCTGTTTCTGATGGCTGTCGCGAAGACCAAGCTGATTTTATCCTAGATAAAGTCAAAGCTAATTTTTGCGATTACTTCAAAGCAAACCCAAAAGCTTACAAGAAATTCGACAAAAAAGAAGCTCGAGCTGCCCGCGCAAAATTAGCAGAATTATTTGGAGAAGAATGCCCCGGCGAAATTGGACCCACCGCATCCACTATTCAATCAGAATCAGACGTTGCTCTGGCGAAACTTAAAGAAATTTTTGGCGAACAAGATTAAATAAATCGATTTCCAAAAACTAAATATTGACTGAATTCACTTCTCGAAATAAAGCCTTACCATTCACCTTTAGTCCATCGGTAATCAACATTATACCCCTACCAAGCTAATAAAAAGCAGAGGCATCGTCACCTATCCAGATCAGCTATACTTCGGCCCTCCATATTAAATTTTGAGCTAGTATCTTTCGTTGCAGTATATAAACGCCAAACACCGTATCGACTACATAAATGAAAAGGAATGAATACCTTACAGTAGCTTTTCATTACGGTTAACGACGCGATGAAAATAACACCCTTTAAAGGGGTCATTATTTTTAGCACTGGTTGTCTAGCGCTGATATAATCATAACGTTGTTTTTCAGATAACCAATCTATGCGCACCACAATCTTTTCAACTCCTATCATCACACCAATCCTGCGATTTTTAGCTCTGACTGTGCTTAAACTCTGCGGTTGGAAGACTATCGGGACAGATTTAGAGCAAAAACGCTTCGTGGTGATCGGCGCGCCTCATACCAGTAATTGGGATTTCCCCTTGATGTTGTCCGTTGTATTGAAGCTGCGTTTAGAAGTCTTCTGGATGGGCAAGCACACCCTATTCCCATTTCCATTTGCTTGGTTAATGAAGTGGCTCGGCGGCATTCCTATCAACCGAGCCAAGTCTCACAGCGTAGTTGATGAAACCGTGCAT
>Ga0302119_10001253_pt1 | contig 11431 bp, 7 predicted proteins | sample AG5_Tmax_MG_FD_203114 | JGI IMG/M metagenome (GOLD analysis project Ga0302119, IMG submission 203114) | Marine microbial communities from Western Arctic Ocean, Canada - AG5_Tmax | ecosystem: Environmental > Aquatic > Marine > Oceanic | place: Canada: Western Arctic Ocean | collected 2017-10-01
TTTCCTAAACATGAGAGGAATAGATTCTCACCCTGTCGGGTCAGAGGATATTGGATTAAGATTAAACGGAAAAGGAAAAGCACCTACTGTAGATTTGCAATCATCAAAATTGAATCTTGACCTTTCTGCTTTGCAAGGAACACCTGTGATTACCGGCTGGTTCGGTCAAGGTGATGATGGTGAGTTGGCATTATTGGGTCGCGGTGGTAGCGATCATACTGCTACTGCGATTGCCAATCTTGTTGATGCAACAAAGGTGATTCTATGGAAAGATGTTGCAGGAGTACTACCTATCAATCCACGTTGGGGAATAGAGACTACGGCCATTCATTATCTCGGATATGGAGAAGCAATGGAACTTTCTAGATTGGATACCCCTGTCATACACCCTGCAACAGTAGAGCCCCTATCGCCAGTAGGAATCCCTTTGAAAATAATGCACCTTTATCAAGAAATGGAATTTTCACAAACAACCATTGGACCTGATATTTATGATGAATACAGGATAAAGGGAATTGGTTGCCTTGCCAGTGTGGCCAGTTTGTCAATAGAGACACTCTCTTTAGAGGCGCAAAGTAAAAATTTAGGTCACTTATTGGTTGATTTTTCAAATGAGGACATCTCTTGTTGGAATTTACACTCACAACCTGGTGAATTAAGATTGATTATATCTCAGCATGACCTAATTAAATCTCAACAAATTGTAGCAAAACATTTCCAATCCCCTACGGTTGAAACATATTCAGCAATGATTTCATTGGTTGGAAATGGAACGGAACAACAGCAAATGGCATTGTTTGAAGAGATTAGTAAGAAATGGGAATTCGAATTGCTCAGCCAATCACCTCACTCAGTGAGATTACTGGCTAAAGATGAGGATATCAAATCAATATTAGTAGAGATGAGTCAATGTTACAACTTGTGCAATACCCTTCATCAATGAAGAGAATTATTCACTCTGCTTTATTCTCTCGATAATTCTGCAAGTGGGTTGGAAGGTTCAAAGCAAACAATCCACCGACTACTAAGAATACAAATAGTGTTCCAAGTGCAACGCCATATACTGAAATCAATTCAACTGATTCTTCCATGCGCATTGCGACATCTTCGGAGAAGATTCCAACGATGAAAGGAAGAATGTTATTTGCGTTTAATACAATCAATGCAAGAATTGTTGCAAGTATTGGATTCAAAATGAGCGAACGGTGGTATTTTCCAACGATCTTCTTTGGGTTCATCACATATACTTCATTTGTGCGAATACTTGTATCGAGCATTGAGTACCTGATCACTCCATTTGACAATTCGAAATACATTACCAGTAACACCGCATATACTACCACTAAAACTGATAGCATTGCAGGGTTCTCCGATAATCCGAACACATCATTAGACAATGTGACCTTTGATGAAGCGAAGCGCAATATTGCGAGAATGAATAGAAGATTGCTTGCAATGGAAAAACGAGCGTCTCTTTGGAATGTTCCCCAGAAACCAAGTACTGTCGCTGAAGTAATTACCAACATTTGCATAATAAAGGCAAATCCAAGGCTTCCTGACATCATATACCAAAGAGAACCTTCTTCTGGTGAAACAATAAATGTAAGAAGTGCAAGAGCGATCAGTATCCCATAAACTCCAATTTGAAGGTTTTGAACCATCTTATCCGGTGGTAAAAATTTCATTTTTGGAACTAGTGGCCCACCTAATAGGCTCTCGATGAATGTTGGAATTTCAACTGTTGGAATAGCATCCTTTGGTATTTCAGAACCAATGTTCATTTGACCTGCTGCTTTCTTTCTTGAAGGAGCTGCTGAACGTACAGTCTTTCCATCATACAAGTGCGAAGTATCTCCTTTGGGTTTATTAATTGTCATAAAATCACCTCAGAATCCTCTTGCTCCCGCAAGTGCAGTAGATAGTAACATATCTGGCTCCCAATCCATAATATTGACTCCAAGACTGCTTAATTCGCTGATCAATACATCTCTTTCAGTCTTCATTACTTCGTATCCAGTTCGGTCAAGACGCTTGGCATCAAACTCAAATTCAAGAGAAGATGGTGATAGAACAGTTACATCGAAGTTCCTTGCCCTAAAGTCTCGTAATGCATTAACAATGGTTGGATCATCTTCAAGATTTGACAGGAAAATAATTGGGCTACCTTTGTTGATATGCGGCATTATTCTATTTACTACAACTTGTAGTGGAATATTACCACCAGCAACTGCACCTGATAACTTGGTTAAGATAACGTATAGTTGCTTCTTTCCAGTATCTCTATCGACACTGACAACTTCATTTCCATATGTAATTACACCAACAGAGTCACGGCGGCTCAAGAAAAACTTGGCTAGTGATGCTGCTGCTCTTGTTGAATAAACCAAGGCATTTCTAGAGACAGGTCCCGTTTCTGAAACTGCTCTTGAATCCACGATGATAATAATATCCGATACAGCATCACGTTCTTTCTCATTGACCATCAGTCTACCAGTACGGGCATATGCTGACCAATTAATTGCTCTGAAGGAGTCTCCGTCAAAGTATTCACGCAGTGAATAGAATTCTGAACCTGGACCTGGTTGTCTGATATTTACCGCACCGGTGAAAATCTTCGGAACACGAGACTTGACGAATGTATCGCTAAGGTCTTCCATCTTAGGGAATACAAGGAAATCATTGTAGACATGCAATTCTTTTTCCTTGTGAAATAATCCAAAAGCGTCTTGGATCCTGACAGCCACAGGACCTAGACTATAGAAGCCACGCAGTGGACATTCAACAGTGTATTCAATCATAGTTTCACGGCGTGGACCGAGTTCCATCAAAATGTAATTTGAACCTTGTTTGATTCGCATTACTTCAGGAACTCTATCTTTTACCTCCAAAATCTTGGCTAGTGAAGAGTGGTTTTGCATTCGCAGCGTTACATCTAGTTCCCCGTCTTCAAAAATACGAGCGCTAGATAATTTACGCATTGCAGAGACATTACCCAAAGCGACCCCTTCTTCTCCTTTCCATTCATCTGCACGACGCCCAGTACTTGAGACGTCGGCATGGCCACCGAAAAGGGCAGCCCAGGTAAGGAAAACAAAGATGACTACGGCAATTGTAACAAGTTGTGTATTCCGTAGGGTGAGTCCAAGTAAATACATGGACACAGCCAAACTTCCCAACATTGCTGATTTACGACTCCACATCTAAAACACCTCTTCAATAATTACAGTGTTTAAATTCAAACAGTAGGCACAGGTACTTCGCGCAAAATTCCTTGAATTATTTCACCAGATTCAAGACCCTTAATTTGATGTTCAGGCTTGAGGATGAGACGATGAGCAAGTGCAAGTTCTGCAATACCCTTGATATCATCTGGTGTAACGAAGTCACGGCCACGAAGGGCAGCGGCTGCACGAGAAGTCTTCAGAAGTGCTTGGCTACCACGAGGGGATGAACCGACTAGAACACGAGGATCTTCACGGGTTCTTGCTACGATTTCTACCATATACATACGAAGTGCTGGATCGACATAGACGTCTTCACAAGCTTGTTGCATTGCAATAACCCGCTGTGGGTCAGTAATTACATCGACATCAACTGCATCCTTTCCACGAGCGATACGACGGGATAGAATTTCGTCTTCATCAGCACGGTCAGGATATCCGACGGACATCTTGAACATGAAACGGTCAAGTTGTGCTTCTGGAAGAGGGTAAGTACCTTCTTGCTCTACAGGATTTTGAGTTGCCATAACAATAAATGGTGCTGGCAACTTGTGAGTCACTGTACCGATGGTAACTTGCTTCTCTTGCATAGCCTCAAGCAAAGCTGCTTGAGTCTTTGGTGGAGCACGGTTAATCTCGTCCGCTAGTAGAAGGTTACAGAACAATGGTCCTGGTTTGAAAGTAAACTCTCCCTTCTTAGCATCATAGATGTTAGTACCGGTGATATCAGCTGGTAGCAAATCCGGTGTAAATTGTACACGCTTGAAATCGCAACCGAGTGCATCGGCAAATGTATTCGTCATCAAAGTCTTAGCCAAACCTGGGTAATCTTCGAACAGAAGGTTACCGTCGGAGAGGATATTCACTAATACGTTATCAATAACGTGAGCTTTACCGATAATTACCTTTTGAATTTCCGCTGCAATCGCTGCTGCGATTGCTCCGACTGCTTGTAGGCGTTCACGGACCTCAGGTGTGCTCTGATGTCTTGGTTGGGCTGTCGCTGCTGGCATTGGGGCTGGTGCTGCTGGCGCTGCTGGTGCTACTGCTGGCATTGGTGCCGGAGCAGGAGCAGGCATAGGCGCTGCAGGGGCCACAGGTGCTGCTGGTGCAGGAACTGCTGGGGCTGCTGGTGGTGCTGGTGGTTGCATGTCAATTTCCTCCTATTTATTTACCCCAACGTCGAATTTGTGGGATTATTTCCCTTAGTTCTTCGTTGGAGTATGCACGGTTGCTGCTGATCAATTCAACCAATCGTGGGTCGCGGACTAATTGCATTATTTCCGCTGGGCTCTTGAGCGCAAATTCATCACGCGTCAAGTCGCTTACTTGCCGCACCTTAGAGAGCAATGCCTCTCTTGTGCGCATGTGGTACTGCGAAGCGTCTACTTTCTTAGGACGCTCGCGGAAGCGTGTCAAATCGAAGACATGTCTCCAATTCTCTTTCTCTGGTACAACCATGATTGCGATGGATAGGAGTGCAAAGAGGTTGAGGATAATCAACCACTTCAATACTACATCGCTAGTAAGTAATACGATTGCTCCCATGGCTTCAGTGAAAGGCATGCTCAAAGCACTCGAAACGTGTCTGCTCTCATCGAATACCAAATTAAATTGGTCTGGGTGGCTAGTGATGGTTGTCGACATCTCATCGTTATCAAATTCCATCATATCATAAATCAATGCTGAGAAATATTGGGAATTGCCATTCCATTGGGTATCGCCTTGTGAAGCGGATAGTCCATCGCTTGAAGTACTCCAGCATTTGTGATTATTAGCAACATAAAGTGTTGAAGTACATTGTTGCTTTCCGGTTTCACCCGCAAGATCGAGATCCCATAGATGATTTGCGAATACTGAATGGTCTGAAACGAATACGATACTTCCGGTTACTGAAACTTTACCAACATTGTTGTTAGGTTTTTTATCTATAATATCGCCACTTGTTACCGGATAGTCAATACGAACGATAAGCCCGGTTTTACCTTCACCCAGAGTCGGATTGTTATCATCATTGACATCCATGGAATTGCGAGCGACGAATGCAGGGGTTGATGCGTGTGCTAATACGCTGATTATACGACCGGTATCAGCTTGTTCATCCAAAACTTGGATGGCAGTTGGGCGGTGGAATAATACTGGCATTCTACAATTGCTGATTTGCGTATTATCAATCATAGTTTGGCTGCAAGGAATTCTAGATTCATCTCCCATTTCAGTTACATCTCTATCAATACTTGCAACCGACCAAAGTCTTCTTTGGTCTGGCTCCATGCGTTCACCTTTTTCATCTGCAACCTCATAGTATTGGTAAGGATCTACAACTGGTGCATCGAAATATTTGACACCGAACTCTTCAGCAACCAATTGTGCATTGGTACTATTTGCTGCAAGAATGACTTTTCCGCCTTTGTTCGCTACAAAGTCGTACATTGCTGTTGCTTCTGCTGAATCAAAGGGTTTCTCAGGCGCAACGATGACCAACAATGAACGGTGAGGTTCTTTCCAATCATTGACAAGCATTGGAGTAGACATTGTATTAGCAATATTGTAGCCGAAGCCGCCGTCTCCTAAATCGGAGCGCATTACAGTTAGTTGTTGGTCGGAATGTTCTGAACTATTATCGTATGGAGAAAAGACAGTATCTTTGTTAGAAGAAACTAGTGTAATCACTACTGTAGATAGTAAAAGCGAGGAAATTAAACCAGCCATCAACCATGTTTCAAGACTGAAACGGGAACCTTCGCTCTCTGACATTTCATAATCTCCATAGGTATTCGCACGAGCATAACTCAATACAAGCATTCGTCGGAACTTCGCTCCACTCATAATGGTTTTCCATCACTGCGCAATTTCAAAATCCGTGATGTGTCCCGTTTCCAATTGTTTTATTGCCAAATATGCCGGAATACGGAAATAATGCAGTGGGATATACGACGCTCAAAATACGTGTTAACACTAGATAATCGTATAATCTTCGATGAAAGGGCCCTCATTGCTCGACACGAACGAAATATATTGTAAATAGAATAATTAAAAATAATTCATAAAATCCAATCCATGCCAAATTGCTAGAATTTTCACTCAAACCATCACCATTAGATGAGCCGCCATTGGATGACTGGTCATCCACAACAATATCCGCAGCCGATACATGGAGGTCAAAGATTACTGAACGTACTCTTTCATCGCCTTCAGAAATTACCGAAAATGTAACTTCGCAAGTTCTGTCTGGGTGACTAGCAGAAGCAATAAATTTGACATTGAACCCTTTTGCAACATTATTATCTAAATCAGTAGGTTCAATAATTAAATTGTTAAACTGGTCTAATCCTTCTGCTTTGAGATTTGGACAACTTCTGATTTCGACATCAGCACTTGTTACCGCATCCCCACTATTGCCCCAGTTTGAAACTAGAACTTCAACCTCAATCCAGGTATCTGAATACATGGATTGATCATCAAGACTATTTGGTTGAAGATTGAAAATCTCAGGCAATTCAACTCCTGCTTCAATATCTTGAGTGGATACTGGTTGGTCAGAAACTACTTCTTCAGCAATTAATGTTAGGACATAAGCCTCAGATGGACTGAAACTGCGAATGTCGAGTGCACTGTCTTCTGTCAATGTGAAAGTGAATGATAGATTCTCCCCCCCTGCAATCGTACCAGTCTCTGGCCCATCAACAATAAATGGGATGTCCGAATCCCATTCTAAATCGAAAGCAACATTTAACTCACCTTGGCGTGTGTTATCGATGTAAATCACCAACTCACCAGTAATATCCCAATCAGCCTCCATCTCGACTTCATAATTTCCATCAACATTGGTGACCCACCCTAATTCCCAACCTCCAAATTGGGCTGATGAGTTTATTGTAATAGGCATCATCATCAAGATGAAAATCGCTATAATTGTTTTACCTCTTGTATTAATCATATAACCACCCTCATTGCAAAAAACCTTCAATTGCTCGTTTAGTCAGTACACGAACCATTTTTTTCCTATATCTTGGAGTGAGTGTAGTATTATTAACTGGCTTAATTGACTTTTGAATAGCAACTGATAGTGATTTGACACTGTCCGCACCGTTCCAACCAGCGGCTAGTGCCTCCGAGACTTGCTCATCATGCATCTTTGGAATTGATTCTAAAGCAGTGGACGCTATGAGCAGTGACTTTTCATCACCTGCAATCCATGATGCGGCAACTCCTGCCTCTGGGAAATCCCATGAATCACGAACGCGTAACTTTTGATAGCACCCTGTTCTTTGTTGTGACTCCTTAGGAAGAGTTACTTTGAGCAAAAACTCACCTGCTTCGAGGACATTCTTTTTCTTACCATCCAATTGATAAAAATCACCAATAGAAACTTGTCTTTGTCCAGAAGGACCAACGATATGCACTACTGCTTCAAGAACCATCAAATTAGGAGCAAGATCTCCTTGGTAAGTTGCAACGCAAAGTGTATTTTGATTGGGAATTACTCTGCAATCAGCACCTGACCCACAATCTGCTTTATGGCACCAATCAATGCTACGTCGCCAATCTTCGCCTTGGTTATACCAAAAACACCGAGTATCCAGGCAAAGATTTCCACCCATTGTTGCATTCTTTCTAATTAGAGATGAAGCGACTTTAGAAGCTGCTTCAGCAATCAATGGATGTGCACCATTAGCTATTGTCAAATCCGATAACCGAGCCATACAACCAATTTCTGTAGCAGAAATCACATTTGTGCCTTCTATTTTTGCAAGAGAGATAACATGCGGTTTAGTGTTAATATGCCATTTGTAATTTGGAATCAAATCAGTTCCACCGGCAACCCAATCGAATTGTTGGCCATCTTCAAGTAATTGCTTTGCAATCTCACATGCTTGTTCAACATTTGACGGATGATGTAGTGTAAAAGGAGGCATTAGCATCAATTATCACCTTCCAGTTCACGTTGTTCTTTTTTGAGCCATGCTTTTCCAGCAAATCCAAGTTCTGCCAATTGCTCAGGAAGAGGCTCTGTTGCTGACCTCCAACCCTCCACTTGGTCTTCTAGAGGGATATTGGGGTCAAAGCCAAACAATACTCCGTTAACATATGCCGAGGTATCGTCACTCCGTTGTCTTGCAATATCTCTTACCTTGTGCTGGGCCGCTCTTTCAACAACAACTTGTTGCATGGCTGAATGAGTTAATCTCGGACTTTCTAATTCCAATGGATCGTCAACAGACTGCACCTTCATTTTCTTTTCAATGGCAAAATATACAGTATCTGGTGTCAATGGTAAATCATTGATTCTGATTCCTATCGCATCATATACTGAATTTACAACAGCTGGTAATATTGGCAGAAGTGGCCCTTCGCCTGCTTCTTTAGCACCGAATGGCCCTTCCGGGTCACACGATTCTACAATGATCGGTACAACATTCGGCATTTCATGAACTGATGGAATCTTGTATTCTAACAAATTAGCATTCTGTAAATGCCCTGTTCGACCATAGACCATCTCTTCAGAGATAACTTGTCCAAGCCCCATATGGCAAGAACCGATTATCTGTCCTTTAACAGCCAAAGGATTCAGTGCTCTACCACAATCATGGGCTGCCCAAACATTTGTGCACTTTATCTTGCCCGTTTCAATGTCAACATCGGTTTCTGCAACATATGCAGAGAATGAATATGCAGGAGCTAATCCTGCTGCTGCTCCTTTGTGAATTCCACCCATCGGAGGGGAACGATAGGCTCCACTAGAGATTAGTGCACCTTTATCTTCTTGGGCTTTGTGTAATGCTTTGAGATAAGAAACACCAACCGATGGGTCATGCTTGTAGTAGATTCTTCTATCGTTTAGAACCAGAAGGTCAGGATGGTATCCAATCATTTCCCAAGCAGCATTTAGCAACTTATCTCTAATCCCAATCGCTGCACGGATTGCAGCGTTTGCATTCATAAAAGTAACACGGCTGGAATATGAACCAAGGTCAACTGGACTGGTATCGCTTTCATGTGAACGAACATGAATCATTTCAATTGGCAATGCTAATACTTCAGAAACCACTTGTGCTATTGCAGTAGTGGAACCTTGACCAATCTCTGCTGCACCGGAATGAACTGTAACGCCGCCATCCATATCGACTTGAATATGCACTGTTGCATGTGGGAACTTGTTGGGATCCCAATGAATCGGTAGCCCTGAACCACTGATGAAAAATCCACAACCGATTCCAATTCCTTTACCAAGAGGTAATTGTCTAAACTTATTGTCCCAATCAGAACCTTCTCTAACCCTCTCAAGTGCTTCACGCATACCATTACTGGTAATCCTGAATCCACTGATTGTTCTGCTATGTGGTGGCAAAAGATTGGCTAACCTCAAATCTATTGGGTCAATTGATAAATCCTCAGCCATTTGGTCAAGTCCAACTTCTACCGCACATCTTGTATTGACGGCACCATGGCCTCGCATTGCGCCACTGGCTGGTTTATTTGTCCAAACTCTTGCACCGGTATAATGGAATGATCCTAATTCATATGGAGCAGTTGCTAAAACTCCATTGTAGTATGAAGTGACGTGGCCAAAACTAGCGAATCCTCCACCATCGATTAAAGCATCAATATCGAAACCAGTAATTCTTGCTTCTTTATCCGCACTCATTTTCACTTCGATATGACTTGGATGTCGCCCTCTATTGATCATATAGACTTCTTCTCGGTCAAATGTAATTCTAACAGGACGACCACATTTTCGCGATAAAAGTGCTGCACACATCTCGTGGGGGAATGGGTCTGATTTTCCACCAAATCCGCCACCTACAAAGGTTCTAATGACATTTATTTGATGCATTGGGACTGATAAGACTGTTGAAAGTGCTCGATGTGTGTAGTGAGGTACTTGACTTGGAGTGTATAATTGTAAACGCCCATTTGGACCCCAATGTGCGACTACTGCATGAGGTTCTGTGAAACCGTGATGTACTCCTTTCATGGTCCATTTGTTATGATTGCTGGCTGAAGGTTTGTCAATTAAACTTCGGTCGCCGAATTCTTGGAATACTCGCTTTTGAACATTGGTCTTGGCGAGGTGGTATTTCCCTCTCCAATGAATCGGTTCGTCGGCATCTTCCAAACCTTTCTTTGGGTCAAAGACTGGTTCAAGTTCTTCATATTCTACTTCAAACAAAGACAGAGCATGTAGTGCTGTGGCATCATCAACCGCTGCCACACAGGCTACTAAATCTCCAACGTGTCTGACTTTATCGACCGCCATTGCGTGTTCATCTTTTGTTACTGGCAGAACACCGAAACTGATTGTAGAATCCTGCCCAGTTGCTACAGCCAATACACCTGGTAAAGCCTCAACTTTACTAGTGTCAATAGAGATTACTTTAGCGTAGTGATGTGGTGAGCGTAATATTTTTGCAACGCATTCATTTGGCAATCTTACATCATCGCCATACCATGCTTGACCCGTTACTTTGGCATTGGAATCTACTAATTTCATTGATTTACCAACGGTTGTTCCGGTTCTGACCCTATCGTGTACGTGAGCACCTGCTGGTTGCTTTTCACGACCACCAGCCATCTCTGGAATAAATTGCAAGTCGCGTTTTGCCATTTGTGGCCGTGAACCGCCGGAACCGGGAGGCGGGAAAGATTGCTTCCCCGCAACGCGCTTACCATCTTTGCGGGTGATATTACCTCCACCACCCGGCTGTTGTTTGTATCCACCTGACATGAGATCACCTAGCGTGGCCCGGAGGCATTTGTGGTTCTTCAGGACCGGATGGATGTGGGTCTGGATGTGGTGAACTCGCTGGCTCCTCAGCTTCTACTTCGCCTCTGTGAATAGCCGCTGCTGCCTGAATAGATTCCACAATTTGTTGATATCCGGTGCATCTGCACAGATTTCCTTCAATTGCAGTTTTTACCTCTTCATCTGTTGGGGAAGTATTTGTATTGAGCAAAGATTGTGCTGAAATAAGGAACCCCGGAGTACAAAATCCACACTGAGAACCACCATACTTTGCAAAACAATTCTGAATCGGAGCAAGATGTGCACCGTCTGCAAGACCTTCTACGGTTGTGATTTCACATTGTGAAACTTGTCCAGCGAAAGTAAGACAGGAAAGTTGTGGTTGGCCATCGACCATTACCGTACAACAGCCACAAGTACCCAAATCACAACCTCTTTTTACTCCTAAAGTGCCTACTTTATC